>TARA_R110002167_G_scaffold33570_2_pt1 | contig 38456 bp, 12 predicted proteins | sample TARA_R110002167 | Tara Oceans TARA_R110002167 (sample SAMEA4398238) | marine metagenome | biome: Polar Biome; feature: [MES] marine water layer (ENVO:01000295) within the mesopelagic zone...; material: water (ENVO:00002006), including particulate matter (ENVO:01000060) such as......
GAAAGAATGTTCTATGCAGGAGATGTGATATCAGGCTGGTATAAAAATGATAAAAATGTATCAGTAGATAATGATCTTGAGCAAAGAAAGTATTTTGAATATGGAAAGAATATGATAATGTTTACTCATGGAGATAAAGAAAAGCCTGCTGAAATGCCTCTTATAATGGCAACTGAGCAGCCTCTTATGTTCTCTAGGTGTGAATTTCGTGAAGCCCACTGTGGACATTTACATAAGGAAATGGTAAATGAGTATAGAGGTATAAAGGTAAGATTCTTACCATCTATATGCTCTAATGACAGTTGGCATAAAGGTATGGGTTATGAAGCTAGAAGAACAGCTCAAGCGCATATTTGGAGTAAAGAACGAGGATATGAAGGATACCTACAAACAAACGTAATATAAAATGACTTTAAATGAAATTGCATATAATGTATTAAATTTAATTAGGGGAGGAAGGCCTAATCAAAGTGAGCACATCTCTATAGATCAAATTAAATTTAATATTAAACATTACAGAGCTATGCTAATCCGTAGGGATTTTGCTAGAAATGGTATAATTACACGACATCTAGAACAAGATTTAGGATGTTTAGAACTAGAAGAGGTTAATCCTTCTAAGTGTTGTAATTTACCAGTTACATGCTCTGTATCTAGAACAATTAAAAAAGTTCCTAGAACAGTGCGATTTAATTTTAAAGAAGCTCTTACATATATAGGAGATGTAACAGGGACACAAACCATACCTATTGTAGAAAATCACGTAGTAAAATTTTTATCCCACGATAAATATACATCTTCAAATTACAAAGCATATATGATAGAGGATTATTTATACATCTACAATGCTAAAGGTTTAAAACATATTAATGTAAGGGGGGTATTTGAAAACCCGGAAGAGTTAAAGAATTTTCAATGTGAAAATGGAACATGTTGGGATGACATGAAACCTTTTCCAATTCCTGCAGATATGATACAAGCTATAACAATAGGTATGTCAAGCGGTGAGTTACAATTATTACGTAATACATCAAGTGATACTTTAGCAGATCAAGCACAAGATGTTAATGGAGGTATGCCACCACCTCCTAAACAACAAGCAGAGTAATGAATTATACATTTGAAGATATATATATAAGTTATTGTAAAGAACAACAAAATATAGATAAATCATTATTTAAAGCAATATGTGCAGAGTTTAATATTGCAGTTATAAATGATATGTTAGAAGGAGCAACATTTAATATGGGTAATAATTTATCTACTTTATCTATAAAAAGAACAGAAAGAGATCCTAGATCGCCTAGAATTGATTGGGGAGAAAGTAATAAATATAAAAAAGAACTGCTAGAAAGTGGAAAAGTTTTATATAATAAAATAACTAATCAAGGAATAAAATGGTATATATACTATACTGATAAATTTTATTGTAGGTATTATTGGAATAAAGGAAAATGTCGTATACCAAATAAATCTGCTTATAGATTTACACCTACAAGAGGATTAAAAGGAAATAAAGAAAAGTTAATTAATTTATTAAAAACAGATGAATTAGCATATTTAAAATTTAAAAAATAATGGCAAGTAAGTACCACACAACAAAAGACGGACGTAAAGCAAAAAAAGGTTTGTACTACTATATGAACAGGGCTAAAAAAAGAGGTACTTCTAAACCAGGAAAAGGGACTGTAACAGATAAAGCATTAACAGATTCTGCAAAAACAGCAAAGAAAAGATATGGGGGGTGTGCAGATTGTATGAGAGCAGGAGGAGTAAAAAGTCCTGCATGGCAACGTAAAGAAGGTCAAAGTCCTTCTGGTGGATTAAATGCTAAAGGTAGAGCATCTGCAAAAAAACAAGGAGATAATTTAAAACCTCCTGTAACTGAAAGTAACCCTAAAGGCAAAAAGAAAAAAAGAAAAGCATCATTCTGTGCTAGAATGAAAGGTATGAAAAGAAAACTTACAGGTTCTAAAAAAAGAAATGATCCTAACTCAAGAATAAATAAATCACTGAGCAAGTGGAAATGTTAAAGCTATGATATATAAACACACATCAAGTAAAAGTATTATTAGAAAGGTTATGAGAGATCTTAAACCTAATGATGACAATTGGATCGATGATGCAATTGAATGGATTGGGGAAGCATTAGAACATATAGGATCTACAGTTCAGTTAGCTACAAAGAAAACTGTTTTACATGTTAAAGACAATAAAGTATTATTACCTAATGACTTATATTACATTAATCAAGTTGCAATAAATAGTTTAGTAAAACCTTCTATTGCTGCTGAATTAAGTACATTAACTAATCAAGTAAAAGCTTTAAAATCAACTGTACAAGAGTATAATGCAACTTTAGAAAGTGAGGTTGTTAAGTCTGCAGATGGCACATATACATCTAATATTACTACTACTGATTTAGATACCTATGATACCCAGTATAAAAGTAACGTTCTAGAGTTAAATGAAATTAACAGTAGGATTGTTGTTTTAGAGGGGATGTTTTTTAACAATAAGATTGATGGATCAAGTGCTAGTTTAACACCGTTAAGTTATGGTTCTAGCACTTTTCCTGACTCTATACATTGTGTTGATTGTGTTAATGAAATATCAAATGCAAAAGATTCATATATAGTTGATTATGGGTATTTAAAAACATCTTTTGCATCAGGACAAGTATGTTTATCGTATACTGCGTTTCCTGTTGATGAAGATTGTTTTCCACTGGTACCAGATGATATTAGTTTTAAAGAGGCTATGTTTTGGTATATATTTAAACAAATGTTATTAGGAGGATGGGACAAACCTACTAATAAAATTGATTATAATTATGCAGATCAAAAATGGAATAAGTATTGTTCACAGGCTAGAAACAATGCTAACTTCCCTGATATAGATAAAATGCAAAGTTTTATGAATCAATGGGTAAGATTAGTTCCAGATGTTAATGCACACAGTTTATTCTTTGAAGAACTGAATAGTAGAGAAAATTTAAATAGGTCAATATAATGGGTAAGTATATAAAAGGAATGGCTAAAGATACAGGCCACTTAGATCAGCCTGAAGGATCATGGAGGTATGCGCGAAATGTTCAAATACACCCTGTTACAGGAGTACTGTCTAATGAGCATGCGTTTAAAGAGGTAGAAATACCATCTAAGCCAGGATTTGTAAATATAGATTTATTACCTGACGGTGCTATTGTAATAGGAACTGTAGAAATAAATGATGATAGAATTATTTTATTTTTAGCTTTTAATCGTTTATTTACTAGTCCTAATTTTAGTAGTGGAAATGCCGAGGTTTATACTGCAGAGATAGGACTTTTTGAAAATGAAAGATATACAACTTTATTTAGACCTAATATATCAATTGTGAATACTACTGTTTCTGCAACAGGAACTAATTTTAATTTAAATTTTAACGCAACTAATTTTATAGAAGGTACATATAAAATAAATCCTGAAGGAGAGCTTTTTGTTTATTGGGTAGATGATTTAAATCCGCCAAGAGCAATGAATATTACAAGGCAAAAAGAATGGATAGATAATTCAGGATCGGTCAACTTTGCTTTTGAAAGGTTATATGGTTTAAATCCAGATGATACTACAAATCCTTCTCATATAAGATTGCTAGATTTATTTCCATCATCAGGCCCAGTACCAAATGTGCAATTTGGAAGTATAAATCCAGGAGGTAACTTAATAACAGGAGTTTATTTTTTAGCCCTTTCATATGTAGATAGAGATCTTGTATCAACAAACTATGTGACATTAACAAATCCAATATCTATTGTAGAAGATATAGAAGGAGTATTACCTATAGAAAGGTATGACGGTTCACCAGCTGCAGTACCATCAGGTAAAGCAATTTCATGGTCTATTTCTAATTTAAATACAGATTATGAATATTTAAGACCTGTAGTTATTAGAAAAGCTGATGGAAAAAGAACTACATTTAGATTAAATGATCTTCCTATAAAAGATGTAGCAGGAAATATAAGTTTAGAAACAGTTACTTTTACAGGTTTAGAAGGATTTAATGGATTCGATAGTGTAGAAGATGTAATTGTTGATACAGCCTCATATGAAAGCGCTAAGACAATTAATCAATTAGATGGTAGTCTATACTTAGGAAACGTAAAAGGTACTAAGGATGTAGGATATCAGCCTTATGCAAACTTTATTAATTCTAGACCCGCTTTACATCCTTTTGAATATTTTGATCCGCACGAAGCTACTATTGATGTATTAGAGTTTGGGTATATAGAAAGTCGTCCTACAAATTTACAACCTTTAGGATTAAGTGGAGAGGTAATAGAAAGCAGATCTCAAGGTTTTAGGCATAACAAAAATATATATAAATATAAAGGTTATACAAGAGATGAGGTATATGCATTCTATATTGCATTTTTACTTGAAGACGGTACTGAGACTTATGCATATCATATACCAGGTAGAGAACCACTACAATTAAATAGATTGGCAGATGACGAGTTTCAATATACTAGAGTTCCAACATGGCAATACGATAATAGTATTTTTGATTTTAACAACACACTAGCAGATCCAGATGTTGCTTTGACTGGTTTATGGGAATCTGGTAATATATATCCTTTTGATGTGGAGAATGCCTTAAGACAAGTAACAAATGATAAAGCTAGAATTTTTCATTTTTTTGAAACAAGTTATTTAGTAGGATCAAGAAATATGAATTTTTGGCAAAACACTAATGAGTTTTATCCTACAGATGAGTTAAATGCAGATAACTGGTTAATAATAGATGCAAGTTCGCCTAATAGAGATAATGGTTCTCTTGCAGGTAGACGGGTAAGACATCATCATTTTCCTTCTAATGAAAACCATGTTTATCAATCTATACATAGTAACACATCTACAATTGAAATTGTATTAGATGTAAAAGAAGTTTATGCAATTGATTTTGATTGGTGTTCTAGTAAATGTAGAGAGCTGGATATTGAAGAATCAGCAGACATAAATGCACAAGCACCAAAGCTAGCTGATATATATGGCTACGATGCAGATGAAAATAATCTTGATGTTGCTAACATTTTAGGAGTAACAACATTTAATAATGATGAAATTTTAAACGTTTTTGGTGGTAATAATAACCGTCAAACTTTTATGTTCTATGAACTGTTTTTTGATGATGAAACAAAATTTCCTCAATTAGGAGAGAGCGTGTCTTTTAACTGGGTAAATGGTAATAAACCTGATGCAAAAGCAGGTAGTTACGCAACTAGTTGGAGTGATGATAATACCGATGGTCCTTATTATGATACAAATCCACCTATTGAAGATCTTATGGATGAAGATCCTAATGATGATTATACCAGTGGAACATACGGTAATGAATATAAATACGTACAATCTAGAAGATCTAATCATAGAAGTATTAGAAGAAAAAATGATTGTAAAAAAGATTATCCTTGGACACAAGGAGATGGAAATAAATTCTTTTCAACAGGATGTATACAAGTTCCTAATGGAGCAGGTGCTTGGGGAAGTAGAGGGGGTGCATTAGGTGATTCAGGATCTAATGGAACCGGTAGTGGTATTTGGGGTAATAGTAATATGAACACTAGTTCTCAAACAGGAGAAGTTGTTTTTGTAGATCCTGAAGAAGGTATTGTAATTGTAAAATGGAGCAGTGTAATGGGAGCTGGTTCAGGTTCTCCTGATACTAGAGATTTTAAACCACATAAATGTGAAGGTTGGTTACACTGGAAAACTCCTCCTATTTCTGTAGCAAATGAGGGATCTATTGGTCATTATGTAAGATCTTTGGGTATACAATTTGAAAATCTAAAAGTTCCACCGCATATATGGGGAAAAACTCAGGGGTTTAGAATTTACTACGCAGATAGAACACATCATGATAGAAGAGTACTAGGAAATAATTTATTAAATCCATACGCATTGCCTGAAGAGGAATTAACTCCTTCATGCAAAAATACTATATCATCTTTAGATGATGCAGAAAGTCCTCCAAGTGGAACAGAAGACTTAGGGTTATCTTTTGCAAACACGCCTGAAAAGTTTTGGTTAAATATTCCATTTCAAATGACAGAAGATGCTTATCCTTTAGCTAACACTACAGCGGTACCGGGACTAAAATTTGGATATCAAGGAATAAGTTTTCATGATTTTTATTTAATGAGAGGCCATGGCCCAAGTGGTAGTGGAGAGGCTAGAAGAAGTATTACTGCTGCTACTCATATTAAATTAGATTACATCGTTGAAATGCTTGCTTACTCAGGTCCGTTTATGACAAGAAGTAAAACTGATGCAGACTGTTTAGCTAACTGGTCAGGCACAAGTAATTTTAGCCCTGTAATAACTGGGTACCAAACAGCATTTAATTTTTACAGTCCATCTCAAACACAAGCGTATGTACCAGCGTTTTTAGGAGGTACTGGAAATAACAATTTATATGAATGGTTATCAAGTAATAAATTACCTCCAGATCTTAATAGGCCTATAAAAGAAAGGTGTAAAACTTATTTAAACGGGGATAGTATATACAACGGAAAACAATTAGGATTTGGATTCAAAACATGGAATAACTTTGGAGAAAGTCATATTTCTTTATTATTAAATGATAAATATGGAATACTTCCTGCATTTGATGTTACTAATCCTATACCTTGGCTTAAACCTGAAACAGTTACAGGAGATATATTTGAAGTTCATATTGGTAAAAATCAATTTCAACCATTTATGTATCAAGCTAATATGCATGCATTTAGATTAGATATGTATAATCCAATAGATAAGCAAGATCTTGTATGGACAGGGTTTGAAGTTACTGGAGAATACTATGACTTTTTTAAAGTAGATGAAGCTGGTAATCCAGTACTAACTGTGGACGCAAATGATTTAAGCACTATGACGTTTGATGAGGCAGTAGCAGGCGGTTTCCATCCTACATTTGCAGTTGGCTCCGGAGCTGAAGAAAATTTAAATAATCAAACTAATCCTGTTTTAACAGATGATGCGGGTTTAGCATATTATGAATGGCCTAATTGGGTTGTACCTATGACGCAAAACGATTATATAAAAACAGCTGCGCAACCTGCACTAAATAATTATAGAACAGGACATATATTTGGAGGAGATACATTTATTTGTAGACATGGTTATAGAAAAACAGGAAGATTAAATTTAAGAACAGTAGATGGAACACCTTTTGAAGACATTAAAAGAAGAGACTTACGTTTTCTATACCATACAATTGTAGAATCTACAGATAATATTAATTTTAGACATGTTGAAAGTAAAAAAGATTCTTACTTTCCTGCAACTCCTGCTAGAGATGTATTGTTTTTAGACAACTTAATAGATGGTACGGATGTAGACAATATGAAATACAATGAAGATTACTCTTCTGTTAATAACATTGGTTCTACAGTTCCTCTTCCAATACAAATATCACAACCATCTGAATTTCCTAACAGGGTTATTCGAAGTGCAACATCTGATGACAGTACTTTATTAGATAATTATAGAGTATTTTTAGCTTTGCAATTTAAAGATTTACCTAAGAACAGAGGAGAATTATGGAAAATATCTGTGTTTAGTAATTTATTATATTTCCACATGGAAGATAGTATTTTTAAAACTAAAGGTAAACAAACAATGCAATTGGGAAATGCTTCAGAAGCATTTATTGGAAGTGGTGATTTATTTGCACAGGCACCAGAAGAGTTAAAACAAACAGAAGCTGGATACGGCGGTACACAATCTCAGTTTGCTACATCGGTAGGAGACTTTGGTTATTTTTATGTAGATCAAAGAAATGCATCTGTACATTTAATTGCAGATCAAATATATGATATTTCTTCTGTAGGACTAGAAAAATGGTTTCAAACTAATTTACCTTATAAATTAAAAATATTTGGTAAAGTTAATTATCCAGATAATCCATTAACATTTGGTTTCACAGCTATTTATGATGAGTTATTCCAAAAAGTTTTATTAACTAAAAGAGAACTTGTACCTACTGAAAGTTTTTTAATTGGGTTAAATAATTACTTAGAACAATATACACTTGCAGCAGATGATGATGGAAATGGTTCATTAGGTATGATACAATATGTTGCATCTAATGCATATGGATCTGCTTTAGGAGTAGAAAATGCAGGAGATCAATTTATTATTAAAGTACCTGGTAACAATCCTCTAACTGATGAGCCGTATGATTGGGTAATACTTCCTATAACTGTTAATACTTATAAAGGAACTGCTGCAATTTATTTTATGCAAGACGGATGGACTGCATCGTATTCTCCAAAATTAAAAGCGTGGATATCTTTTCATGATTATACACCTTATAAATATACGTATACATCTTCTGGCTTATATTCCTTTAGAGAGTTTCCTGACTTTTTAGGTAATTCAACTCCAATTCATTCGCATATTTATAAACATCATTATACAGGTATGAAAGGTAATTTTTATGGCAGACAATATCCTACTGAAATAGAAGTAATACATAATGAGGAAAAGTTTGTAAATAAATTATTTTATAATTTTTGCTGGATTACAGATAGATTAGGACAAGCAGTATCTTCTTTTGATGATTGGAATTCATGTGCAGACTGCGGAGTTATGGGGGGTAGCGATAATGCAATTCCAGATGTAGATGCTACTAATAACTTATTAATGACTAAAACACACGGACCAGGTTTTGATGAATTTATTTTATATAATTCTCATCAAACATCAGGATTACAAAATATACTGGAACTTGTAAATGCAAGAAAAAATGGTTGTGAGTGGTGTTTAAATAAATTTAGAGATATAACAAAAAATGAAGCTTTTTCTCTTACATTAGAACCACCTAATGCAGTAGGAGGAAATAATTTATATTACTCTTTATTTACTCCACAACCAAACAGTGCTCAATATACTGAACTTGATCCAAGTGGAGTAACTGATCTTTATGGCCCATACTTTATAGATGGTAACAGAACTATACAGTCATTGCCTCCAAATCAGTTGCCTTTATTCATTAATTCAGATATGCACGAAATATATAATAGCGCTGCAACCCTGCAATTTACAAAAGATGCAGGAAACAGCGTAAGGTTTAGACCACGAAAAATGGTAGACAAATGGTTAGCTATAAGGCTAATTACTAGGAATCGTTTTTCTTTTTTAGTAAATTTGTACTCTACAGAAGTAGGTGCTCGTAAATTCAATAGACATGAAAGGAACAAAAAATAAGAAAAAAATGAAAAAACTCTACAGACGTGGAGGAAGAATGAAGTATTTTGCAAATGGAGGTGGTATGTATAGCGGTAACACTATACCAAATTCTATGATGCCTAATACTAATACAGCTTCTTACGAACAAGTAGATCAGCAAAGAATAGCAGCTTCACAAAATGCTCTTCAAACTATAGAGGCAAACCCTTGGCAACAGCAATTTGCTCAACAGCAGCAACAACGACAAATGCAAAACCAAGCATTAAATCAATCTGCTACCCAAGGTATGGGAATGATTAATGATAGACTGGCTTCAGGTAAAAGTTTTTTTGGTAAGAATGCACAAGAACTAGCTACAAGCCAAGGTTTTGAAGATACACTTGTAGACGGTGTAGTTACTGAAACTGCAGGGGCTAAAGCAGGAGCTCAAGCAGGTAATATTGGTACAGCTGGTATGGTTGCTGATTTTGCAGGGCAGGGCATATCATCTTTATCTGATGATGATGATGCTACAACATTAAATGCAGGTGAAACAACAGGTACAGTATTAAGCGGTGCAGGTAAGGGTGCAAGTATAGGAGCTACTATAGGTAGTGTTGTTCCTGGAGTTGGTACAGCAATTGGTGCAGGAGTTGGTGCTACAATAGGAGCAGGTGTAAATGCTGTTAAAGGACTTACAGGAAGAAATAAAGCAAGAGAGTTAGAAGCAGAAGAACAACGCAAAAAAGATTTAGCAGCACAGGCACAGTTTTCAGGAACTTTACAAGGTAAAGAATATTCTGGATCTAATATGGGACAGCTTAAACAAGGCGGTTACAGAAATTTTTATATGGGGGGCGGTCCCCTAAACTACGCAGGCGAAGGCTTAAACAATAAGTCGCCTAATATGTATAAAGGTGGGGGTTTTGATTTTAATGTAAATCAAGAACGTCAAAGAGTAAAAGATTATAATGCACCTGGAGGAACAGCAGATCAGTATGAAAAAGTGCATAACACCCCTTGGAGTGAGCAATTAGATAATCTACAAACAGGTTTAACTGTAGGAGGTATGAGTCCTGGAGTTGGAATTTTTGCAGATGGACTTAATACTGTTATATCTGGGGGTAGAAGTTTAACTAATCTTGTTACCGGAAACTGGGACAAGGCAGGAAAGCATGCTCTTAATACAGGAGTTAATTTGATGACTATGGCCCCTGCTTTTGGGCAAGTAGTTGCTGGCACTAAATTATCAGCTCAAGCTCTTAAACAGGCAAACAATCTTAGAAATGCAGAAAATGCAACTGATTTGTTTAAAGCTGTTGGAGTAAATACTACAGGAGTTATTAATAATGCATTTAAAGGAAATCCTCAATATATGTCTAAAATGCTTGGAAAAACTACAAATTTAGAAAATAAGTTTGATTTTGTTCCTGAAACTGATGCTAGAACAATAACGGGACCGAGCCAGGATCCAAGGTTCAATCAAATTGATACTGGAGGAGGGCTAAGGGGTGATAATAATATAAATCCAGCTTTACAGCAACTTGCATTTAATCAACAAAATAACTCAGCTAGAACTGGAGGACTGTATAACACATATGGTCATGGAGGTACAAAAGGTAATTCAACACAACTAGACGGTGGTGTGGCAAAACCAATTCCTGGAAGTGATGCTGTAGAATTTATTGGTAAAAAACATGAACAGGGTGGGATTAAATTAGATCCTTACACTGAAGTAGAAGACAAAGAAACTATGGATAAAGTAGAAGGTAATGACTATTTCTTTTCTAGTTATTTAAAACTAGGAGGAAAATCTTTTGCCGCTAGGCATAAACAAATACTAGCCGCAGGAGGACAACAAAAAGATATTGACGAACTAGCTTCAATACAAGAAAAAGCTGCAGGAAGAGATAAATATAATTTAGGTGGGGAAAGACGAATGTATGCTACAGGTGGTCAATATATTAAATTTGAAGGTGGAGATACAGTATACTACAAAGACGATCAAGGAAATATTGTAGCTTTTAATGATGAAAGCGCTTATATGAATCATAGAAAGGCTAAAGGTCTTTCAGAAAATTTTACTGGGCTATTAGAATATACAACAGAAGCAAGAACAGCTAACTTTAACGCTGCAAAACAAAAAACTCTTGAACTTAAAGGGAAAGGAAAAGATTATGAAGGTAAACTGCAACCTAAATACCAGCAAAATTTTCAAACGCCTGAAATTTCAGATTCACAAATGTATCAAAATGACTATTCTTTATATGGTGTAGACGATAAATTTAACAAAAAATTAAACTCACTTTCTAGTACAACAGATCCAGGACCTGATGGTAAATTGAATACTGATGATGACATACAAGGTACAGATGTAAATCAAGGTCTAGAGCTGTGGGGAGAAAATTGGTTAGGTGGTATTGATCCTGAAATACTACAAAATGCAGGTATTACCAGTATTGATCAGTTGTTAGGAAAAGGAAATGAAGCTAATGTTAAAAAATTACAACAAGCATGGAATGCCTCACAAACTGATACTGATAAAATAATAAAAGATGATGGACTCTTTGGTGAACAAACTAGAAGTATATATCAACAACCAACTGTTAGTTTACCTAAAGTAGGAATTGACGAAAGAGAAATTGAAAATAAAGAGACAGGAGAGATAATAACAGACAAAAAATTTACTGGCTTAGAAGAAGAAACAAAACCTGATATTATTAGACTGGCAGAAGATCAAGCAGACATAGATGTTGAAAATGCTAAAAATAATTTAAATAAATCAAAAGGAAAAGGTATTAACTGGTTAGATGCTGCAACAGGACTAGTAGGATTATCACAATTAGCTCCTGCATATATGGCGTTCAAACAGAAACCTGATTACATGAATGCCCCTGGCCGTATGCCTACTACACATTTAGACAGAGTAAGATTTAACGCAGAAAGAGAGCAAAATGAAGGTAATTATAGAGGAATGGGTAGGCTTATAGAAACCAGTGGTGCAGGACCTGCTGGTATTGCTGCTAAAATGGCTGCATGGGGTAAAAAACAAACTCAAGATACTGCAATAGGTAGTCAAGAAGCTAGACAAAATGCAGCTATACAAGCACAAGAGGCGCAATTAAATTCAGCTAATGCACAAGCAAATATTAAAAATGCTATGTATGTAGATGAGTATAATAGAGCTGAAGATACTGCAACTAAAAATAGAAAAGTTGCAGCTGTTCAAAATGCAACACAAAGTATGGCAGGAATGATTGGTGATATTAGAAACTATAAAGCTACTGATAAACTTGCTACTGCAACAGCTGGTACATCAGGTGTATTAGATAGATTTGAAAAGCAAGAATTATTTAAGAAAAGAACTGGAAACAATCCTTTTAGCAATAGCGGGCAGTACACACCTGAATATATGAGTTGGGAGTCAGAAACTTATGGCAATGTAAATACTAATACTCCTGAACAAACTAGACATGGTGGAAAACGAAAAAAAAGTTATTTTAAAAAGGGAGGCAAATTAAAAAAAATGTGTTAAAATATGGCTAATAAAAATAGTAGATATGAATTAAAACCTTACGTCAGTATGTATACTGATCCTAAGACAGTTCAAACTGCAGAAGTTTTAAGAAACAGGTGGGAAAAAGGTAGACAGGAGTACGATTTATTACAACGTACTGCAGGTATGACTAAAGTTGGTAATGGAGATCAGTGGATAAAAGATGAAGCCCTTGGTAATATTAGTTCTAACTTAAGTCAAGTTGTGCAAAATAATAATTTTGAAAATGCTGGGGCAGCTATATCTTCTTCTGTAAATCAATTTGCTACAAATCCTAAAATGTTAGCTGCTCTACAGACTCAAAAGGTTAGAGAGGAATATGAAGCAGAAAAAAGAAAAAGAGTAATGAATGGAGAACAAATACTTTTTGACCAAGAAGTAGTTATGGATCCACAAACAGGACAGCCTATGCTAGATGAACTAGGTCAACCTGTTATGCAAGATAGATTTGAAACGCATACATCTTGGATTGAAGGTGAAGATGGAGAAATGAAAGCTAATATATATGAACCTCAAGGAGAAACTAAACTTGGATGGGACGAAAAACAACTAGAACTAGTAAAAAATATAGCAGAGGATCCTGTATTTTTACAAGAGTTAGATGCTAGTAAAAGTGATGTTTATGGTTATTTAATGCACGGTAAACAAATATCAAAGCAAAAAGCAAACATGATTGCAGAAAAAATGGCTGACATTTATATGACAACAAATGAAGGACTGCAACAAACAAAATGGATGACTAGTACTCAAATAGATGAAAATGGTAATTTATTAGATCCTGCTGCAGCCAAAGCACAAATAGTTGAGCAAATGAAAATGCATGCTCATAAACAAATAGGTTCAGATCTTAGTTATATGAAAAATGATTATTTACATGAAGAATATAAAAATAATTTAAAAAATGCACCAACCTCAACCTCAACGACAATAAACACAAAGCAAGACATATTAGGAGGAAAAGTAGAAACTATTGCTTCAAATTTAAATAGAAGAGATATATATACAATAGCTGATATTATTAAAAAAGATGAAAACGGTGATATAGATTTTACAAACTTTACTGTTGGAGATGAAGGTAAGGATTTAGAAGCTTGGTATAGTTCTAATGTAAAAGATTTATTTGATCTTAACGGCGTAGATCAAGAGTTTGTAAAATATTTATATGGAACAGATATAATACCTACAGACTTAACAGGACCTAATACTGGTGATGTTTTATATAAACCTGCTCCAAATGCAAAACCACAGAGCATAAAAAAAATAAAACAGCAACTAAAAATAAGTGCAGGTTTAGGAGATGAAAAAGCAACAAGACTGCTTGCAAAAATAAACAGTATTGAAGAAGAGCATGCAACACAGTCTGGTAACGAGCAGTATTTTACTGATGATGGTAATTATAATTTTAATAGAAATTACAATTACAGAGATGTTTATTCACAACTTGAAAAAGATCATCCTGAATGGGATAATAAAAAATTACACAGTGAAGCTGTAAAAGGATTACACGACTCTTATAAAGATGTTATAGCAAAGCATGGTAAAGATGGCCATCATACAAGTGTAAAAGGTAAAATGACAAAAGCGTATATGGATGAGTATATGGGCTATATATTAACAAACCAAGAAGGTGTTAGATTTGCTAAAAACAGCAATGGTGAAAATGTATTTGGTAACGACCAAGAGTTTTTAAATTGGCATGCAAAACAAATAGAACAATATGAAACTGCAGGATATCAAGCAATAGGGGGTAATACTAATTGGTCAGAAAGCACTGCAAAATATTATAAACTTGGTAAATTAACTCTAGACGGAGGAAAATTTAATGGTAAAGCATATGTAAATGTAAATGGAGAATTAAAAGAAGCAACATCCATTAAACAACTGGCAGAAGAGTGGGCAAAGGATGATAATAATAAATTAAATGATGTTAGAATTGCAGGTAAAACCACAGCTTGGTGTATACAAAATAATAACAGTTGTAAAAATGAAAACAATACTAGATCTTTAATTCATCAAGCAATGAATGGAACGGGTGTGCAATTTCAAGGTATTATGCCTGGAGGTAAAAATTCAGGATCATTCAAAGTTAGAGTAAAAGTAAATGCTGAAACGACGGGAGATGAAAATTATGAAGGAGAGTTTTATGTAGACTTTGAAATGCCTGGAACAGCATCAATGAAAAGCGCTTTTAGAACAAGCCATGCAATGCATACTGTTGTTACTGAGGGTAAGTTTGATCAGTATGGTGCAGACAATCCTGTAGGTCAAGAAAATATGGGTAACGGTATGATTAGACAAACTTATTTTGAATTTGATGCTGACTCAAAATCTTATCTTCCTGTAATGAGGGTTATAGACAATCAGGGTAATCAAGTACCGGGTATGTATGAGAAAGGGGGGCATGTACTACAAAAATTAATGAATTCAGAAATAGATGCTTTTTCACAAAGAGGAGGTGAAATATCGTCTTTAATAGGATTAATGACTAAAGGAGCTATTACCAATCCAGAATAACTAAAAATAATTATGGCAGACGAAATGTACAATTTAAATTCACCTATATTTAAAACAGGTGATGACTTAAATGAAAAAGAAAAGAAGGAAGAGGAAGAAGGCCAAACCGGCACAGAAGCTTGGAATGACAGTCTTTATCACGGTCAAGATTTAAATGAGGGTAAAGGCGCACCTATACCTGATCCTAATGAGGTAGATCAAGAGCAGCCTGATATGTATGATATTTTAAGAGCGCAAAGGTCTGCAGAGTTTAAATCTGGAATAGGCTCTACAGATGTTGGGCCACAACCTTACGGTAATCTGGGTATTGGGGACAGCAAATTAGATTTTAAAGGAGGTTTATCTCCAACAGAAGGACTTGACATTCAAGATAAAAGAGGAAAAGAACAAAGTACAGGAGATAAAATTGGAAATGGACTAGCTAAATTTGTAGCTAAAACTGGTATCAATGTTATTGGAGGTACAATTGGTACTTTTAATGGTTTGTATGAAGCTATGAAAAATGGAGAAGGGAATAAATTATTTAACAATAATTTTTCTCACATGTTAGATGATTGGAATGAAGAGCTAGATCAAAAATTACCACACTATTATTCAAATGCAGAAAGAGAAGCCAGTTTTTGGGAAAGTGTAGGCACTGTAAATTTTGTAATGGATAAAGCAATGAACGGTCTAAGTTTTATAACCGGTGCTGCTTTAACTGAACTATCTTTTATAGGCCTTAATACTTTAGCTGGAGGTAGCTTATCAGCTTTACAAATACCTTTAGCATCCCGTCTAGTTTCAAAAGGAGTTAATTTGTTTAAAAAAATAGATTATGGTGCGGATGCTCTTAAAATAACAAATCAATTACGTAGAGGACAAAATGTAAATAAATTTTGGGAAACTACTAATTTAGGTAGAAGATTTTTTACTGGAGCAAACTATGAAGCAGGAGTAGAAGCTAGGCATCATTATAATAGTGTAAAAGAAATGCTTATTGCTAGAACTACACAAGATCAAGGTAGACCTCCTACAGACGAAGAGTTAATAGATATAGAAAACGAAGCCAAAAAAAGTTCTAATTCTGTTTTTGCTGTAAATTTAGCATTAGTTGGGGGTAGTAATATGCTTATGCTTGGTAAACTATATGGTCCAGGATTAAAAACACAACGGGCCGCAATGAAAGGCATTAGAAAACTTATGCCTAATTTTATGAAAAATACTAGGGTTGTAGATGGGGTCATGGAAGGCGCGTCTAAAGGATCTAGAGTATTACAAGCTATGCGAGTACCTAAAAAGGCTCAAGAAGCTATTGTAAAAGGCTCTCAAATAGCTGGTAAACTTGGAAGTATTGCAGCATATGAAGGTCTTGTAGAAGAGGGTGGACAGTTTGTAATAGATAAAGCTATGTATAATTATACTAGAGCTAAGTATAATCCTTACGGAGCAGAGGTTACAGGCGATTTTAATAGAGCTTTTGGACAAGGTCTTACAGAATTGTTTGGGACAAAAGAAGGACAAGAAAATATGTTTTTAGGAGCATTACTATCTTTAATAGGTATACCTGGTATGGGAGGTAATGTAACTGCAGCGCATGGACATGTAAAAGAACTGCAAAACAAATGGAAAGTAGAAGATCAAAAATCTAAAATTTACAACGATTTTATAACTTCAACAGGTCAAAAAGGTACAGGGTTATTAGATATCATGCATCATAATTCAGACCTAATGAAAGAAATTGGTACTATACAGCCTATGATAGATCAGGCTATAAGTGAAGGTAGATTTGCAGATGCAAAAGATTTAGAAAATGATTTAAAGTTTGCATATGCAAAAGTAAAACATAGCACAGGTCAATTTCAAGATGTATATAGAGATGCTAAAGACCTAAGAGATATGGAAGATTCTATCTTTGCTAAGTCTATGGGCTATGAAGAAGGTAAATATACAAATGAAGAGCTGTCAAAAAGAAAAAATCAAGTTGCAGACAGGTGGATAAAATACGCAGAACAGGTTAGAGATTCATTTGATAAAGCAGATGATGCATTAAATTTTGATGATAACTCTTTAACAGATTTAACATCTACAAATAAAAACCATTTAAGAGAATGGTTAGCGCATAAGTTTTCAAGTCTTGAGTCTAATTCACAAAGAGAATCTGATTTAATAAGCAAGCTTGCTAAACTAACAAATGGTAAAATTACTAAAACTAAAGATAGCAGTAACGTTATTACTTACACAGATAAAAATGGAAATCCTAAATCGTTTGATGTAGGAGCTTTTACATCTAGTCCTTTTATTGAGCAATATAAAAGATTAAATGATGAACTTACAAAAGACTCTAACAAACCTGAGCTTGAAAGAATGTCTTCTGAAGAAAGAAAAGAAAAAGAAGACCAACTAAACTCTTTAAGAGATCTTATTAATAACACTGCAAGCGAAGTAGATATAGCTAATTTAACATCAGAAGAACTTGATCTATTAAGAGAGTCAGGCATTTTAAATGATTTAGACAACCTAACAGATGAGACAGCTGCTAAGAATTTAAAAGAAATAATACAAAGTGTTAAAGATCTTAGACATATACGATCTAACAGGCAAGAGTTAATTCAAAATTTACGTAACATTTCAAAGTATGGTTCTAATATTTTATTGCAAGAGCTGGCAGAGCTTAAAAAGGATTTAGAAGACTATAAAAAAGAAGGAGGCCTAGAAAATATTTTAGATACTAAAGCTAAATCTTTGTTTAAAAAGTATGGAACAAATGTTAGTTTTAAAGTTAAAGGAAAAACATATAAGTTTACCTCTGATGGGTTTCTAATAGATGAAGATGGAAACGTTGTAGACTCTATTATCTTACAAGGTGTTACAGATGCTGATATTATTTCTCCTGAAAGAGAGTATGCAAGAAGAATACGAGAAGTTGTTAAACGTTTAAAAGACAGTAAAGCTAAAGAAGCAGAATCTATTACACAAGATATATTTGCTTTAAAACAAAAGTATGAACGACTTTTAATAAAGCAAGCTAATACAGGTTCGCAACAAGAAATTGATTTTGGGGAAGAATTTAGAAATGTAGGAGATGTAGCAAACCTTAGAGACGAGCTTAGAAGACAAATAAATGAAACGCTTTCTTTTATAAACAATAGAGAAGCTGAAGTTCAAGAGCTAAACGATCAGCAAGAAGCATTTGATGCTATTATTAATAAGTACTATGATCCAGAAACAGGTACTTTTAATGTTCAAATAGATGAACTAGCTGTAGAAGAGCAGGAAAAAGTCAACAAAGCTTCTGCAGAGCTTGGTATTCCTATTACTGATCAAGCAGATATAGATCCCATGGAGTCTGCAAATCCAGATCTTGTAGAAATAGATGAGCTAGTTAAAATTGCTAGAGATCCCAACCATCCAAGATACAAAGAGGTAATAGAGCAGATAAAAGAATATGGAATAAAGTTTAAAAAAAGAGAAGCTTTATATAGAATTGTAAATAAAACAGAAGTTGATAATGCTTTATCAGGAGAAAAAGTATCTGGTGTTAGAGGAATAGGAGACTATGTAGATGTTTCTACTGATCCAATGTCAAAAGAAGCAGCAGCTTGGACAAATAAAGACGGTAAGGGAACTTATAGAATATCTTTTAAAGATAAAAATAAGTTTGATAGTGAGGTAAAAGGAAGTGTTTTTAATAGAAAAACAGAAAAAGAAGGTTGGATGATGGGAGGTTATACTAAAGATGATATAGCTTCTATTGAAAAGTGGAATCCTGAAACAGAATCGTGGGAAGCAGTATATGTAGCAGAATCACCAGCTACAATAGATTTAAACAGTGCTAAGAAATATGCACAACAAATTAAAGATACTTTATCTGAATTTAGTACTATTCATAAAGATGCTATGGATAGGCTTAAGTTTCATTTAGATGATATTACAAAACAAAAAACTTACGTAGAAAAAATATTATTTAATAGAGTTAAAGCATCTCCAAAGTTTAAAAATTTAAATCTAAAAGAACTTGAAATAGAAAACTTTGATGATGTTCTTTATTACCTACAAAATACATTGGGGCAAAATGAAGAGCTATTAAATGATACTACTAAAACAGAAGCTCTAGAAACATTTTTTAATATAGATACGTTTCAACAATACGAAAATATAATAGAAGGAGATCCAGATATATTTAAAAGTATAAAAGATGAATTGCAATTTATAAAAGACGTTATAAAAGCAGTCTCTGCAAACTCTATAATAAAACAAAAATTAAATAGTTTAATTGAAGAAGAGGAAGAAGCTAAAGTATTATTGCAAGAACTTTCTGCAGATGAAACTGGAAGACTAGATTTAGCACTTGCTTTATTGGACGCTATTAAGTTTCAACAAGCTTATGAAGATATTCTAGCTGAGCTGTCTGATCTTGAACAAATTTCTACTGATATAGAAACTAAAGCTGACCCTGAAATAAAAGCAGGAGATGTTAATTTAGTCCATGAAAACCCACCAAGTCATGATTCATACGGCCCATTAACAGATGAAAGCAATACAGAAAGAGATGGGCTAATGAAACCTGATTTATCATACCCAGGATTCCATAAAACTGCAGGAGATTTAGCAGGGACTAGGAAGTTGTTAGAGACTCTCAATCGAGAAATTGAACTAGAAACAGATAAAAAGAAATTAGAACAGTTAGAAGCAGCTAAAAAGGTAGCAGAAGCACAATTAAGATGGTTTAAAACTACAAGTAAGCTGAGAAGTGAAGAATCTGAAGAGAAATACGGTAAAGTATCAGACTTAAGAATCATGACTGTTCACTCTAATAATGTTCCTAAATCTTTACAAGAAGACTTAAAAAATACATTCTTTGATCGTAGTTCAGATAAGTTTCTTACAGGTAAACAAAAAACAACTCAAGATCCACAAACTGCAGATATTAAAGCAGTTTTAACTGATTCTAATGGTGTGCCTTTAAGAACAAAAGATGGTAAAGCTATTTTTACATCTCTAATGACTCCTGATTTGGAAAGTAAAAAGATGGGAAAAAGGTTTACAAATTTTGCAAACGCAGACCAAAACGCAATACAGTTAGAATGGTTAGGTAAAAGAACAGAAATGTTAAATTCTTCCGACAACTTTTTATTACCAATAACTGGACTAAGTAGAGGATATGGAAACCTAGTATTTGATCCATTAGGAAATATAAAGCTGTTTAATGTTAAAGGAAGAGCAATAGAACAGACAACAGAATATAAAAATGCCTCTATTCGTATAGCTACGCAAAAAGATAAAAATGATCCTAGGTATGCATATATTACATTAGGGCATAATCAAACATTAAGAGTACCCCCTGGATTTTTATACACAGAATTATTTGGACACTTAGCACCATTGATGCCTAGGTATTTAACTGACGAAGAGATAAATACAATAATTAATTTAATACGAAAATTTGAAAAGAATTTAGATACATTATCTAAACAAGAGAACGCTAAACGTTCTGATGTATTAGAAGATGCAAGAACGTATAAAATGGGAGGACATGATATACTAAGACTGTTAGAAGCAATGGTATTTTTTGGTCCTATAACTAAAGAGTATGACCCTCAATACAGATTCTTTTTTGATAAAACTGGATGGTTTTTTGGAGAAGATGGGTTTATTTCACATCAAGAACTGCTAGACAATGATGCTAAAGCTATGCAAAAGCTTAGGGCGTTTTTAGCAAACAAACACCATCAAGTAAATAAATTTGAACTTGATGAAGCAGAAAATAGATCTTTCAGCATGCCTGTTATAAATGATGATTTAACAGTAGAAGAAGGTATTGATTATGCTAACTATAAAGATTATTTGCTTAGTGAGAATGAAGGAAGACCAGCGCCAGTACAAACCGCAATGCCTCCTATAAATGATTCTGAAGATGCTATTGAGTTTAATTATGTATATGCTATATTTAATACAAATAAAATTGGAACGGATAAAGCAACTGAGTTAGAAAAAGATCCAGCACCAGCTGAAGAGAATGAAACACACACGCCGGCACAAAAAACTTCTATTAAAATGACTAGAGCGGTGTTAGCAGCTATGGAAAAAGGTCCTAAAGAAAAGGTATCTTTTAGAAATGCTTATAACGAATCTTTAACAGGTAAAGCAGGTAAGAACTTTTTAGATGAAGAGTACTTTGGACTGTACATGCAAAGTGAAGAAAGGCAAGAAAAAAGAACAGACTCTACTCCTAGATCACAATACATACAAGAAATTAAAGATTTGTTAGAAGAGTATGAATCTGAAAGCCGTGATATGTCTTTTCCTAAATGGATAAAATCTATTAAAGAAAGGTTTGTAAAACCTAAAAAACAAAAGGTTATTAATCCAGGTAAAAAAATAGACAAAAAAAATACAGCAATTCAAAAAGAAGTAAATGATTCTAAAGAATTAGCACAAGTAACAGATGATCTTTTAATAAAATGGCTAAGCACTTTAGAAGGATCTTTAGCTGAGCAGACTGCAGAGCAGTCAGCAGCAAAACTTGCTTTAGCTTTTCAAGCAGATAGAATAAAGAAAAGAGACGAAGGAAAATCAGAAGAAGAAATAGATAAATATATGAAAGCAAATTTATCTAAAGAACTATTCGCTAGTGTAAGTGTAGGATTAAAAGCAATTGAACTATCTAAAAGGCTTAAAGAGTTAAATAAAAAAGTAGGCAATACTTATACAATATTAAATAAAATAAAAAATCGTGGGAGAGTTAATCTTAACAAACCTAAGAGTAAAAACATGCTTCTATCACAAGCAGGGTATGTAGATCCTAACTTTGAGCCTGCTAGAAATATAGACAATTTATTTAAAGAACAAGCAAAAGCTTTAAAAATGTTACCTCAACAAGATATAGAGTTTGTATCAGGTTTTATTAAAGGTAATTCACCAGACATAGTTGCGCAAGTACGAGAAAGAGGAAAAACACTTGTGTCCTACCTTGCACCTGGAGGAGCTGTATACCATGAAACATTTCATCAGATAGAAGAATTCATACTAGACAAAGCAAAAGACGGCTTTGATAGAATGGATTTATATGAAGATGCTAGAAAAATAACTAAAAAGGATTTTACTGAAGATCAGGCAAGTGAGTATCTTGCAGAAGAATTTAGATTGTCCACATTAGATCCTAACTATAAAAGTAAAATAACTGATGGTCCAAAAGATATTGTTTCTCGTATAAAAGAATTCTTTAGGAAGTTAAAAGCATTATTAAAAGCTATGTTTGGTTTAGATAATAATTTTGAAGTTATACAAAGCAGACAAAGAGTTGCTAATCTATTTAATAATATACAAGCAGGTAAATTTTCAAAAAGAAATTGGAACTTAGAAAGAAAAGATAAAACTAAAAATATGGCCTATCTACCAGATGGTCCTAACTCACATAAATCTGCTAAATTTACAACAGATTTAATGAGTTCTTTATCTAAAGCATTTTCTGATATAATGTTTTATGATCCAAATAATCCTATTCAAATAACAGATTTAGAAATGTTATCTAATCCTATTGCTAAAAAACAATTTAGCCAAAAGATTGCAGATGCGTATGAAAGAGCTATCGCTTTAATGCAGCAAGAGTTAGGAGATATAGCAGATGCAATTATAGAAGACTCTGAATTAGGAGAAAATGATCCTAAAGTACAAAGTATTATAGATGATTTAATGTATATAGAAAATAATCAAGAAGCTATTATAAATAAACATAGGGAGTTTTTAAATACGGTAGGGCTTGATTATGTAGTTGAAGAGTCAGAAGAAAATGAAACTGACCAGGGTAAAGATGTGTACAATGAGTTTAGTGCAATATCCACTTCTTCTATTACAGATGCATCTCCTATTATAAAAATACTAATGGCTACCTTGCCTGCAGAAGACATAACCAGTTTAGGATTACAAGGAGTAGTAGATTTCCATTATGCAATGAAAGTGTTGCATAAAGAACTAGCAGACATTGTTAATATAGACGATGTTTGGAATAAACTTATTTCTTTAAAGCCTAAATATCCATGGATATCAGAATTAATACATAGAATAGGAAATTTAGATACAATAGAACCAAATCAAATTAAATTACAAACAATATTTTTTGATCAGTTTTTTAAAAATCAATTGGAGTTTTCTATGTACTTAGATGACTTAAATGAAAATGATATCTATCCTATTAACCCAAATAAAGACACTCGTAATAAACAAATTATGGGACAATGGAAATCTAATCTAATTGGGAGTAGAGAGAAAGGAGGACTAATAGAATCTGAATTTGGGGGACTAGTAACAATTAATTTAAATAAAAAAATTAAATTGCCATCTTTAAAAGGTAGTAAGGGATTTTCTATTTCAGAACTGCAAAATGATTCTAACAAAAGAACATTAATAGATAAAAATGTTGATACAACTTTTGAATTTTTAGAAGCTTTAGGATTTAGTTTTACAGATAAAGAAGGAATGATTGCTAGTAAAGATCTTATTAATGGGAAGACTCCCGTACAGATTGTAAAGGAAGCTGCAGGATATATTATTAAAGAATTATCGCCTATTGAAGATAATGAAACTAAAGCTTTTGGAGACTTGTTTGATGCAAAAAATATTGATGCTCAAAGTAAACTGGCAGACTTAATTGAAGCAGAAATGTTGTTTAACACTAATATCATAGAACTCAGACATTTAGGCCCCGATGGAAAACCTAGGTATGGCATGATGCTTAATAACTACTTTACGCTTATTAAAAACATACTAAATAATGAACCTCTACCTGAACATTTGTCTAGCTCTAATCCTTATGTCGCAAACTCTTTAGTTTTACAAGCTATACAAAAAGGTAAAAAATTACAGGTAGGTGTTATAGAAGGTAAAACAATAAAAGACTATTCTGCACCTGCATCACTTACTAATCAACTTACAGAAGGAGAAAGATTTCAAATGAAATTTGATATGGTTCTTAGAGGACTAGTACCTATTCTTAGAACAGCAGACTCTAAACTAGATTATTACATGAGTATGCCTATGGCGCCTTTTAAAGATTACGCTGATTCTAGAGAGGCTTTACTAGGGTATTTTGAAGACGAAGTAAATGTAGCACAAAGTTTAAATCTAAACGGTTACGGTGAAAAAATAGCTTCTTTTAAAGATAAAGCAAGAGGCTTAAGATTATTTGATAAGATATTAAATGTTTCTACTGACAAGCAGTTTAAAACTGATTTAGAAAAACTATTGTTGGGAGAAATGAGTATAAATAGATTTTATGAGCTACATGAAGATACTGTTTTTGATCTTATTGTAGGAGAGTTAACATCTCAAGCTAATGATATAAAAGACAAATTAATTAACTATAGAATAGTTGATAGAGAAGGTGTTGGATCATTTGAAAACAACGGGCTTAGTAAAAAAGGATTAAAATTATTTGCAGATAAAAATACAGGGTATAGTACTTTAAGTACAGATCAGCTAAATAAGCTAACTAATGCGGTTGCATTAAATTGGTTTGTAGGAGTTAATGAACAATTAAAATTGTTTTTCTTTGACCCTGCATTATATGATACATTCTTTAAGCGAAACAAAGGTGCAAGTGGTACAGGTAACCACCCTAGAGTAGATGCGCACTTTTTAAGATATTTAAATGATAAAAATGAAGACCCTATAACAGGATACAGAAGTAAACGTTATGATAATAAAACATCTAATGGAACAGCAAATATCATTGTAACAGAAGATCCTATAACAGAATCTGTATATGCAGAGGAAATTAAAAGAGTACTTGATATTGAATATGGTCCCAGAGAACAGCATTCAGACTACTCATTTATAAATGAAGCAGATGCTAATGCAATTTCTAATATACATTTTTATAGAGACATTTTAAGAGCTATAGGTAATGAATGGAGTGATGCGCAAGAACAAGCATATCAAAAACTATATAACGGGGGAACATTAACAGAAGCTGAGTTTGCAGCTGTGTTTCCAACACAAAAATTTCAATTCTTTGGTCCACAAAATATAAAAGGAACAGAAAGATTAGGTATGATGCTTAAGTTTACTGTAACTCCTATTCATCCAAACATGATGAGAGGTACTAAGTTAGGAGATCTTGTATCTAAAATGAGTGCAAAGAATGTTGAGTTAATGATGCATCCATCAGCTGCTAAATTTGGATTTAATGTTGCAGACTTATTAGACCCTAATAATAAAGCAACTCCTTTATATAATAATGAAGGAGAGTTTAACAAAATGCCTAAACAATTAATACAAAATATTAACCTGAGACATTTTAAGATACAGGTTAAAATGGCTAAACCGTCTAAAAGAAAAACTTCTGTAAGTACGCAAGCACGTAGTATTATGTCTACAAATTTGTATGAAAACGGAGTACCTGCAGATGTAAACATGAGCAAAAAATCTTGGAATTTACTAGATGAAAAAGGTAAAAGAGAAGCGTCTGAGCTATACGGAATAGAAGCAGATCTTAACAGAGCAACAAATGGTTACACTAGAAATTTATACCATAAACTATTAGAAAAATTTGGATTTATTCTTAAAGATGATGGAACTTATACTTTAGGAAATGTAGATAAACTGATAACGTTTATGCAAGATGAGATGATGAAAAGAAAGTATCCTGATGATATGGTAGAGGGGTTAAATTTAATTTTAGAATTAAAGAAACAAAATGTAGACACATCTTTTGATATACTAACTAACAAAACAAAAATAGAATCTTTATTATTTTCTATTATAGGTAAAAATGCTATTAAGCAAAAATTAGTTGGGGACGGTAAAACACAAATATCTTCTATGGGCTTTGGTTCTCAACCAAGAATAGTAAAACAAGACGAAGACTTTCTTAAACTAGTTGGGAGTAGTGATTATGTTAAATTAGAATTTTATACACCATACTCTAGAAAAGGAACAACAGGAATGGGTATACTTGTACCGCACCAGTTTAAAGAGTATTTTAAAGAAGATTTGATTATTGGAGCAGATGGTAATGTGTACAACTTAGAAGGGAAAAAAATAGCAGGATCTGAATTATTAGAAGGAATAGGATTACGTATCCCTGTTGATGATTTACACTCTATAGATTTCTTTATTATAAAAGGATTTTTACCACAAAATGCAGGAAATATTGTAGTCACTCCTCCCGAGCTGTTAGTTAAACAAGGATCAGATAATGACGGTGATAAATTTACAATGTACTTACCTGCATATAGAATTAAAGTAAATGGAGAAATAGTAAAATTAGAGTTTATAGATGCTAATACAAATAGTATTGAAGGTTTAAAGAAATTATACAAAGCTAAATATGGTCCTACACTAGAATATTTTAATTATCTAGAACAAACAATACAACAAGCAACTACAGAAGCTTTTGTTAGAGATCCTGAAACAGAAAGAACTATACAAAGACTTATGGAAGCTATCTTTGGTGAGTTGGCCGTGCCTATAGCTGAAGAGCCAAGTAGGTCTTATGATATATTAGGTTTAATGGATGCTTTTAATAGTAATGACTTAGATTATGTATTAGAAAAGTTTAATGAGCTGAAAGAAAGAATGAAAGAAATACCTAGTGAACAAGATTGGATAAAAGAAAATAAAGGTAAAGACATCTTTTTATTAAACACTACAGGAGCAGTACAAAACGAAATGAATAGACTGCAAAGACAAGTTTTATCTCATCCTCGTAATTACGCACAACTTTTAAACCCAGTAAGCACTGCACAAGCAAAAAACTTAGCAGTTGAAATAAGAGGATTAAAAGGAGAAATGTTAGATAAATCAAAAAAATCTTTTGCAGATTTATTCTCTTTTATAAACAATGAAGACGTAGCTAATGAGCATTGGGTAGGTATGGATACATTAGGTATAGCAGCAGTTAACTTTACTAGTCATAGAAAGTTTCAAAAAGCTGGTGTATTTATTTCTCCTAAATCTGCGTTTTTACATTTTAATGAAAAAGTTAAACCTAGATTAAAGTTTGCAGGAGTAGCATTAAAAGTGGCCTTAAACAATGCAGCAATAGATTTAGGTAATATAAAAGATATTAAAGGTAATTATATAAGTGATAATTTAGCTCAAATAGGAAATGCTTTTGCAGATGTATCTAAAGATGCTTTTGTATTTGATCTTAACTTTACAACTAAAACTGCAAATGTATTAATGTACTTATTAAGAGCTGGTATTCCTACTAGAACTGCAGCACTATTTTTAAACCAACCTATTATAGTAGATTTAATTAAAGAGCTTGCTGTTAATGATAGTAGACACATTACAACAAAATCAGGAAAAAGAAGAAAAAGAAAAGATATAATCCAAAGAATATCTGACAGATATGGTAAAGCAACTAAAGAACAAAAAACATTGTTTACTGATAAAATACTGGCAGAAATGGTTAGCAATAGAAACAATTTAACTCCGGCACAAAAGAAGTTACAACTGCAAATATTACAAGACTATCTAATATATGATGCTGTTGGAAGTCAACTATCTAATGCTACTATTGCATTAAATTACGATACAACTAGACCTAGAAGTAGAGCTCATGCTAGAATTATGTTAGAGCAAAGACTATCAATTTTCCGTAACAGTATCTTTACAAATTTAGATAAAGTAATTACTGATACACATGTTGGAGAATTTGTTAAAATAACAGATGATAGTATAGACTTATTTAAAGATTTCTTTTTAACGGATAATCTAGACGTACGACAATTATCTGGACTGGCTGCTATCTTTCAATTATATTCATCACAAAATATAAAAATGAGTTTAGATGACCGCGCAAAGATATTAACACTTGCAGAAAATGATCTGATTACTGCATTATTAGGTCAAATACTTAAGGATACAAGTAAACGTACATTAACAGATCGTATAGACTCTTTGTTTAGGGGTAAGAATAGTGTTCCTATACAAACTAACAAATTAAGAAATAAACCAGTATATAGAGACAATGAATTCTTAAAAGCGCTTATACCAATTATAGAATTTGACAGACAGACAAATGAACAAACTACAGATAATTTAAAAGCAGTTAGTAGAATATTTGATACTTACCAACACAACAACATTTTAGATGCGTTTAAAGAATTACCTTTAGATTTTCAAGAAATGTTTATAGAATTTGCTATCTTGCAGTCTGGTTTATCAAACAACATAATGTCGTTGTTAAAGTTTGTACCAAATGATATGTATGTAAGAAAAGGACTACAGGTAGCTAGAGAACTAAATGCGGGTAGAAGCATGTTAATAAATAATCCTGCAATTACAAACTTCTTTGACAACTTCTTTAAGAATAACTTTATGAATAGAAATATTGTTCCTTTAGATTGGATGAACAAGCAAAAAATGTTTCCTTATCATGTAGTAATTATTAGAGGGAAAAATGGCAAAGAGGATACAGTGTTTTTAAAAGCTAAAAATAAAGATGGTATTTATGTAACGGTTCCTTCAAAAGGAAATGGACAAAACTTAAAAGAGTACAATGAAGGTAGGACTTCTATTATTGAAAAAAATAATAAGGTCCCAAAACCTAAAAGCAGATTTCTACAGCAGGCAGCTAAGAAAAGAAGTATGTTTGAAGATCAAATAGAAAGCATAAAAGAAAAGCGAAAAAAAGAAAGTAAAAAATGTAATAATGGCTAAAAATTGTAAAGTAAAATATAAAGAAGATGGTATAACACCCTTAGAAGTGTATGCAGACAATGGTAACCTATCTAAATTATATAAAGACTTGTTAAGAGTCTACGGTGATCCCAAACTTGCGTATGATAGATATCTAACTATGTATACTCAAGAGTTTAAAGATGCACTTTTGCCTGCGCAAGAGTCTACAAACATTTTTGACAGTAATAATGAACCTCACTTTAGTACTATTTTACGATTTCATAAAGAAGACAATGAGGGAATGACTGTGGAGGATAATCCTGAGCAATTTGTAAATGCGCTTAAAGGATTTTTAAAAGGATTAAACATAGATGTATTATCTGACAAAGCAACAGATGAAGTATTAAAAAACTTAGAAAACTACCACTTTAAAGGAAATAAGGAAAGATCTATCTTAGCCTTTACTGATATTATACAAGGGTTTTTAGCTATTAAAACAGATCCTAATAATAAACATTTAATAGACAAACTTCCTGAGCACACGGCTACTTTTATGCTAGAAATGCTTGGAAGAAAAAATAAGTTATACAAAACTATTTGGCATAATGTAGATAAGAACGATAAAAATGGAAAACCTTTATATCCTTCATATTGGAAGTTCTACAACCATTGGGATGGCCATATGAAGTTTAGACCTTTAGAGGCGTATCCTCAAGATATAGGATTTGATAAAACTCGTGAAGAAGTAGAACAAGAACAAGCAGATAAAAAAGCAAAACGAAGAGAAGGGAGAAGAGGAGGATTTAATTCTCAAGCTCATAAAAGAGCTATCATAGCTGTAATAGCAGAACAACTTAAAGAAAGATTTGGTAAATCTAATCCTATGAAACCTGGAAAACAGTTTACTGAAGATGTAGATCAAAACTATTTTAAAAATAGAGGGTACATGGGCCTTAACTATAAAAGCGATGCGTATGAAAAACCTGGGTATGACTTTTTTAAAGAGCCTAATTTCTTTAATAGTTTAGATGAGGCCATGGAATGGATGTACAATTGGATTAGTAAAGTTTGGAATATTATAATGAACAAGTTTAAAACTCCAGACTTTATAAACTTAGATGCAGACCAGTTTGGGGACATGCTTACAGAAATTGTTGATGACGCACTTAATGCAAATATGAAAAAATGGCTAAGAGACATTGAATTTTCTGAGGACGAGTTAATTCTTCCTGACGGGAGTATTCTTGAATTAAAACCAAGTCAAGATATATTTAGAAACGACCCTAAAGCAGGAGAGCTAGTTAATTTTTACACGCAGCCATGGGAAAAGGGAGGACTTGGAGGCTTATTATCAGGTTCTGCAGTATTAAGATCAGAAGGAACGTTGTACAGGCCTGAAAAAGAAGACTTTCATGATATAGATGGTTCTATTCCATATGAAGTATTTAAAAGACAAAAGAAAGTAGTTAATAACACTCTTATTGAATATGATATTTTATTAAGAAAGGCAATAGAAAAAGCTATAAAAGGAAAATATATGAGTCACAGAACAACTAGATCTCTAAGACAGTTGTTTGCAGATGGAGGAGCCCACTCTAGAAAGGTTAAAAACTTTCAAAAAGAAATATTTGATATAATAATAGAAATGCCTTTTATGCAAAGGTTTTTGCAAAAATATCCTAATGCAACACTTAGATATATTTTTATAGGTAGAGATGCACCTAGAGGAGAAAGCGTAACTATAACTATGGATATACCAGGACATGGAATGAATGGAGAAGCTAGAGTTGTAGATTTCTTTTTACGTACTATGAATAGAGGTTTTAAGTATAAAGACCCTTCTGGATTCTTACGTACTGTAATGTACCCAGAAACTACAGGAAAGTTTAATTATAAAAACTATATAGAAATTATAGCTGCTAAATTTAAAATGGGTAGAGCTAAAGATATAATGGATATTATACACTTTAGAAATTATTTTACAGATAAATACAAAGGTAAGCCTTCTTCTAAAGGTTTTAGATTTGTAGATATTATAAATCGTTACGGTGAAAATGAAAACTTTTACCAAATGGAACCCGGCAAAGAAGAGACAAAAATACTTAGACAAGCTGAAGAATCTAATAAAATAGATGATGTTAATTGGCAAATGAATATTTTGTTTGACCAGTGGGGAGTCGATATTAAAAGTGTACAACAAATTTTAGACGCCAGGGGTAAACCAATAGATGCAGCTGCTGTATCTAAACTAACACAAAAAGTTGTTGAAGTAGTGGAAGCTAAAGCTAACCCTTCTACCCTTACAGAAGAAGCAGCCCATTTCTTTGTTGCTTTATTAAAGTCTGGTAAAAATCCTTTGTATGATTCTATGATGAATTCTGTAGACCAGTATGAACTGTATAACGAAGTAGTTAACAGTCCTGAATATAGAGAGGCCTATGGTAATAGTCCAAATGCAGATATACTTTTAAAAGAAGAAGCTATAGGTAAAATTATAACTCAACACATTTTTAACCAAAGAGTAGGAACTGAACAACCTGCAAAAGTTAAAAGGATGCAAAGATGGTATGATAAAGTATGGAATTTTATTAAAAAATTGTTCTCTTCTTTTATTAAAGGTAGCCAAAATTATGATCCTTATGCTGAGGCTGCACTGAAAATGATGTCAAAAACACAAACTAATGAAGCTCCTGCATTTCAATCTGAAGACTATAGATTTGAAGGTAACGATATGTACCAGACTACAAAGGGCTCTAAACAAGACATAGTTTTAAAAGAAATTTTGGAAATGAATTCAAAATTAGCTATAGAAAATCTTAAAAAAGACGGTCTAGAAGTTAGTGAAGATGTACAAGAAATCCTTAGTGAATCTGTAGATGGAGATAAAATTAGACGTATGGTTTTTATAGACGAAAATGGGAAAAAATATCCTATTAAAAACGATATAGGAGACAAAGCCATTAAAGATCTTATAAGAAAAAGAGGAAAAGACAGAGCAAAAGAAATATTATCTAGTGATTATGTAAAACACAAGAAAAAAAATAATGTTAAAGTGCATGGTATTTCACAACTGTTAGCAGAATGGTGGGGTAGAAGTAAAAAACATTCTAACATACAAGTTGTTAATCCTTCAGAAGAGTCTAAAACAGAAGCAAGCATTAAAGGTTTGTCAAAAATGAATAACATAACCTTTAATGCATTAAAAGAAGGTATACAATATGTTATACAACAAATAAATTTAGAAGAAGATGCTATTAGTGACGGCCAGGGAAAAACTAAAATTATAACTCAGGGTAAAATATTTAACCAAATAACAGATGAAAGTGTAGATGTTGATATAATAGCTGTACACTCTAATGGTCAGATTAGTTTATATAACTTTGGGACAATGACTCCCACAAGATCCCAGACAGTAGGTAAGGGACAAGAAAAATACTTAAGAGCAGATTCTAATCCGCACCAGTGGGTATTAGGGGGCTGGAACACTAGGCTGTCCGTTGTTAAAGCTATGATGAAAACTGTACATAATCTAAAAGAAGATGATTTTAGACAAACACGTATGGCACCTATTTGGATAGAATATAAAAGTAAAAAAACAGAAGAAGGGTACACACCTACTGATACAATAAATTTTATCAGAATGGACCATGCTATAGATGGGGTAACTGCAAAACTAGAGCAAGAAATTGCACCTTTAAGAGAAAAGCTAGACATGCAGACTATAACAAAAAAAGAAGAAAACAAGTTATCTAGATTAACTAAGCAATTAGATGATATAAAAAAGAAACATCAAAAAGAAACTAGTTTTTTAAAACAAATATCTGTTGCAAAAGAATTAATATATTCTCAAACTGGAGAAGGGTATAAAAAATTAAATAGATTATTAGGCAAACTATACGATAGAAAAGAAAGGATACAACAAGATCTTGACTTTAGAAAAAGAAAAGTTGATAGAGCAAAACTACAAACATCTTTAAATAGTATTGAAAGACAAATTCAAAGACTAACAGTATCTAGAAATTTAGGAGAAATAATATGGGAAACAAATAATAGTATTGCCAAATTAATAGAAAGAAGACACATTACAAACGAGGACGACCAAAACTACTTACACATTGATGATTTAACAGAAATACAAAATGATTTAATGTTATATCAAAACATTAATCAAGATGTATCCGAATACTTAAAAGATTGGTTAACTTCTAAAGATCCTGAAACAAGGCAGTCTGGAAAACTGCAAAAAATGGCTGTAGAGCAAGGAGCTTATACTGTATCTGAGTATTTAGTAATTGTAGAAAATGAAATAGATAGCAGGTTAAAGAAAAGAGCAGAAACTTATGGAGAAGACATTACAGTCCCTTCTGTAGAAAGGGGATACTTACATAAACAATTTAAAGATATGGGACAAATAGACAATCCTATATTTAGAGCTGCTTATAGTGAAATTTTTTATAATAAATATGACAATGTTGAGACTGAGGTTAGAAAAGCAAATAAAGAAATAGCTGAACATAAAACAGCTATAGAAGCATGGGCTAAAGAAAATAATGTAAGTCTTAAAGAAGCCTTAGAGAGATTGTGGACAAAGAAAATAAACGAACAAGGAGAATATTACGATAAAGCTCTTATTTCAGTTCTTTCTCCAGAATTATGGAAACTAGTTAAAGAAAGAATTAAAGCTAAAGATGTAGCTTTTTTACAAAAGAATTTAAAATACAACAGCAAAGCTAAAGAAAGATACAAGTCCAACTTAAAGCAGATGGAGATGATCATAGAAAGAGAGTCTGCAGATGTGTTACAATATAATCCTAACTCAAAAAAGATGGATATTGTAGAAGATAAAAGCAAAATTAGGCAAGCAAGATTATTAGAATGGAAAAAAAGAAATGATATCTTTTCTAAAACTCCTAATGGAGAGTTTATGTATCCAGAAGCTTGGTTAAATCTTAACTGGACAGAGTATTTAGAAGCAAATATAGAAGCTTTAGAAAAAAACAATTTACCTACTTACACAGATGAATACAAATTCTTAACACAACCTGAAAACAAAGCCCTGTTAGATTTTTATAACTACCATAAAGAGTGGATAGAAAAAATAAAAGATACAACAGGATTTAGATTAGGCCCTACTTTTATGGCAGAGGTTACAGATAGTACGTCAGATATCATTTTAAACCATGGGGTTTTTAATAAAGACACTTGGGGAAAATTGTGGGATGCGGTAAGTAGACAGTTTTTAGCAAAAGATGAAGAGCAAACTTATGGAATCTTTGACGAGTCTACAGGTGAGCTGATGGATCAAATTCCATTCTTATTTTCTAACTCTGTAAGAGATTCTTCAGGTAATAGAGACGGCAGTATTAAAACTTCAGAGCTATTTAAAAGTTTATCCTTATTAATACAAGCTGCTTATATGTATAAATACGGGTTAGAAGTTAATGCTTGGGTAGATGCGTATTACGACTATTTAACTAGACATGATTTAGAAGTATCAACTACACCTGGTGGTAAAATTATTAGAGATCAGTTTAATAATATTAGATCTAGACCTGTTAGTAAGGACACGTTAAATCTATTTAAAAAGCATCAAAGAGTACATATTTTTGGTCAAAGAATACAAACTAAAGATCAACGATTAGGCAATATAAGTTTAAATAAAACTGTAATGGCTTTAAAATCATTTGACTCTTTACGTAAACTAGCACTGGCCTTATTACCTGGTATTGCAGCAAGAACTGTTGGAGGTATTAATATGTTTATAGAAGGTATAGATGGTGCTTATTGGACCAATAAAGAATATAAAGAAGCTCAACTTGCAAATATACGAAGAGAAGCATGGACATTTGCTTTAACTGAATTCTTTAATCCTTACCAGCAAAATGTTTCATACGAAGAACAATTAAAGTTATCTACAAACAAGTTAAACAAATACTTTGACATGTCTAGATTGTACAGTTTCTTAAGAGAACCGGATGAAAATATGGATATGGTAGGTATATCAGCTATGTCATTAAACTATGGTATAGATAAAAATGGACTGCCTGCACAGCTTAGCACACTCCCAAAAGGATCTAAATCTATTGCGGAGATAGTCAAAGAGCAAATAAAAAAGGGTGTTAAAGAAATAAAGTTAACAGGAATGTCATCTATTGGGTACAAAATGTACAGAAGAATGATTAGAAATATCATGGAAGAAATAAAAGGTAACATGAGCGATGAGCAAATGTTAGCTGTTAATACAGAGCTTATAGGAAATACATTAATGGCCTATAAATCTTGGATGCCAGGTATTGTTACTGCAAGATTTGGGTCTTTACGTTATGATAATATAATGAAGAGACTAAAGGAAGGTAGATTTATGGGGTATTTAAAAGGAACAGAAGGTGATATTATAAATGCATTGGAAGAGGAAAGAAAAATGACTGCATTATTTAAAGGTGTAGCTGAAAGAGGAAAGAAAGCAGTTTTAGAACTGACGGGGCTTAGAAAAATACAAATAAACAAGTCAGATAGGGCTGAAAAAATAGAGAAAGGGAAAAAAGAAGGAAATCCTAACAAGTATTGGACACCAAAAGATGAAACTAGGTACCAAGAATCAAGAAAAGCCTTGCAAAAAGAAATGGATGCGTGGAAAGAAAATAGTACAGACCCTAAAATACAAGATGTAACATTAGATGAGTTTGTAGAATTAAGACAACGTTCTGTAAAAAGAACAATTGCAGAAATACAAATATATGTAATATTTGGTATGCTGTTAAATTTAATGGGCATGGGAGTTGGTCCCGATGATGAAAAGTTCTATAATCAAAACTTTGCATTAAGAAAAATATATCAAATATTTAATAGAACAAGATTGGAGTTAGGTTTTACTTTAAACCCATCAGAGTTAGGAGTTATGTTAAGGGGAGGTATACCATTAATAGGATTATTTACTGATATGACAGCATTACTCGATTCTTCTTGGCAAAGCACTCTGGCAGAAATGGGACTAGTTGTGAGATCTCCAAATGCAAACCCAACATGGTATCATGTTTTAAAGTTTACTCCTGGAGGCACACAAATTAATAGAATAGTAGAAGCTGCAGGTAAAGACCCGTATATAAATTAGAAAAGAATATAAATAATTTACATACCGGTCCTACCTTTCCAGCTATCTTTCTCTTGATCTTCAAGGGCCATAAGTAACAGCAGTAAATAGCCCACTAAGTCATGGACTGTATCTTCAGTTGCATCGTAAATTCCTTTATTTTTAATACGCATTAACTTGTCATCTATCCTTGCAGATAACGAGTCAACGGCATTAGCTTGGCTAAAGATGTTAGCAGGTTCTAAAGCGCTGTTACCATAGGCCTTGTTTTTAGATTTTAATAAATCTGTAAGTTTTTTTGTGGTTTTATCTAGTTTTTTACTGAATTCGCTCATTATATATAGTAATTAGGATTAAATGTTTCAAATTTAGGATCTATAATACTGTATAGTTCTGCATCATCGTCTAATTGACATCCTAATTTAGTTTCTAGTCTTAGTTTTCTCTTTTCACTTTTAAATAATATTTGGCCAATTTGTCCATCTATATTCATTCCGTGAAATTTTAATAAACTTGTTTTATATTGTGGTGTTAACTCTGAGTATTTACCGTGTATAAAGTTTTTATAATTTTCTCTGTGTTTCATAGGTACGTCAAATATATATACAACTAAACTCTCTGATACATCTATATAATCTTTATAATTTCTAAATTGTTTTATTGCATTTTCAAATTTAAGAAATAAAGGATCATTGCTCCATCTATAGAGCAGCGCTATACAAGATTTGTGCTCTTCTACTGCTATAAATGTATTAATAAGATGTGTATCATAAAAGAAAAGTTTTCGTTCACCGCTAAGCATGGGTAACACGAATATATTTGATTTGGTTTGTTTTGCCATGTAAAATTCATAAACTAAAACATTACCAAGAAACTTTTTTTCAATTTCATTTACTTTGAATTTATTTTTCTTGATAGAGATAGTCTCCCCTAAAGATATAATACGATCATTTATCTCTAGAGAAACTATTTCTTTGTTAACTTTATGAGCTTTTATGGACTTGGTACCACCAGTAAGCCTTACGGTTCTGGCATTTGTTATATTAAATAAAACTGTGTCACATTTAACTGGCATAAGCTATTTTTAAGTGTTTAATATCATGGACTTGAAGAGTTCCTGATAAATTTAATCCTGTAGCATTGTAAACTTGGTCATACGTTTTTAGTATGTGTACAAGTTTAAATGTTTCAGCAAATTTACAAACTCCCTCATAATATCCAAACTTTTCAACATATTTTTCTATTACAACTTTTTCAAATCCTTTAGTAATCTTCTTTAATAAATTATCTGCGGTTTTAGGTCCCACTTTAGGAATTCCTTCTATCCCATCTGTAGCATCACCCATTAATGTTTGTTTCCAAAGAAATTTATTAGCTTCTAATTTTGAAGTCTTTATAAACTCATTGGTTCTAAAATTAAAGTGTTTACCTGCTACTTGATATAGAACATCTTTGTCTGGGCTGCAAATAACTGTTCCGCTAGGTTTAGCATGTACAGCAACAAGATCGTCAGCTTCTAATCCTTTAACAGCCTCCATTTTCCACTCTTGTTGAAGATACTCTCTTAAAGCATAAAAGATAATAGGTTTAGAACCTCCTTTTCTATTATGTTTATAAGCTTTAGTCTCTGCAACTTTGTATCTGAAGCATCTTGATAAAGTTAAATAACCTGCGTATCTACTAGTGCCGCACATTGCTAGCATATGAAACAATCTATTGTTTATGCCTTGAATAGCCTCTTCTAATGTTGGCTTACCCATTTCATAGTATAATAAACTATCTGCATCTATTAATGCAACTGGACCATCATCTGGTAATTGCATTATATCTAATTCTTCCATATTTTTAAATTTAATAATAAAGTATATATTTAAATTGGGGAAAAGACCTTAATTTTTAAACAATCTAAATATATACTCTATTATATTAATAATTAAAGCTGAGTTATCTCACCAATCTGTTTGCCAGTTTTAATTGTGTTAGAGTCATACTCTTCTACAATTTTAGCTCGCATCTCAGCCCATTCTTCATCTGTTTTAGCTGCATAAGTAGAACTATGATATATAGAACCATTTATACCTGCCAACGAAGAGTGTACAAAATATTGAAGACATCTAGCTGCACCTGTTTCGTCATCAGGTACTGCACCAATATGCATTGGGTCTACAAAGATATTATGTATCTCACCACCTATGCAGTGAATATACTCTAGCCCACCAAAATGAAGGCCCTTAACACATGATGCGCGATCATTAGTGTTAACGCAGCTCCAATCAGGTAATCTGTGGGTACATCCAACTTTTATAAAGTGCTGTGGTTTAGCATAACCATTAGTCCCTTCACAAAAGAAAGCATTACCACTTGAACCCATAATAGCAGGTTGAAATAGTCTGTCTTCTACATGTTCTGGAAGTCCATCTGACTCAATTTCACCAGTGTCAACATTAAAAGTTCTTTTGTACCGTGGTACTTCAAT
>TARA_R110002167_G_scaffold1767_5_pt1 | contig 38239 bp, 35 predicted proteins | sample TARA_R110002167 | Tara Oceans TARA_R110002167 (sample SAMEA4398238) | marine metagenome | biome: Polar Biome; feature: [MES] marine water layer (ENVO:01000295) within the mesopelagic zone...; material: water (ENVO:00002006), including particulate matter (ENVO:01000060) such as......
GTTTACGTTTCTTCTTAGCTTCTACCATTTTTATATTTCCCAAAACAAAAAGAGCCATTATTAATTTACGTTACAGGTTTTACACATGTCGGAATAAAGTATATCTGATTGAATAAAGAAGACCAAACTACGTTCTGAGCATGTTTAACGGAGCAGACACAAAAGAGCGAAATAATCACGAGCACACTGGCTAAGATTAGTCGATAAGCATTCAGGTTCACCAGTTATAACAAAAAGTGAGATAGAAATTCTGGAAGCGATATGTTTGGTATTTATTAATTTAGATGCTAAAAAGATATTAGAAAGAAAGACAGAAAATCTCTAAAAATTTTATTTTATTAGCTTTAAATAACAATAGCGAGTTAGGCCATATCGAAGCAGTCTAGAAGTCCGTAATTATCTATAGTGACGTAATGCTATTGGATAAATAAGAAAGTTCATTAGAGAGCTCTTAGATACGGTTAAATGATGTAATAAGCAAGTAAACTATATAAACAGCGAAGAGGGTGCATGAGAAATAAGTTATCTGAATTTAAAATTCTAGAAGAAGAAAAACGATACGTTGGGTTTATCAACGAAAAGGCTAAATTTATAAAATGGATGTATTCAGGTGATACGGCATTTGATAAACGTCAAAAAGAATTAATTAGTTCGTTAAGCGATATTGAGCTTCACGTTATCAAAAAACGTAAACGTATTTATATTCCAGAATCATTAACTAACCCATTTTTCTTAGAATATAAACCATTAAGAAGTTATACGTCAGAATCAGCCTGCATTAACTTTCCTAAAACAAATAATCGTAAAGTAGATTTAGACCTTACTGGTGTTTGTAAGGCTGAATATGATTCTATAATTAAAATGGTAAATGCTACTAACAAGAATCGTACGGTAGATTCAAGTGACAAACTAAAAGTATTAGTATCTCCAATTAGACCTTCATTAAGAGGTAAACCAATTAAGAATAGTTTTGCTATTAAAGTAACTTACCCAGACGGAAGCATATCTTGTTTTTATCATTTGGTGGGTTATTACCATATCGCCACAAAAATATCAGAATAACAAAGTATTTATAAGGTGGTTTGATATGCTTTATAAGGTGGTTTGATATAGAAGGAAAACACATCAAACCACCTTATAATTTTCGGCTTACCCCCTCGTTTTATATGACTTACAAGCAATAACCACCCAAAACTATTTAACTTAGCGTATTAATAATATGTTTTAAACTTAAGTAGGCGACCCGAAATAACTAAATAACTAAATAACTAAATAACTAAAAGTATTAACAAAATACGACACGGAGACGAGTCTCTTTTCGGCGACCGAAGCGACGCAGGAGCGCCGAGCTCAACTATATATAACGTCTTAAGGTAGTTTGTTCTTTTATTCGGTCGCTACGCTTCCTTATAAAAGCGAGCTAAAGCTCGATTGTATTTTATTTGATAAATTTTAAATGACGTAGTAATTATAAATATATTCAATTAATCCAAAGGCGCGTAGCGCATGGGGATGGCGCGTAGCGTTATCCACCATTAAACAGAGAACGATAAAAATGCAAAACTTTACAGAAGACAATTTCATAGCAGAATTAAATAAAAAGATAAACGCGAATTTCGAGCAGGTAGAAGATAAGATTTACCTTCACGTAGAAGAAGATTTAGAGATTTCTGTAGATTTTAATGACTACCCACCTAAGATGACTTTTACTAACGTCCAATCTTGCGACACTGAACTACTTCATATTTCCAAGCGAGTTAAATCGTTTAGGTACGCTTCGCAAGAAACAAATAAAAGCTACCTACGAGAAAGCTATTAGTTCAATTAAAACGCCCGTTCTATACCACCAAATCACAAGGTTCTATTAGTTCCCATACCAATACCACCCTTTACTATTTTGACGTCAGAAAAGGCGTTTAAATCCCCCGTTTATTCAATTTAATAAGGATATGTATGACACCAACACAATTACATCATGCGCAAAACTCGTTAACGAATACAGACAGGGAAATTATAACGAAACATAAATATAAAGCAGATCCACCATGCGAAACTCAATAGCATCTAATTCGGGAATATATTTCTTCCTACGAAGAAAAGAAAAGTTAAACCCACCCCCATTAAAAGAAAAATCGAAATAAATATAGAGTCAATAAAAGTATTAGAACAAGCGAAAGTTACTAAGCCGAAAGCGCCTTCTAAGGCATTTAAATCAATTTTCCCTAGAACAGCCACATTACCATTGTTCAATATTAATACATCACTTTAACCACGAAGATTCCCTAGAACCACGTCAACGATCGCTTATTCCCAATACACTACGCGAGCCAAATACGTTCGTGTAAGAGAAGCGCTTAGAGGACGTAATATAAAAATTACACCAGAAAACGCTATTGTCACAACAGCATAAACTTCTAACCATCTTATTAGCCTATAAGCTAAGGGATTATTATGCGTTTGCGTTATGACCCTGTAGAAATAATAACTGCACCTGATCCTACGATAGAGATAATAAAAACAGCCTCCCCTGCTATCGAGATAGTAGAAGACTATTACCTACTAGACGAATAAGAGACTTAGTGAGCTACCACCCACCCATATAAGGGAACGCCCCTATACAGCCAGTGCACCTTGCATAGCGAGCTAACCCCCACCAATAGCCAGTACACCAGCTACATAGGTATACCATATAGACTGCTATGTTCGGTAGCTCCCTATGTTCACTAGCTGTAGCACGTCCTATAAGCTCCCGACTTAATAGCAATAGCCGATCAACATTATGCCAATGGTTGGTGGTATATGGTTTCTTAAAAGCCCGTATACACTGGCTTAGAGTCAATATATACCATGGGGGGGAGGGTTCAAATATAGGAGTAACTATGCGGTTAACCCCTGACTACTTAATTTAAAAGCTTTTTTAATCCCATAACCTCTATAACAGACCTCAATTTCTAAGGAATATTAATTCTTCCTAGATATTAATCGCAATGATTTACAGAGATTTACCAGAATTCCAATTTAGGTTAACCCGAATAACTAAATTATTTAACAAAACGCCTAAATTACAAGAAATCATCCACCCTCGCTTTCCGTGGCTTTGCATTGACATTTCCCGAGGCAAAACAAAGAGAATACCCAAATGACCAAACAAACAATAATAGAATTCGAATATGGCGACGTAGTAATTGACTTAGACCGTCAATACACCGTTTATGGTGACTTTATGCTTGGCGAAGACCTAGTAAAACTAGACCTGACCCATATCCCTTGGCTAGACGAACTGAGTGTAATGGAAGACCTATCCCACCGCCAAATGTTAACTATCCTTTATCACCCTACCGTCATTCATTCATTACATACGGAAACCGAATCGTCCCCGTATTGGGGCAAACAAGCTGATGATTGTCTAGTAATTTACAAACGCTTATCGTCAAGCAACAAGCTCCGAATGGAAAAGAACGCGATAAATCGTAGAAAGATGTTAAGCCCCTACGATATAGGCTGCGACAAAGGGCGTGTCCGTAAATCGTTAATCATTAACCGCATCGTTAAGCTAGGATATTCACGTGACCTAGTTAAATTGTATGTGAATAAATATATTAAGCTAAATGGTACTGGTGTATTCAATTTAGTAGAGGGTGAAGTGGTCGAAATTATGGATAAATTTATAATCGACCAGAATTAAAGCACCTAGCTAAACATTAGCCCAGGGAGAACAAAAGAATATGTCAGCACAAACAGAACCAGAACGTAAAAACTTAACTAGAGAGCAAAAGCAGTTACTAGCCGACTTAAATAACAAGCGACAAATAGCCCAATGTAGGTTGGATAAACATGGCCTAAGTAAAAAACTAGCTGGTGAACCAAAAGCTAAGAACTACATCATGCGTTATTTACACGCCGAGTTATTCGCCACCCCTATCAATTTAAAGGTAGGTTGTGGTTGGCTAATTCAATCCTACTATGATGGACGAATTTCAATATTTAAGAGTGGTTGGCCATTTTACGAAGCAAGCGGAAAACACCTAGTGCGGTTCTTCACATTACGAAACGAAATAAGCGATTTAAACAACCAAAAGAAAGCCCTATACGATTCGTTTTAATAGTCATTCCCTAAATAACATTCATTTGAGAGTGTTATTTGTGGAATTAGCATTCCTACTTTACTCCGACCAAATACAGCCCACCGTAAGGCTTAAAACTACGTAGATTAAAAGAAATTAAAATTCCCTTCCCTCCCTACAAATAAATCAAATAACGAACACTGCTTTCGGCAATTTTGCCAACAGGTTCTTACAGCTATTAATTATTTAATTCATTTTAAGGCGAATAAGACGTCTGTCCTTTGCGGCACTCATTAAATTGAGTGTAGACAGCGGAGCAATGCAATCTTCTTTTCGTGCAACTAATAAAGTAAATCGCCAAAAGGCGTATGTGTATTTAATTCGCAATTCTGCGTTACACATTAAGGAAATAAATAAAATGAAAATTGAAAACTTCGGTCAATTCCAAGCAGCACAAGCGCGTATAAAATATTTAATTACAAACCACCTCACAGTCATTAATGGTGAAGGTAGTATCGACCCTGCTGTTGTCCCCGAACTTAAAGCCTTAACTCACGCCATATCAGCTGCGGAAGACGCAGGATTAAGCACTATCAAACAAAAGCACTTTGCTAAGAAATTAGCCGTTAAAACAGTATCTAAAGGTAAGAAAATGAATATTAAAGAATCCGTGTCAATAACCTATAAAGCAGCTGTTAAATCGGCTACGCCACAAGAAGCCGAAATTGACGTTAAGGCACTTGTTGGTTCGGATGGCGCGTTGGCTATTGATGAATTCTTACAAAAAGGTATTACAGAACGTGCGCGTAAATCGTCTGGCTTATTAGGCGAGTTAGTGATCGAACAATTACCATCAGCTAAGTTTCGCCCTGCCCCTGTAGAAATTACAGTTGCGGAAGCGGAGAAATGGTCAGAATCTAATGGCTCAGATCGTTTCCAATACACTGTTACTGGTACAAGTGCGTTCGCCCAAACTACACCAGCGGATAGCGCTTATATGGCTACATTTGACGCTACTTCGGAAGCAGTTGCCGATCCTGCGACCGACCTACCTACCTTTGTTGGTAATAGCGTAGACAAGTCAATCATGGAAGCGCTTAGTGCCGAACTTGCTATTGGTGATTCAGATATTGCCGAATTATCAGGCGCATTTACCGATATGCTAGACGGAGATAACGCGTTTTTAGAGTCGCTAAAACCTAACTCAACCCGTAACCCGTTTATCTTCGGGGCGCTTGCTTCTGGTACTGCGGATAGCCTTGGAACTAAAGTTTTAGGTATAACTGGAAGCGTATTAGACAACATCAAGTTATTAATTACGGGCTTGCCAATCGAATACCGTAAGCAGTCACCCGTTTTCGTAATGAATGATGATGCGTGGTCACAGATCCAAGCTTTACGAAGCCAAGACAGCCAAGCGTTTATTGCCATTACTGCTGATTCAATTGATGGCTATATGGTAGTGCTAGATGAAGATTCGCCTGACAATACAATCGGTTTTGGCCTCCCTGCTGTTGCGATTGGTGTAGGTATTTATTCAACTATTGAAAAAGTGAATCCGTATATTAAAGACGGCATTGTTCGTTTTACACGAAAAGCATTCTTCAAAAATTGGACAAAAGCAAATGATGCAATGGTATTCATGTTGCCAATAGCTTAGTAAATCATCGAGGCAAGGACGCCCCTTCTTTATCAAATTTTATTTTATTACCTAAGAGAATATAGACCATGCAAACAGCAGACAAACCAATTTATTTAACAGAACAAGAAGAACGTGAAAATAACGATTTACAGATCCTATCAGTTAAGCCAAACGCCCCAAAAGAATCTAAATCAATTTTCGTAAAAGGAACTAGCGAATCTGATGTGGCACTTTTCGACCGCCTAGAAAATAATATTCACCGTGCCGACATTCAGCGAACTTCTACGTTATTACCAAACGGTAAAACCACCCGTGTAGAAGAACACCTAGATTTTGAAGTTAAGATGGTTGCGCAGTTAACTACCAAAACGTCAGACTTCACTACCAAGAAGCATTTCGGTAAACGCATTACAATCACCTCCCCTGCTACCACATTTAAGAAAGCTAAAGTTAAAATTGAGATTCTTTGGAATGTTGATATTACCGATTTAGACAAATATGATATTGACAATAAAATTACTTATCCCGAAAAACGTAAACCAACAAAAGCGGAACGCTTAGGGTTATCCGAATCGGAACTCAACCGAAAACGTCTTGAGTCGGCTTTCGATGACCTATCAGATGCTCAATTAGTTAAGTTTTTATCAATGCTAAGTGCTCTATAGCTTTAACCCAACTTCTAAGATCCTCTCTTTAACGAACGACCCGTAGTTACCCGATAGTATTGGGTAACTACCGTTCGTTGCCTCTACATAGCGAAGATAGCCCCTATTTTACCGAAAATAAGAAATATAATGGATAATCCACTAGAACTAAGTAATTTCGAACCATATGAATTAATGTCACTCCCAAAAGGCAATCATAATTACATCAGGCAATTTAAGTATTTAGACAAATTTTATAAGTCAGAAATTGATCTGATGAATATTAAGACCGTCATGTTATCTGCTATTAAAATTTTCAAAGAAGGCAAAAAGATAAAATCTGAAAAAGCCGCTGGGGAAAATGGCGAATATTTAATTCTCCACACGATAAATTACGAAGGAGTCATTTACCAAATCGCTTGCTTACATCATTGGCGAAATAAAAATCACACGAATTATTACCGCGCAGACAAGATATGTTTCGCAAATGTAATTGTAGAACCAACGTAGACCGCACACAAAAAAGCCCCGTAACGAATTACATCGTTACGGGGCTTTTTTGTTTCTACTTAACCTAGTGCTATTTTACGATAGGCATTCTCAAAGCCAACTAGAAAACTAGAAAGCTCTTGCGCAGACTTGCCACATTTAAAGTCGTAGCCCTCAAAAGTCAATCCGAAATTATGAATAACATTCAGGCCATATTCATCGCACACAGCAGTAAATATATCACCATTTACCGTTGATTTAGGTATAGAAATTCTCGGGGCTATACCTAAACGTTTAACATATTCAACATCAGCGAATGCTATTTTTAATTTAGATTTATTATTAGGCACAAAGAAAAACTTCCTATCGTTTATTAGCCCAAAATCAAGAAGTTCATCCCGCCATTCTTCTTTAGTTTTTTTACACTCAACTACTGCATCTTTTTCGATAAGTTTTACATCTTCAATGTGGTTTACTAATTCAAACATTATATTCACCTAGTTTATTGTTAATTTGTTTAGCTTTCTCGGATTTCTCGCATTAGCTTCAATCGTGCCTACCTACCTTTAATTCATCTAATGATTTAGTACAAAGCCCTTCATTCGTTTCTCCTCGTCATTAATTAGTAATTGGACTTTAGTTAGTTATTTTTTAATTTTCAAGTATATTTATCAATAACTTACAATTAAATTTGTGGGGTGTTAAGGGTGCTTTTAGAGGAGTAAAAAACGGCTTTATTTTTTAGCTATAGGAATATACTAGAGAAATGTCCAAATGGATTTTAGGAGGGTTAAACTACCCGTTAACGATGATTAGTGTATAATCACGCGCATTGACATACTGCCTAATGGGCATAGATAAGGATTAAGTTATACTCCAAGCAAATAATATTACTCAACAATTCGGCGCAAAACCATTGTTCGAAAACATTTCGCAAAAATTTGGTGGCGGTAATCGTTACGGCTTAATAGGCGCAAATGGCTGTGGTAAATCAACCTTTATGAAAATTTTAGGCGGTGATTTAGAGCAAACTTCAGGTAATGTTAATTTAGATACAGGTGAACGTTTAGGTAAATTACGTCAAGACCAATTCGGTTTTGAAGCGTTTAACGTTATTGATACCGTTATCATGGGTCATACTGAACTTTGGGCAGTAAAAGAAGAACGTGACCGCATTTACGCTTTGCCTGAGATGAGTGAAGCTGATGGTATGAAAGTGGGTGATTTAGAATCTGAATATGCTGAAATGGATGGTTACAGTGCAGAAGCTCGCGCAGGTGAATTACTCATAGGTGTTGGCATTTCTGTTGAACAACATTATGGTTTGATGAGCGAAATTGCCCCCGGTTTTAAATTGCGTATTTTACTTGCCCAAGCCTTATTTTCAAACCCTGATATATTATTGCTTGATGAGCCAACCAACAACTTAGACATTCACACGATTCAATGGCTTGAAGATACGCTAAATGAACGTAATTCAACCATGATCATTATTTCGCATGACAGACACTTTTTAAATAGTGTTTGTACTCACATGGCTGATTTAGATTATGGCGAACTACGTGTTTTCCCTGGTAATTATGACGAATACATGTTGGCCGCAACACAAGCACGTGCTCGTTTAATGTCAGATAACGCTAAGAAAAAGGCACAAATTGGTGAGCTTCAAGCCTTCGTTGCTCGATTTTCTGCTAATGCATCAAAAGCAAAACAAGCTACTTCTCGTGCCAAACGAATTGATAAAATTCAACTTGAAGAAGTTAAGGCATCTAGTCGTAGCAACCCATTTATTCGTTTTGATCAAGAAAAGAAACTTTTCCGTAATGCCCTTGTCATCGACAAGTTAAACAAAAGTTTTGATGATGCGCATATCCTTAAAGATATTTCAGCGTTAATTGAAGTGGGTGAGCGTATTGCCATCATTGGTGAAAACGGCATTGGTAAAACAACGTTATTACGGTGTTTAATGAACGAAGTAGGTTATGAGCCAAGTTCAGGTGAAGTTACTTGGTCTGAAAATGTCAATATTGGTTACTATGCTCAAGATCACGAATACGAGTTTGCAACCGACATGACTTTATTTGAATGGATGAGTCAATGGCGTCAACCAACAGACGATGAGCAAGCAGTTCGTGGTTATTTAGGGCGTTTATTATTTTCTGCTGATGATATTAAAAAGATGGTTAGTGTACTTTCTGGAGGTGAAAAAGGCAGAATGCTATTCGGCAAGTTAATGATGCAAAATCCTAATATTTTAGTGCTAGATGAGCCAACCAACCACATGGATATGGAATCAATAGAATCATTAAATATGGCGTTAGAAAGCTATGAAGGTACTTTGTTATTCGTTAGCCACGATAGAGAATTTGTATCCACTATCGCGACCCGAATTATTGAATTAACTGAAAAAGGTTATATTGATTTTGCTGGTACTTATGATGAATATTTGACTAGTCAGTCGTAACCTTTCGACTGCTTCGCGCTCAGGATGAACGGAGACGCTCAGGATAAGCGTGTTATATCCTCTGTAGGGGGTGATTTATTGCCCCTTTGTCGGACTAAAGTCCAACCTACATGGTGATGTTTCCAATTTAACAGTACCCCTGATTTTTTCTAAATAATCATCTAAATAACCATATATATAAATAATCATGTATATAAATAATTAAGGATTTGTTTTGTTAAGTTATCGTCACGCTTTTCATGCTGGCAATTTTGCCGATGTACTAAAACATAGTGTTTTATCACTTGTTTTAGATTATATGACTCGTAAAGAAAAAGGGTTTTGTTATATAGATAGTCACTCAGGTGCTGGTATGTATCAATTGACCGATGAATATGCACAAAAAACAAGTGAGTATGAAGACGGAATTGCAAAGATTATTAATGATGATAACGCGCCTGAATCACTAGAGCCTTATTTATCGCTAATCCGCAGCCTTAACCTCAATTCTACCCTAAGTAACGACCTTGAAATTTACCCTGGCTCTCCAGGGATAGCTAAAGCTTTTGTTCGTCGCCAAGACAGTAGTCATTTATTTGAATTACACCCTACAGATATTCAACACTTAGAAGATTTTTGCCTACGCTGGCGTAAAGTATTTGTTAAGCAAACTGATGGCTACCAAGGAATACTTGGTTTATTGCCACCGCCAAGTCGTCGTGGTGTTGTACTTATCGATCCGCCTTACGAGCTTAAAGAAGACTATCAAAAAGCGGTTAATACCATTATTAAGGCCTATACCAAGTTTTCAACGGGTACTTACATTCTTTGGTATCCGGTGGTTAAACGCGAACAAGTAAATGCAATGGAAAATGCCTTTAGTAAGAGTTCTGTAAAAAATGTATTACAAGTAGAGTTTTGCTTAGAGAATGATAACGATGAATATGGTATGACGGGCACAGGGTTGTTTATTGTTAACCCACCTTGGCAATTAGCAGCACAAATGACAGAAGTGTTACCCTACTTAAAAGAAAAAATGGGTAATAGTGATAGTCATTTCGCTGTAACCCAGTTGATTGCAGAGTAAGCTAAGCGCTGATAAAAAATTAGTAGATTAACCTGCATTCAATCTTACTAATTTAATGATTAACTACTTCTGTAGTGACAAGCTCACCACAGAAGTCATTAATCATGTACTATAGAAGCTATACAAATGTGCATTAATACAACTAATGACTGATAGCTAAAATGCAGACTTTAAATCCTTATTTAACCCCGATACTTGATGAACTTGATCAATTTTTGAATCGTTTCTCGCTAAGCAGTGAACACAAAATAATCAAACACTTACAAGATAAGAAAATCCCGCCTTTTGACAATTTTTCATTAGCTCATCCCAAAGATTTATTTAGTGCGCATTTTCTTTGCATGCACGCACTCTATCATTTAAAAAACCAATATCAACACTCGAAAAAATTCAAACTCATCATTCAATCGGTGCGAATACAAAGAATAACGTTAAATGATCCGATATCTGTCAGGGAGGAGTCACAAACAGCTCTTGAAACAACGGATCCACTCGAAAGCTATTATCTCAATTCAAAACACTATTTTGAAACGCAAGAAGACGAAATAAATGACATGCTCAAATCATTTTGGCAAAAGTATATCGCGCAAGATAATAAAAAAGAGGCGCTTGATGTTTTAGATCTTCCGACTAATGCTGATGCGAAAATGATTAAAGCTCAGTACCTACGTCTCGCTCAAAAGCACCATCCTGACAAAGGTGGTTGTGGCGAAATATTTACCAAAATTCGTCAAGCGAAAACTGTTTTAGATAAGTGTTTTTAAAAACTTAGCCTTTAATAACTAAGCACTTAAATAACTAAATACTTCAATAACTAAGCATTTAAAAAATGAGCATTAATCCACTTCATCCATATCGCTGTCTTCTAATTGCTCTGCTGATAAAACATTTTTACGCTTGATTATCGGCATATCGCCAACATCTTTTGCTGAATGAAATATCTTTTTAGGTGCTTTATTCTTTTTAGGTGCTTGGTCTTTAGTGATTTTACTAGCTTTAGGGCTAGCAGTCTTTGTGTTAACTTTTTTAGGTTTTAAACCTTTAAACTTAGGTTTTAAACTATCAATTTGATCAAACTTAACTGTTTGCTCTATCAAGCCCTCAACATTTTTAAAGCTTAACCAGTCTTTGGGACCAACAAAAGCGATAGCATCACCTTTGCTGCCAGCACGACCTGTACGACCAATTCGATGAATAAATTCTTCTGCATGCTTTGGCATATCAAAATTAATAACCAAAGAAACATTCACTAAATCTAAACCTCGTGAGGCTAAATCGGTAGTCACTAATATTTTGTGATGCCCTTTGCTAAACCCTTCCATGATTAAATTACGTTGGCCTTGATTCAATTCACCACTTAACGCAACCGCGCTTAACTCTTTACTAATAAGTAAATTAGCTAAACGCTCCGTATCACTACGCGTTGCGGTAAAAATAATAACTTGCTGATACGTTTCATTATTTAAAAAATGCTGTAATAGGGCTTCTTTATGCTCAAGGTTATCCGCCAAATAAAAGCGTTTATTAATATCATGATGCTCAGTAAAAGCACCTCCAACCGCAATACGCTTTGGCTTCTTTAGTAATTCTAAAGCAAAATCATTAACCTGTGCATGATCTAATGTTGCAGAAAACAATAACGTTTGACGTTTACGATGATCAGCCGCTTTATTAATTTGACTTAATTGCTTTGCAAAGCCTAAATCAAGCATCCGATCGGCTTCATCTAGAATTAATAACTCTAAGCCGTTTAAATAAAAATGCCCTTGCGTTAAGTGATCTGCTAAGCGACCTGGTGTGGCAACAATCAACTGAGGCTCTTTTTCTAATACCTTCACTTGATCATTGAAATTTTCACCACCTAAAATAAGTACCGCTTTAAACTGAGTATTTGAAGTAAATAAGCGCAACTGGCTAAACACTTGTTTAGCCAGCTCTCGCGTTGGCGTTAAAATAACCACACGCGGGTCTCGCTTAGACAAAGCACGATTTTTAGTTAAGCGTTGCAAAGCAGGAATGATAAATGCTAATGTTTTACCCGAGCCTGTTTTTGATGAGGCAATTAAATCATGCCCTTGCATTGCTGCAGGAATTGCTTGTTGCTGAATTTCAGTAGGCGCAGTAAAGCCTAAGTGCTCTACCGTACTCATCAAAAATCTTTCTAAACCAAAATCACTAAATTGCAAATTAAACTCCTAAACAGAATAAAACTATTAAATTATTCTGTTTACCTATTAAAAATTAGTTTGTTTTAAAATTAAATCAAGCTCACCCGAAGATTTTAGCTCAGTTATGGCCTGATTTAATTCTTTAATAAACTGTTTGTTTTGTTGTGTTTTTTGACAAACAATCTGTTCAGCTTGTTGATGAATAACAAAGCTTTTATCATAATGAAAATCGATTGAATTAAAATCTTTTAACGTCCCTAAAATATCAGGTGAATAAGCAATAAAAGCATCAATCCTTTCTTTTTCAAGCATTAATATGCTTTGTTTGATGGTGTTTGTCTGAACACTTTTAATACTTGACCCAAAACTAATACCACCATAATGATAACCTCGACGTGTCGCTAATATTTTACCATCGAGAGCGGCAAACGACTGAATTACTGGTCTATTATTTTTAGTAAACACATACGCACGAGCATAGTTAAAAGCAATGCTGGCAACATGTTGTTCTGGTTGTTCAACTTGATTAATATTTGCAGGCATTAGGCAATCAATCTGCTTATTAGCTAAAAGCTTAGCCGATCGTGCAGGAGGAAAATAAATCAATTTAAAAGCAGCAGAAGTTTTTTCTTTAAATTTATCAACCAAATAATTATACGGACCTTTTTTATTCAGTTTTGAACTTAATAAATAATCAGAGTCATTTGCGGCAATCGAGATAACAGTATTATCCAAAGTTTGTGCAGATACACTTTGAATACAAAATAAAAAAGACAAAACAACACTTTTTTTATATTTAATCACCTAAACCGCCCAAAAATGATAAGTTGATAATCTCAAACTTTACTGTTCATAAGGTTAACTCGCAGTAATACGCTCTTCAACAACCACTAACGCTTGATCAATACGTGCAAGCACTTTGTCTTTATCAAGTAGTGCTAACGTAATATCAAGTGATGGAGAATTACCGCCACCCGTTGCTGCAACACGAAGTGGCATTCCTACTTTACCCATACCTACTGCTAGCTCTTCTGCTGTATCATTAATGGCAGCGTGAATAAGCTCTGGTTGCCAATCGGTTAATGCTGCTAATTTTGCTTTAACTAATAACAAAGGCTCTTTTACTACAGGACGTAAATGCTTTTTCACTGCTTTGGCATCAAGCTCAGCAAAATCTTCATAAAAATAACGAGAAATTTCAGCCATTTCTTTTAACGTTTTAACTCTGTCTGCTTGAATTTTAACAATGTCGGCTAGCGCAGGGCCATTGTCAGTATTAATGCCTTGATCATTCATGTGCCAAGCCAAATGACTAGCAACATATTCAGGATCCATGGTTTTCATATAATGCTGATTTACCCAAATAAGCTTGTCGGTGTTAAAACCTGATGGGGCACGGTTACAATCTTTCAAATCAAACAACTCAATCATCTCTTCTCGAGAAAAAATTTCCTTATCGCCATGTGACCAACCCAAGCGTACTAAATAGTTTAGCAGCGCTTCAGGCAAATAACCATCATCGCGATACTGCATAACACATACCGCGCCATGACGTTTTGATAAGCGTTTGCCATCATCTCCTAAAATCATTGGAATATGAGCAAACTCAGGAATATCAGCACCTAACGCAGCAAAAATATTGATTTGTTTTGGTGTATTAGAGATATGATCATCGCCACGAACAACATGAGTTACCTTCATATCCCAGTCATCGACTACAACAGTTAAATTATAGGTTGGCGTACCATCAGAGCGCGCAATAATTAAATCATCAAGTTGCCTATTACTAATAGTAATATCGCCTTTAACCATATCCTTAATTATAACATCGCCATCAAGTGGATTTTTAAAGCGAATTACAAAGGGCTTATCTGTTGGATGATCGGTACGTTCACGCCATAAACAATTATATTTTTCTATTTCACCTTTGGCTTTAGCTTCTTCACGCATTACATCTACTTCATCACTAGTGCTATAACAACGATACGCATTGCCTGATGCTAATAACTGCTCAATCACTTCTTTATAGCGATCAAAACGTTTCGTTTGAAAATAAGGGCCGTGAGTCCATTTTAGGTTTAACCAATTCATACCATCCATAATGGCATCAACAGATGCTTGGGTTGAACGCTCTATATCGGTATCTTCAATGCGAAGAATAAAATCACCGCCATTTTTTTGTGCATAAAGCCAACTGTATAAAGCAGTACGTGCTCCACCAACATGTAAATAACCGGTAGGGCTAGGAGCAAAACGAGTAGTTAAAGTCATAAAATTCTCAATATCAAAAGTCTAGGGTACAAAGGTAACAGCAAAGGTAACAGCCTAGAAAAACAAATAGGTCCAAAATTGGCGGCATTTTACCACTGTGTTTAAGTTAATTCATCATTTAACAAGATTAGTTTGCAACTGATCGCAAAATTGTGAATATATTTACATTATAATGTAGACAAAAACCCCGGAATGAACAAAAAAAAATCAAACGACAACTTATTTCAAAAAAATTAGCAACTTTAATAGCTTTTATGTTGACAGCTTTTTCTATCTGCCTATAATACGCCCCCACAGAGACGGACGATTAGCTCAGTTGGGAGAGCACCGCCCTTACAAGGCGGGGGTCACTGGTTCAAGCCCAGTATCGTCCACCATCTTTACTTATATTTAATTATAAAGATGCTCTGAGTAAAAAATTATCGGAAAATGGTAGTTCAGTTGATTAGCTTTTTAAGCGAAAGCGACCTATCCATAACGAATATTTTTTCACGGGTTCGAGTCCCGTCCACTTATAATAAGTGTCAAACTCGAAGATATAGATAAATATATACTGCGGAGTGGTAGTTCAGTTGGTTAGCTTTTTCTTTAACATAAGCGGCCTGTCACACCGAATGGTTTTGTCGCGGGTTCGAGTCCCGTTCACGTTTAGTGATAAACTCGAAGATAAATATATACTGCGGAGTGGTAGTTCAGTTGGTTAGAATACCGGCCTGTCACGCCGGGGGTCGCGGGTTCGAGTCCCGTCCACTCCGCCACTTATCTTTATCGAGGTTAGAGTACCTTAACAACTCAAAACTAAGCAAGATTTTGCGGAGTGGTAGTTCAGTTGGTTAGAATACCGGCCTGTCACGCCGGGGGTCGCGGGTTCGAGTCCCGTCCACTCCGCCACTTTTGCTTAAAGTACAACATAAATGATATCCTAGACGATTAGCTCAGTTGGGAGAGCACCGCCCTTACAAGGCGGGGGTCACTGGTTCAAGCCCAGTATCGTCCACCATACCATTGTTTTTATTATAAATTTTAATTCTACTTTTCCCTGAATTTTTACCCTCAAAAAGTAAAGGTCAAATTTTTAGCTAATTTTTTGTTGAAAAAAACACCTTCAATATCAAATCAATTCCTGCAATTTTTTCACATCAAAAAGACTCTTTTTTCATCAATGTTTTTTGCTCTGTGACGATAATGTGACAAATTCGTGACAGTTTTTAATATAGGCATTTTTGTTTTTTTTTGCTTATGACCTTTACCCTGCTTTGTCACCATTAACCATTATCTCTTTTTTTCTCTATCATTAGCGACATCCAGTAAATAATCACACCCACAATATAAAGTTCTCAATTGACCGAAATAAACTTATCAATGAATAAGGCCATAACTATGCCACTACAGACAAATATACTCTCCAAAAAATCTATTTCGCTCTGTGCCCCGTAGTGCCATAGAATAACAACGATCTTTGTCACAATTCAAAGTTGATACAAGAATCAAATCTATTATTTATTTTTTTGCAAATAGTTTATTAAACAACACTTCAGACTGCTTAAGTCCTTCATCTGTCAAAACGACAGATTTGGCTTTACCGACAGGATCACAAATCAAACCTTTTTCGTGTAATCTATTAGTTACTTCCCAATCGATTTGCTTCCATGCTCGATAGTGATCATGCAGTGTGAGATACATCAAAGCTAATGCAGCTTCATCTATTTTATCTTCATCAATATCCATGATTAACTCCTAAAGCTGAAGGACAGCACTTTGCTAAGCGGAATTATGCTATTTGAAAATTATACGGCGAAACATGTAGTGATTCTTGCTCTAGTCTTGTTTGCCATAAATCATGCGCATTCTGTAGACGAAGCCAATGATCTGCTGATGGTTTACCAAAAGCTAACTCAAGACGCACCGCCATTTCAGGTGTTACAGAGCCTTTAGCATTTAAGACTTTAGATAAAGTTTTACGACTTACATCAAGGTGTTTTGCAACATCTGTGATCGTTAACTCTAAAGAGTCGATCACTAACTCTTTTAATATTTCTCCCGGATGAGCGGGGTTAAACATAGCCATTAGTGGTAATCCTCATAATTTACTATCTCAACATCACGTCCAGTAAACCTATATGTTATTCGCCAATTCCCGCTTACTCTGACAGGCCAAGTATCTTTTCTATCACCTTTAAGTTGGTGCATAAACAAACCAAGAAGATCCATATCATCTGAGACTTCCGCTTGATCTAAATTAGCTAGAATAAGACGTAGTTTCTTTTCGTGATTTTTTTGTATCCCCGCAGTGCTGCCTAAAGCATAAAACTTTCGAAGACCTTTATGAATGAAGTTTTTAATTATACGTTTATTGTAACCCTACAGGTGTCATGTTGATAGCAAAACTTTGACATGAGTTTAGACATAATGACTCCCCACGAGGCTAGCCTCAAATTTCGAGTGTTAGCTTAAAAGACAGAGGCATAATAAGCTTGTTTAACATAGATTATTAACCATAGATTTAAATTAATAGTTCAATAATCTATATTCTCTATTTATAAATATCGCCTTTTCATTTTAACTATTAGCTCCATACATCTAATAGGATTTCATCATGACTACTTGGAACAAAGGTAAGCGTGTTGGTCAGAAAAAAGCGTTTAAACTTGAAGAAATTTGAGTAATTAGTTTATTTAATTTGGCTATCGACAGTAAACTTAGAGCCTGTGATTTAATAAACTTAAAAGTACGTGATATATCATCTGCTTCGTTAGTTCAATCTCGAGCGATGATAGAACAACAAAAAACTCAGAAAGAAGTCCAATTTGAAATAACTCCAAAGACACAACAATGTGTAAGTCAGTGGATTTATTTCAAAAATCTATCTTCCCCAGATTTTCTATTTCCTAGCCCAAGAAAAATAGGACGACATATTTGCTATCACTATTATGCCAACATAGTTAAAAATTGGGTGCTCACATTGGGATTAGATATAACCCAATATGGCACACATTCACTCAGACGCACTAAGGCATCTTTAATTTATGCAAAGACAAAGAATTTAAGGGCTATTCAGTTATTGTTGGGGCATTCAAAATTGCAAAGTACAATTGAATATTTAGGCGTTGAAATAGAAGATGCATTGTCTATTTCAGAAAGTACAGAAACTTAATTTCTAAGGATAGCGCATCGCAAACCTGTGGCGCAAACGCCCCCAAACAGCCTTAGATAGACAACCACTTTTGTCGCACTTCAAAGTTGTGAAATATATCTAAACATTCTTACAACTAATTAACCACCACAGCCTTAATCGATAGCAATATGATATAACGATTAGTTTATCGTATTAGGCAGATCTAATTTTTCTCCATGGGCTAAATGGCAAGCGACACAACCAAAAAACAATTATCAAGAGAAGTACAATGACCGGTGACCAAAGTAAGCCTGTATTTTGAATGAATTCAGGAAATATATCTTGGCTAAGAAATGACATAGTTGCCAGAAGTAATGCTATACACATACGCCATAAATGGCGGGCAATACGGTGAGCACCTACAAGTCCTCCTCGTAATATCATATTCAGATCTAAAATCGCAGCAAAAGCGGCAAAGCTTCCAAAGATAAAATACATTGGTAATGGCAGCATTCTTTCGAGTACTTTGCCGTTATAAACAATATCCCAGCCCCACTTATAAAAAGTGATAGCAACCATAGCAATGCAGAGAAAGGCACAAACCTCAAATACTCCGATTGTTCCTGCTTGGCGCTTCACTGCCAGCCAAGAAGTACTAGCGAAATATAGCGAAAATATACCCATGATAGGGAAATCGTCAAACTGGATTTCCAAATAAATAGCAGTCAAAGACAACATCACCATAGCGATAAAAAATATATTACCTGTCAGTTTGTGAAGACGTAAGCCTTTAGAGGAAATCAAAGCGATACTACCAAAAAGTAGTACTAAGATTCCCGCAATAATATGAAAAATTAACATAATATTGTCCTTGATAATTTTGATTTTAAATGGTTAACCGACTGCCTTGCTTAACGCAGAACACCATCTTCTAGTTGAACTATGCGTTTGCTACGTTTTGCAAATCTAGCATCATGGGTCACCATGCAAATGGTTCGGCCTTCATCATGCAGTTCATCAAATAAATCCATAATGGCGCCACCATTGGTGGTATCCAGATTACCAGTAGGTTCATCAGCCAATAATATAGATGGGTCTACCACCAGGCTTCTGGCTACCGCAATACGTTGTTGTTGGCCGCCGGATAGCTGTGCTGGATAGTATTTAGCGCGATCAGCCATATTCACTTTTTCCAATGAGTTCATGGCTATTTCATGGCGTTCTTTTTTTTTCATTTTCCGATAAGACAGAGGCAATGCAACATTTTCTAATACAGTTAAATCTCCTATCAAGTTAAATGCTTGAAAAATAAAGCCGATCTCTTTATTACGAATTTCAGCGCGTTGGTAAACATCCAGATCATGTGCTTTATAGCCATTCAATAAATATTGCCCGCTGGTCGATGTTTCAAGTAATCCCAAAATAGACAGCAAAGTAGATTTACCACAGCCTGAAGGACCTGCAATACTCACGTACTCACCTGCATTGATAGTCAAATCAACGCCCTTTATTGCGCTGGTTACACCGGCATCGCTGGTAAAATCTTTGGTCAGTTTCGTTAATTTAATCAAAGCTTCATTATTCATTATTTACGTCCTTTTCTTTATTTAGGTGAACAGTTATTAGTGCTTAATTTTTGTTTTTACTCACTTTAACTAACGTTTACTGCTCTCTTAATGCTTGGTTTGGTTGAATAGCCGTTGCTTGTTTTACTGGCAGTAAGATTGCTAATGCAGCAAATAGTGAAACAACGACTGCTGTTATTAAATACATGGGTACATTAAGCGGTTCGGTTTCAAACAACACCGTACCTAATGCAGGAGATATAAACGCCATAATAAATGCCCCTAAGGCGATCCCTATTGCGCAAAGTGACATGCCTTGCACGGCAAAGAGCACACTTATACGTTTCGGATTTGCTCCAAGTGCTACGCGTATACCTATCTCCTTTTTTCGCTGGCTGACATCATAGCCAACAATGCCGACAACACCGCTAAGTGCTATCCCAAAGGCCAGTAAAGCAAACATAGCAACCAATTGACCAACCAAATTAGCCGATGACAACGACTTTTCTTTAAGGTCATTCAGTGTGGTTATGTTATTAACAGATTGCTTAGGATTAATGCCATGAATTGTGTCTGTGATACTCGTTTTAATATCATTTAGTGGCACCTGACTTTTGATAAGCATTTTCATCCAACTCCAGCGAGAATACTCCATAAAGGTGCTATAAAATGTTGCCACTGGTGCTATATCAACACTCATTTCTCTGGTGTTGGAAACAACACCACGTATGCTTAACCAGCTTTTGCCTTTATCTAGTGAAATTCGTTTATCAATAGGATTTTCAGCCGCGAAGAATACCTCGGCAAAATGCTTATTAATTAAGATCGAACCTGGGTTATTTTCATTGTCACTTTCTTTAAGATATCGCCCTTGCAATAAAGGTATATCAAGCACTTGATGATAGCTTGGCGATACTGCTGCTCTAAGTGCATCAGGCCGCTCACTGCTGTCTATAGGCGGACTACCTTCAATTTGAAAGAATGTTAATTGTCGGCGACCTTCGATCATTGGATAAGTAGCCGAAAAGGCAACTTGCTCTATTTCCACTTTACTTTCTAAACGATGCGCGGTTTCTCGTGCAAAGTCATGCCACTGTTTCAGCGTGCCACTAGAACCACCTGGCCCCATTTGCAGGGCAACGATATTGCTACTGTTAAAACCAGTCTCTTGATTATTCAAGCGATACAAACTTAGACTAACCAGCGTAGCACTGGTGATAACAATAAACGCCAGGCTAAACTGGGTGATAAGCAAGGCCTTTCTGAGCTTATTGCTTGCCGTACTCGCGGTGATATTACCGCTGCCTTCTTTTAAAGCTTCATTAATATGACGTTTTTGAAATGCAGCTGTTGCGCCACTAATAATGCCGGTTAGTACTGAAATGACTAAACAAAAGGCAAGCACATCCCAATTGACTGAAACTTCACTCGCCAAAGAAGTGTAATGCGCAGCAAAACTAGCAAGCAAATCAATACTAAAAAGGGCAATTAACAACCCCAAGACACCACCGGCTAGCGACAACAGTATACTCTCAGTTAGTACTTGCCGTGCAATTCGTCTGGGGGTAGCACCTAATGCCTCACGTATAGCAAACTCTTGTTTACGGCTAGCTGTACGGGCTAAATTTAAATTGGCAACATTGGCGCAAGCAATAAGTAATACCAACGCGGTAATAGCCATTAACAAATAAAAGGTTGAGCTTGAGTCACCAGCCATTGCGGTTTTTAATGGTATTAGTGTATTACTTAGCCCTTGATTTTCAGGATAGGAATCCGGGAACTCAGTAATTAAGTGCTTAGCAATATTATTAATATCCATACTTGCTTGTTGTAAGGTCGTTTCGGGATTTAACTTTCCATACAAGGTCAGCATAGTGCGATTCCGATCATTTACTGCCCCGCTACTGCCTCGTACTGGACATGAAGGTGCCGTAACCCAGATATCATTTTTAGCCGGATAAGCTGCCATCGGCGGCAACACCCCGATAACCTGATGAAGCTTATTACCCATCTGCAAGCTCATACCAATAACATCAGGATCACTGCCAAACATTTCACGCCAATAGCGATGCGACATGACTAACAAGGGCTTAGCGCCCAGTTCATCTTCTTTGGGTAAAAAAGTTCTGCCTAATATAGGTTTCACTTTCAGCATTTCAAAGTAATCCCAGCTGATAACACCCGCTTTCAAACTCGTAGGGGCGCCATGACCCAACAAGATATAACTCATTTGATGGTATTCAACTAAGTGAGATAAATGTTGATTTTTATCACGGTAGTCAAACATAGTTGCCACTGAAACTTGAACGTCATTTCGGTTGATTTTGGGCTTATTGGTATTAATCTTAACTAAACGTTCACCTTCACTAAAAGGCAAAGGGGCTATTAATACGTTATAAACCATACTAAAAATTGCGGCGTTAGCGCCAATACCTAATGCCAAAGTTACCACTATTAGGGCACAAACTGCTGGCGTTTTTAAAAAACTCCGACAGGCAAATTGTATGTCTTCCATTAGTGTTTGCATTGAAGAATTATCCTTATTTAAAAATTGAAAAAAAGTCTATTTATTGCACTGTAAAATGTTTAGCTAGCGTATGCTTATTTTCGTTAACTCATTATATTTATTGGTTGAAGAGACAATGACTTGCTCACCGACTTTAAGAGCGGACAGTACTTCGATATAATCAACCGAACTACGACCAAACTCAACTTTTGTACGTGCCGCCATTGTTTGCGTATCATTCAAAACAAAAAGACTGCTGGAGGAGTATTCTTGCGTGAATACTGGTCGTTTTAATTTTAGAACGTTTCTCAAATGTTCTAATTCGATAATACCCTCGATACGCAAATCTGGCCGAGCCCCCTGTAAGGGATTATCAGTAAATACAACATCAACCTTAACCACTCCCTGTTCTACCGAAGGGTTGATACGTTTCACTATGCCTTGAGCTATATTTCCGCCTGCAGATAGCATAACGGTTTGTCCTTTTTCAACATCTTTAACTTGGCTTTCCTGTACACGCAACTCAGCTTTCAAATTACCTTGCTGTGCGATACGCGCTAGCACTGTGCCAACTTTAAAAGGTTCACCAACTTGTAAAGTAACGTCTTGCACTATGCCTTTGGTAGTTGCCTTTACATACAAGTCACCCGCCAGTTTTTCTTGTAATGCTAAATGTCGAATCGCTTTGTTGGTTTGCGCCTTGGCTGCGGCAAGTTCAGCTTGCGCAGATACAGGAAGACTTTCTAATAATTCGACTTCTAATTCAGATTGAAATTTAAGTTGCTGCTCTAACAATATTGATTCGTTATAGTCAATATTGGAAACTGCGCCTGTTTTCAATAAGCGTTGATTCGCTTGCCTTCTTAGCATAGTCATCTCATAACGAGCATTAAAGTCTGCTACTACGATACGTTGCTTCAGTATCAATTGCTGCCACCGTTGCTGAAGTGAATGATATGCAGCCTGGAGTACTTCAACTTCAAATTTCGCTTCATCTACTTCCTGGCTTAACTCTGGATTATCAAGCACCATGATCACTGTGCCAATATCAACTTCATCGCTCGCTTCAAGCAATATTTCTTTAACCCGCCCACTAGAAGTAGCCGATAGAAAATTCAACTCTATGGGTACTAAAGTACCAGGAGCCCTCACTTCCCGAACCAAATCACCATTTTCTACCGTAGCAATAATAAAGTCCTTATGTGATACAAATGTATTACTACTCATCGCTTGTATACCACCCCATGCGAGAGCTAATGCTGTTGCAACGCCTATAACAACAATCACTTTCTTCAAAGAAATAAGCCGATTTGAGTTTTTTTCTGGAATGCGCATATAAAGTTCACTCAATTAATGTTGATGTTTTATTAAATTTAGTTAATCAGTTGCCTTTTATATTTAAGACAGCGTGATAAAACTTAATGAGTAAATTAGCTAAATTAAGCGCCGCTTCAAAGGCCCAATGTGTGTCAATTCTTGGTTTGATTTCCACATAAAAGGCCAATTGTGTGCCAATTTCGAGTGAAAAAACGCCAATTTTAAAAATATGAACAAATGTGTGAACTAATTTCTATCCATTGGGGATTCTAATGAGAGCAAGTGACAGTGAAAAAACTAAGGTAATTCGTTGGCAATTTTTGCACTGTAAATCGATATTTCAGTCAACATTTGCGGATTGGGCTTAGGTAAAGTGCTTAACATATCACTTGCCTTGCGAAAATATTTTTTCGCCGCTTGATAGTTTGAACGGTATAGCTCATTTTTACCAAGCTCAATATTAAGATCAATATTATCGCTAATTCGACGATACTCTAATTGTTCAAAAAGAAAGGATATATAATATTGGGTAGCAGAATGTTCGGTTACAGGCATTGATAATTTCAGACTGTTATTGTCAGCTTTTAACTGCATTAAAGCATTGTGAAATAATTTTCCGTAATGACAAGGATCCGCTTTATCCTCTTCGTCAAAAACACCGAGTGACGGGGAATAGCCGGTCCAGCATTTTACCGCATTTACTGTTTTGTCATTCTCTCTAGCTAGAGACTGCAAATCATTAAAATAAAACGGCTTGATAAAATACCATGCCATGACGGATAACATTATTATGGAAGCAATTACGATAAACGGTCTTTTATTTCTGCCGGTTGAATACTCCGATATGATTAATTTTCTTTGTGAGGCGTATTCTAATCTTAACTTTTGTTTTTGCTCTAAATCACTTTGATGGCCGCTCTGAGACAGTGAATTTTCAAAACAATAATGACGAAATTCTTCATCATTCAAATTCAAGCTATGGGGGTCTAATTTAAAAAGTTGAAGAATTTTTGTGACATGTCGATCAGGTACTACTGGGTATCTTGGATTACCCAAACGATCTCGACTGGAGAACCACCGGGTCAGTGATGTGGGATCTAAACTCAAATGCGCTGCCAGATGTTTTCGAGTCTTAATTTCAGGGTTCAAACCACTACGCAATATGGTATTAAGTTTGTTTCGATCTATTTTCACAATACATACCGATAATGTTCACCTCGCGGTGATTAATATAATTTAGCTTCTAATAGCAAAAATTATATAGTGAATTCACCTGAAGCGAAAGCGCTTTACTACCTAGGTTTATTTCTTAGGTTTGCGGGTGTTTTTACGGTTTACCATGATGAAATACTGACAGAAATATTCGCTTTAAGTCAGAACGTATGGTTTTCATGGCTGGAACAATGATGTCGCACGGGCCTACTAGGCTAACAAAGAGTCCAAGAAAAGAGCGGTTAACGAACACCAATTAATTATTGTCATTTCCTGATTTGCGCCGTAGACGGATATTGAGCTTATATAAAACTGATTGCATGTAGTGTCACAGTATAGTTTCATCTAATATCGCTCCAATAAAATCACAGCTCTCGACCTAACAACTGAAGTTTAGATTTGAAAGCTGTTTACTTACACTTAACGCAAAGTGATCCTTTTTTCTAAGGCGCTTTGTGCCCCAGTAGAGATAGCGTTATCCGTCACTATTAGCGATCAGAAATCATAAGATAATCATTGATGCTAACGACTCTATTGTAGGAACTGTTGCCGTTGCCCAATCTAAACTTGTTGAATACTTATTAAAAAACGCACTTGCAAATTAACCTTTAACTGCAATCAGCTTAATCATATTACCTCTATTATTGCTTTATCTGATAACCACTTTTAAATATCCAGACAACTGCTAATAAACAAAAAGCTAAAAAACCGCTCATCACACAAAAGCTTGTTATTAAACTTACGTCAGCCACTTCATAAAAACTCCATCGAAAGCCACTAATTAAATAAAATACGGGGTTAAATTGCGTTACCGTTTGCCAAAATGGCGGTAACATACTGACGGAATAAAAGGTGCCTCCTAAGAAAACAAGCGGGGTGATGACAATAAGTGGGATCACTTGTAGCTTTTCAAAGTTATCTGCCCAAATGCCAATAATAAAACCAAATAAACTAAAAGTTACGCCAGTCATCACTAAAAAGAATAACATCCAGAATGGATGTGCTATTTCAAGGGGGACAAACAAATGCGCTGTTGCTAAAATAATTAACGCTAACAAAATCGATTTAGTCGCTGCAGCGCCCACATAACCTAGCACTACTTCAAAAGAAGATACTGGAGCAGAAAGTAATTCATAAATAGTGCCAGTGAATTTAGGAAAATATATACCAAATGACGCATTAGAAATGCTTTGTGTTAACAGCGATAACATAATTAAGCCCGGCACAATAAAAGCACCGTAACTAACACCATCTATTTCAGTAATACGAGAACCAATCGCAGAGCCAAAAACAATAAAATAAAGTGACGTTGAAATCACTGGAGAGATAATACTCTGAAAAAGAGTGCGTTTTGTACGCGCCATTTCAAATTTATAAATGGCCGCAACAGCGTAACGATTCATGTTGATTCCCTTACTAATGAGACAAATATATCTTCCAACGAGCTTTGATCTGTTTTGATATCTTTAAACCCAATACATGCTGCGGACAACTGCTGAAGTAAAGCAGAAATTCCCGTGTGCTCTTGTGTGGTGTCATAACTATAAATTAATTGCAGTCCATCATTTTTAATCTGTAAATTAAAATCAGCCATATTCACAGGTATTTCAGTTAATGGCTCTTTTAAATCGAGAATCAATTGTTTTTTACCTAGTTGATTCATTAAAGCGGTTTTATCTTCAACCAAAATAAGTTGACCATTTTTAATGACACCAATACGGTCTGCTATTTCCTCCGCTTCTTCAATATAATGGGTGGTTAAAATAATAGTCACACCATCGTTACGTAATTGTCGTACCAATTGCCACATGTCTTTGCGCAGCTCTACATCAACGCCAGCGGTAGGCTCATCTAAAAACAAAATGGATGGTTCATGAGAAAGCGCTTTAGCAATCATTACTCTGCGTTTCATACCACCGGATAACTCCATCATGCGATTGTCTTTTTTATCCCAAAGCGACAATGCTCTAAGTGTTTTCTCAATAAAAGCAGGATTCGATTTTTTACCAAATAATCCGCGACTAAATGAAACTGTCGCCCATACCGTTTCAAAAGCATCGGTGGTTAACTCTTGCGGCACTAAACCAATAAGTTCACGCGTATGTCGGTAACCTGAAACAATATTTTTACCATCAACAGTGATTTTACCAGAGGTGGCATCAATAATGCCGCAAATAGTACTAATGAGTGTCGTTTTACCTGCACCATTTGGCCCTAACAAGGCAAAAATTTCAGCGGGTTTTATTGATAAGTTAATATTATTAAGTGCTTGAAAACCACTCGCATAAACTTTATTAACGTTTGTAATTTGAATCATGGGCGGCAAGATTATTTTCCATCAATATTTGAATAATACTAAGGTATACGACATGCCCTATTGATGGCTAGAAAAATCACTAAATTAACGGCTAAATTTTTATACACTATTCATTAATGCCACAGGATGTGTAAAAACTGCTAGCATCGAATTTTTATGTGACGCTACGTAAATTAATAAATATATTTACACCAAACTTACTTCAGGATTTAGCTTTCAGTTGAGCTAAAGAACAACCGATAGCTAACGTCTTCTATGCGCATGTTGCCATAAAACGTATGGCTCTATGTGCCCCTTACCGAGATAGAAAATTATTTTTAGACCATATACTCTAACTCGCAATCGCCCCCGTAGCGTGATATAACTATTCAAAATATTTCAATGTAGTTATAATTTTTTAATAAGAGATATAACCTTACTTATAAACTTATCTAATGACCTCTGTATTTTTCAATCAAACAATAAAAGTTAGGTTCATTCGAATTCAAACTAACCAGAAGTTGTGTCATTTCATCTAAAAGTAAAGTACTTCACAGAAATAAGTCCCGATGGTGGAAATTGCATTATATTGTTAGGTGAAATATTAAAACTGTAGTCTTGATAGTATCGCGATAACAACCACTACTAAAAATAACTTAGCAGTGGTTTTATGTATGCTATTCTAGCAATTAATTGATAAGGTATTAAAATAAGGCAGCAATGTATTAAACCCTACATATCCTTTGATAATAACACTAGATCAGATAAGAACTAGAAGTCCCACTTCAATAGAGGTTTTAGCTACAGATCATACCTAAATCGTAAATAGTACATGCCCCCATTAATACCCATAGGAGAAAACTCAGGATACTTTGCACCCAAAATACTACCAAAAGGATTTTCATCAGGAAATTCATTAAATAAATTACTTGCTCCTAAGGTTACCGACATATTATCACTTAGTGAATACCCAAGCTCAAGATCTACAGTAACTTCAGCTCCAGGCTCAAAAGAAAATCCACCATATGATACATGAGCAATATAATAATCTCCGTAATAATTAACTCTTGCAAGTGCTCGCCAATCTCCTTGATTATGAGTGAAGTTTATATTTCCTCGTATATTCGGTAGTCCTTCCTCTAATGTTCTGATACGAGTTTCATCTAAAAGATCGCTTGATGATTTATCTACTTCTGTCTCAGTCCAGTTTGCTACTAAACTAATATTTGAGTCACCGCCAAATGAACTAAAAGGATATGATGCAACAATATCAACACCTTGTGTAGTGGTGTCAAAATCATTTGTATAATAGCGAAAGTTTGCAAACTCAGAAGCCCCTGCAATACCTTGATTTTCTAGCCCAATAGCCTCTTCAGGAGTCAAAGATATAAAGTTTGATACTGCAATTCTATCTTCAACATTAATATTGAAATAATCTACTGTTATTGAAATATCATCAAAAGATATGATACTTCCGAAAGAAAAGCTTTTTGACTTCTCTGGTTGTAGCGCCTCTGCTCCAAACTTAACAGCTAAGTCTGTTGTTGGTGGGATAATGCCACTATTAACTATTACGCCATCTTGCAGCACACTGCTTACGTTACTGATATTAGCCTGTCCTGGTGTTGGTGCTCTAAAGCCTGTAGCAACAGTGCTTCGTAATGCAAATTCATCATTGATATCCCAACGTAATGATAATTTACCATTAGTTGTTGTTCCAAAATCATCAAAGTCTTCCCAACGTCCTGCTAATGCAACCAGTAAGTTTTCGGTGACATTGGCTTCTAAGTCAATATACAAAGCAATATTTGATCTGTCCCAGTTACCCGCACTTACTTCACTTAGCCCAATATAGCCTTGTGATCCCGAGCTAAAGCCTTGTTCTGAATACGGACCAATATTATATGACTCAGGGTCACCAACAATAGCTTCAAATTGTTCTTCACGCCATTCAAGCCCACCAGCAACATTCAAATCAGAATCAAAGATATCAACGGCAACAGGGTAGCTTAAATCAATGTTTATATTTTTTTCAAGTTGGATATAAGTGCCAGCATCCATATTTAAAGGTGTTTGAGGGCCATATGAGGGATTAATAGATTCAACAGAAAAATCAATTTCACTATAACCACCACCAACACTAGCATCATAATATAAATCACTTCCTTGATAATACCCTTTTATACCCATAACGCCTGATAAATCAATAATTTCACCAGTCATACTGGGTGTAAAACCACCAGGAAAAATTTCATTGAAAACAAAACAATTTGCCCCAATTTCAGAAGTATTATCCATAACTTGACTTAACCCTGCGCGGTCACCTGCTAAAAATGTTGGACAGCTAATGCCGTTATCAATACCATCTATATCAGCGACAAGGTGATTATCACCTTGGGTAAACACGCCACCTTTAGAATTTGGGTTTCGATAATACAATCCTGCTTGAGATATTTTATTTGCATAATTACCAAAAGCATAGAATGTACGGTTATCATCCATATCAACAGCAGAATTGACAGTTAGCTTTAGATCTCGTTGAACCTCCGGAGAGCCCCATATTTGGGCTGGATTAGATACGTTTGTATTACCAGCATCTATCAAGGATTGCGCGTCGTCTCTTTGTAAAGAACGATCTGTAGGATCAGATTCACCATATTCAGCACTTAAATTCAAAAAACCTACATCAGTTAAAGGTAAACCTATATTCCCAGAAAACTGATAATTACTTCCGTCGCCTTCATAGAATTGGCCAACTTTAACTTCAAATGTTCCGCCTTCAGATGCATCTTTTAATGAGAAGTTCATAACACCAGCAATGGCATCTGAGCCATATTGAGCAGCAGCACCATCTCGTAAAACTGAAACTTGCTTCAACGATATGGTTGGAAAGACCGATATATCAGGCCCCTGCGCACCATCAGAAAGTCCTGCGCCGTAAAATGCAATAACGGCTGAGCGATGGCGACGTTTACCATTTAATAGTACTAGGGTATGATCTGGTGCAAGACCTCTTAAGTTTGCTGGTCTTACAAAAGTTGCAGCATCGCTGATTGGTTGAGCACTAACGTTATATGATGGCACAACTGTTCTCAATAAATCTCCAATATCGTTTGAGCCTTGGTTTACAAAATCTTCTCCCGAAATAACATCTACTGGAGCTGCTGTATCTAATGAACCACGCCCCCGAACGCGAGAGCCTATAATAGATATTTTCTCTACCTCTTCTGTTTTTTCTGTATTACTTTGAGGTTCTTGAGCATATAGGTTTGCAGAAAAAAGAGTGCTTGTTATTGATGTTGTAATAGCGATAGCTATTAGCGTTTTTTTAGTTTTCATATTTTCTCTCTTGTTGTTTATTCCCTTAAAATAATATACACCCCCTTTCATGTATTACAATATATGATGTTTTTACATATTTAAATGATTATAAGTCATACATAAAAAGTAATATAGAGGATAATAAATAAACAACAGAAATAAATAATTTGAGAACTAAGGTGTTTAATTGAACAGTAACTAACACTGAAAGTGATGGAGCTTTGAATATTTAGGGCATTTGAAGAATGTCTTTAATAATTCTAATCATTTTGTTTTCTTGCCAATTAGTTTTATACACTAATGCAAATGAATAATTGATGGTTGGCACAAAAGGTTTTATGAGTATATTTTCGCAGTTTAAATCATCAACTGTTATAGGATTAATAACACTAACACCAACATTATTGCTTACTAGTGAGCAAATACTTGCTAGATTTGCTTCCGTTTTACTTGCAAGTTTTATGTTATTGTCAGAGATTAAATGCAATAACTGATCTGCGGCAATATTAGGTTGGTTAGGAACTAAAAGGTTGCACCCTTTTAAATCATTTAAGTTGATGGTATCAAGGAATGCTAGAGGGTGTTGCATCGGAATAACGCAAACAGCTTGGGTTTCTATTATAGATTCAACCTTAAGCTGCTTACTATTTACAGGAAGAGTTACAAATCCAACATCAAAAGAGTCAGATTCAACGGCATGTATGATTTCATTACTTGATAAAATATCAAAATAAACATTAAGTTTAGGATTTATCTCAAGAATTTTAGATATTATTCTTGGAATATAACCAAATGCAACTCCCGGAATCGCTGCAATTCGAAAGCGAGATGCCCCAAACTCTCTTAATGCTAAAATGCTATGTTTAGTTTCCTCTAAATGATGCATTAAACGTAACACTTCTTTATAAAGCTCTTTAGCTTCAGGTGTTGCTATTAACCCTTTCTTTTCTCGAATGAATAGATCAAAGCCTATATTTTTTTCTAATAGACTTAATGAACGACTCACGCCAGATTGCGTTATTCCTAATATCTTTGCTGTTTTTGATGCAGTACCATTTTCATATAATGTTTTAAAAATAGAAAATGATTTCATTGAGTTTAAATTTACATTATCCATGACTTTTTCTCATTAAAAGTTAGCTTTATATCATATATTGACATGTGTTAATTATTCAACATAAACTCGTAAAAAATTAATGATAAATAAATTATTTTTAATTGCGGTATCAAGTTGTAACTATAGCCCCATTCGTTATGTTTTTTACTTGTTTAATGCCATTTCAACTTACAGCAAATGAAAACTTTATAGGTGTAATATATGCTAGGTAAAGAAGTTATTATCAAAAGTAAAGTGACAAACTTGGGTGCTCTTAGTGTTGTATTATTTCTTTTTGTAGCAATAGCTACTCAAGTATTTATATATGAAAATGGTGGTGCCATTCATATAACACTAGTTGCTGTGATTATCTATGCTGCTTGCGTTGCCTTGTTTTCAGGTCATAGTTGGAAGGAGGTCCAAAATGGAATTCTACAAGGTTGTCAAATAGCTATGTTGCCTATGCTTATTCTTATGATGGTAGGATTATTGATTGCAAGTTGGATTGCAGCAGGCACAATTCCTGCTTTTATTTATTATGGCATGCAGCTCCTTTCACCTAAATATTTTTTATTTTCTGCCTGCTTAATCTGTTGCCTTGGTTCATTATCTACAGGTAGCTCATGGACAACATCGGCAACCTTTGGTGTTGCTTTCATGGGAATTGGTTTAACTCTTGGTATTTCGCCCGCCATTACTGCTGGGGCGGTTATCTCGGGTTCAATTTTTGGTGATAAAATGTCTCCTTTATCAGATTCAACCAATTTAGCTGCAGGTATTGTTGGTGCTGACTTGTTTAGACATATAAAGAGCATGCTCTACTCAACAGGCCCTGCTATTTTACTTACTTTAATCACTTTTTTCTTTTTAGGTCTATACCTTTCTATGGATGTTGGTATTGATAGAAAAGAGGTTGAAAGCATATTAACGGGATTAAGTGATAATTACTCATTGTCTGTTATTACTTTTTTACCTCCAATATTAGTGATAATAATGGCACTAAAAAAGTGCGAGGGACTACTTGTTATGGCAGTAGCAAGCTTAGCTGGTGTTGTAATTGCTGTATTTTTACAGCACATGCCAGTTAATGAAATACTCAACGCACTAAATTATGGCTATAAATCTGAAACTGGCATTTTAAGTATAGATAATCTTCTTTCAAGAGGTGGCCTACAGAATATGATGTGGACTGTTTCTTTAGGTTTTATTGCTTTAAGTCTTGGTGGTTTAATGGAAAAAACTCGTATGTTAGAAGTGCTGCTAAATAAAATAAAACATTTAATAAAATCTGTTTTTGGTTTAGTAACCAGTCACGTTATCTTCTCAGTTGTCATTAATTTTTTAGGTGGAAGTCAGTTTCTTGCCATAATCATTCCTGGTCGCATGTTATTACCAATATACAAGGAAAAACGTCTGTTACCCGAAGTATGTTCAAGAGTATGTGAAGACTCTGCTACGGTAACGTCTCCACTGGTTCCTTGGGGTTTGGGTGGGGCCTACTTTTCAACTGTTTTAGGTGTTTCTACACTTGATTACTTTCCTTATACCTTTTTAGCTTTTTTCGCTCCGTTAATGACAATTTATTTAGCCTACACCAATAAGTTTATGTTCACTGAAGATGAAAGCAGTGTCGTTACTACAAAAGTCACTGTGCCTTAACTAATCAACAGTGATTTTACCTGTTATATTTTACTTGGAAAATAAATGATGAATAAACAAATAGCCATAGAAAACGTTATTGCAAAAATTCCCGATGGTGCAAGCATTATGGTGGGTGGTTTTGGAAACCCAGGCACACCATTTACCTTGATAGATGAGTTACTAAAACAAGGACAACGCAACCTCACCATAATAAAAAATGATGCGAACGAAGCTTCTGTAGGTATAAGTAAACTCATAGAAAATGGCCAAGTAGATAAATTAATTACTTCTCATATAGGGTTAAACAAAATAGTCATTGATTTGATGAATATACAAAAGATCGATGTTGAATTCTATCCTCAAGGAATATTAGCTGAAAAAATTAGAAATGCTGGCGCTGGTTGTTATGGTTTTTTAACCGATGTGGGTTTAGATACAGAGATAACTGAAAGAAGTTCACTTATACAGTACCAGGGAAAAGAGTTAAAAATAGAGTCTGCTTTATATGCTGATTTTGCTTTTATTCACGCTCACTCTGCTGACGGCTACGGAAACTTAGTGTACGAAGGATCAGCGATGAACTTCAACCCTCTAATGGCAATGGCTGCAAATGAAGTGATTGTAGAAACATTTAATTTAGTTCCTGCTAGTGACTTAAATCCTCAACATATTCACACGCCAAGTGCTTTTGTAAATTCAATTGTAGAGCTTGATTCATCAACTAATAAAAACAAATTAGTTGGTATTTAATATGAATGTAAATAAAATTATCAGCAGAGCAACGCAAGAACTTAAAAGCGGACAAATTGTGAACCTTGGCATTGGTTTACCAACAAAAATTCTTGATTATATACCTCCTGAAATGGATGTTTTTTTTCAATCAGAAAATGGCCTATTAGGTGCTCAAAAAATTGCTGATGATGAATCTATTGATCCTGAATTAATCGATGCTGGAGGTGCTTATATTAGCACCCGAAGAGGTGCTAGCTTTTTTGATAGTTCCGTATCGTTTGCCATGATTAGACGTGGAAAAATAGATGTAACTATTATGGGAGCTTTTGAAGTAGATATGGAAGGAAGTTTAGCTAACTGGAAAATACCCGGATATTTCTCCCCTGGCATTGGTGGCGCGATGGAATTAGCTCAAAAAACGCCTAAAGTTATTATTTTATGTTCTCACAACGATAAAAAAGGTAATTCAAAAATTCTAAAAAAATGTAAATTACCATTAACAGCAAAAAAATGTATCTCCCGAATTATTACAGATAAAGCTGTTATTGATGTTACTAATGACGGCTTGGTGCTTAAAGAGATCGCAGACGGATTAACGTTAGAAGAGTTAATTGAACAAACAGATGCACCATTAATTATTCCTCAAAATATTGGTACTTTCTAATGACTCAATCTATGGAACAAGCAATATTAACCAGTTGTGATGAAATTTTTCCTGAAGTAATGGAATTCACAAAAGAAATGGTTAAACAATATAGTGTCTTAAATAAAGAACAAGGTGTACTCGACGTTGTTGAGAAAAATTTACAAGCGTTAAATTTACCAGTGACCCGAGTACCTATTGATATAAAAAGAATAGGAAAACACCCTTTGTTCGCCCCCGTTGAATGGGATTATGATAAAAAATATAATTTAGTGAGTGCAATAAACCCTACTTCCGAAGGTAAAACGCTTGTGTTAAATGGTCATCTTGATGTTGTTAGTGCAACTCACTTTGATATGTGGACTCAAGCACCTAACATACCATGGGAAAAAGATGGTTGGCTATATGGACGTGGTGCAGGAGATATGCAATCGGGCGTTGCTGCTATGATTTACGCTGTACACGCTATTCAGCATGCCGGCTACCGTATAGATTCCCCCTTAATCATACAAGCAGTTATTGAAGAAGAGTGTACAGGTAATGGCGCACTGGCTTGCCTTGAGCAAGGATATGATGGTGATTTCGTTTTAATACCAGAGCCATTTGGTCCACAAATTTATAGTGGTCAACTCGGTGTATTATGGTTCAAAGTTATTGTTCGAGGTCGCCCAGCTCATGTTTTAGATACCACAGCAGGGGCAAATGCGATTGAAATGCTGCAAATGTTTATCCCTTATTTGAAATCACTTGAAGATGAACTCAATGAAAAATATCGCCATGTACCTTATGACCAATATGAGCACCCTTTTAACTTAAATATAGGAAAATTTAAAGGGGGAGATTGGGCATCAAGCGTACCTGCACATGCAGAAATGGAAGGCAGAATAGGTTTTCCCCCGGGTATGACAAGTAATCACATAATGCAGCTTGTAAACGACAAGATAGAACAAGCGGTTAGTGAGTGTATTGAATTTAGTCAATATAAACCTATTTTACGCTTTCATGGCTTTCGCTCAGAAGGACACTTAGTTGACTTGCAAAACCCAGGAATAACATTGTTATCTGAGTGTCATCAACATTTAACTCAACGTGAACCAGAACATTACTTGTCAACCTGCACTACAGATTTAAGAGCATTTCATTTCTACAATAAAACAGCTGGTACATGCTACGGACCCATTGCTAAAAACATTCATGGTATAGATGAATGTGTTGATATTGAATCAATTCGTCATACATTAAAGGCTTACGCATTATTTATAAGCCGTTGGTGTAATATAGGAAAATTACAATGAAAAATGTATATTTAGTAAGCTACTCTCGTTCAGCATTTACTCGTGCTCATCCTTATAAAAAAGAAGTAGATCTTTTTGCTGATATTAGCGGTGATCAATTGTTAGCTCAGCTTATCGACCATCAGCTTGAAAAAGGAAATTTTGATGGTGAAGATGTGGATGACCTTTCAGTAGGTTGTGCACTGCAAGTTAAAGAACAGTGGAATTTTGGCGGACGTTATCCAATATTATTATCTAAGCTCGGAGACCAATGTGCTAGCCGAGGCATTGAACAGCAATGCGGTTCTGGTTTAGCCGCATTAAGATATAGTGCATTAAACATAGCATCTGGATCTGCTGATATAGCTATGGCTGCTGGATATGAGCATATGACACGTGTCCCTATGGGACCCTCTCTTTTTGAACAAGGTATTTTGGAAGTACCTGATGTAAGTAATTATGATTCATCCTATGACATGGATGTTGTCATGAATATGGGACTGACAGCAGAAAATTTAGCAAATAAAACACATATCACTAGAGAACAAATGGATGTGTTTTCTGAGGCTTCTCATCGAAAAGCATCACTTGCACGTGATGAAGGTTTTTATCAAGGTGAGATCACTCCTCTGTTCAATAATAATAAACTTGAAGTAACCGAAGATGCCTGTATTCGCAAAGAAACTAGTGTTGATAAACTATCTCAATTAAAGCCTGCATTTAAAGAAAATGGTTTTATTACTGCAGGTAATAGTTCGCCTTTATCTACGGGAGCTGCTTTAATTGTTTTGATGTCTGAAGATGCCTTAATTAAAACTGGAATGAAACCATTAGCTCGTATTGTAAGTATTGCTGATCGAGGAACTAAACCTGAATTAATGGGACAAGGAGTGATTCCTGCGGTAGAAAAAGCACTTACTGTGGCAGGGTTAACAGCAAATGACATAGATTTTTGGGAGATTAACGAAGCCTTTAGCGTCGTTCCTCTCTATGCTCAACAACATTTCAATATAAAGGATAAAAAACTAAATATTAAAGGGGGGGCTCTAGCACTTGGACACCCTTTAGGAGCCTCTGGCATTCGATTGGCTGGAACGCTAGCTAGAATTTTAACTTCAGAAAAATCACGTTATGGATGTGCTGCTGCTTGTATTGGTGGTGGTCAAGGTATCGCCATGATAATTGAGCGAATATAGTAATAATATTTAACTTAATGAATAATTAGTGGAATGTAATGGAAAATAAACAATACAGTGAAATAAAAAATGATAGGCCAGCTATTGGTGGTGCTCAAGATTTATTTTACTCTAATTCTGATGAGTTTCCTCGACCAACAATAATCAAGGGGGAAGGCTTTTTTTTATGGGATGATGAAGGTAATTCATACTTAGATGCTTCTTCAGGACCCGTAACTTGTAACATAGGGCATGGCAATCAAAGAGTCATAAAAGCAATGACAGATCAAGCTGAAAAGCTATGTTTTTCATTTGCTTCAACGGCGAGAAATGAACCTAATTTACTTTTATCAAAACAACTCACTGAATTAGCAGGAGATGGCTTTGAAAGGGCTCTATTTGTCTCAGGTGGTTCATTAGCCGTAGATATGGCAATTAAATTCTGTCGACAATATCGCTATGCTAAAGGAGAGAGTAAAAAACATAAACTGATCAGCTGTCAACCATCTTATCACGGTATGACATTGGGCTGTTTAGCTGTTAGTGGAGACCCGGCATTCAACGATGTATTTTCTGATATGATCAATATATCAGCTAAAATAAAATCATTAATGGATTATAGGTTTTCTGGCGATATAAATGAAAATGATTATGCATTGCAATGTGCACAAGAGCTCGAGAAAAAAATATTAGAGCTTGGAGATGAAAGTGTATTAGCCTTTATTGTGGAACCTGTTGGTGGCTCAAGTACAGGAGCAATTAGCCCACCTGAAATTTACTTTCAAGAGGTTCGCCGAATTTGTGATAAATACGGTGTATTCTTAATTTACGATGAAGTAATGTCTGGAGTTGGAAGAACAGGAACTTTTTTAACCCATCACCAATGGTCAAATGCTCAACCAGATATTGTTGTTGTAGCAAAAGGCTTAGGCGCAGGTTATACACCATTAGGGGCAATGTTAACGAGTGCTTCTTTGGTTGATGAATTAGCCGAGTTGACTGGTTTTAATTATGCTCATACATACAATGCTAACCCGTTAGCTTGTGCTGTTGGGAGTGCTGTTTTATCTGAAATAACTAATAATAGTCTACTCGAAAACACACGTTTCATGGGTGATTATTTAAAAAAAGAATTGAATAAACTTCAAAAATTATCTCTGACTATTGGTGATGTTCGTGGTAAAGGCTTACTTTTAGGTATTGAGTTTGTCTCTTGTAAGTCAACTAAAGCTCAGATACCGTTGAATTATCAAGCCACAGAAAAGTTTAAACAATTTGCAGCAAAGCAAGGGCTGTTAATTTATGGTCGTAGAAGTAACAATGGTCGTTATGGCGAATATGTCATGATTGCTCCGCCTTTGAATATTAACCAAAAAGAAGTTGAGTTGTTGATAAAACGCTTATCTTTAACCATTTTTGACTTTGAATATTGGCTCAAAAAAGAAGGTGTTTTATAATTACATTTAATAAATCTATTCTTCTTTATAAATCTACCCGTGGTGCATTTAAGAAACAGCCACTTTTAGATTGTTAATGTT
>TARA_R110002167_G_C12706946_1_pt1 | contig 38213 bp, 48 predicted proteins | sample TARA_R110002167 | Tara Oceans TARA_R110002167 (sample SAMEA4398238) | marine metagenome | biome: Polar Biome; feature: [MES] marine water layer (ENVO:01000295) within the mesopelagic zone...; material: water (ENVO:00002006), including particulate matter (ENVO:01000060) such as......
CACCCCTCGAGGTCCGACCAGGAGTCGAAACCGGCCCGCAGCCCGCATTCTACCGTTGAGGGCACCCCCAGGGGGGCAGGGCGAGGAGGGTGTACCGTATTAGGTGTCTCGGATTTTTGCAGCATAACATTTAGGTCCATCAGCCAGAGCTTAGCAAGCCCCTAGGGCTCACCTGTTGCAGCGCCACACCAGGCGCACCACGAGTCAACCTAAAGGGGTCGACCTTGACAAGCCTTAGGCAGGACCTTGACAAGCCCCAGGTGCGACCTGAAGCAGCCTTAGGTAGTGAAGCCCCGTAGAGGCCCCCTAGGCTCACCTGTTGCTAGCCTATGCGATTGCATTGGGTTAACCTTAGGTTCGCTTAGAGAGCCTTACAGGAGCTCCTACGTAGGGTGTACCCCAGGTGAGACCTAGGGCAGGGCTATCCGCCCCAGCGCTTACGTGTTGATGTACCTCTGAGTGCCCCACAGTTCTTCATGTGTTTCGTAAGGGCAGCCTCAAGTAGCTTATCCTTCTGACGCTTAGCAGCAGCCTCCACATCTCTAGCAACGCTAGCAGTAAAGTAGCCTACAGCCTCAGCGAGGACGTCTACACGGTCATCTTGCTTCAGCGAGCCACGGTCCCTGGTTAGGAACGCGAGCTGGTAGAAGCCGTTATAGAAGCGCTGACGGTCTCCTGCGTCCTGTGGCACGTTAGTTAGTTGGTTCTCAACCAGCTTCTTGTCCACAATCAGCCTATGGGAGTTAAGTACAGGCTCCAGTTTGTCGATCATACGGGCTTCCTTCTGTCCTTGTACGCGATATTCGCCCAGGGTACAGGGGTATATCTTGTTTAGAACAGGAGCAAACAGGGCATTGAACATACCATCACCGAAGTTTGACTCGACAATGATCTCATTTACGCCCTCATCACGCGCTATGGTAGCGATCTTCTGCAGTGTAGCCTCCTCATAGCCGCCACGTAGTCCACCCCAGGCACGCAAGAAGAGCATACCGTTGAGAGACTTGAGCACACAGTAGGAGGTTTCGTCACGACCACGGCCTGACGGGTCAATGACCATGACAGAGCCTTCATAATTTGCGAAGTGTTCGTCGACGTGCATGGGAGAAAAGTAGCGATCACCATTCAAGCCCACATTAGGTACACCTTCGATCACCTGACGTGCACCCGAAGCCCACACAACCTTCCTGGGAGCCACATCCTTATCGACATCCATGACAATCAAGTCACGTAGCTTCAAGGGATACTTGTTGGCGTCGCTTAGAGTAGTGTTAAGCATGAACTGCAAGGCGAACCCTGAGCGTCCGTACTCAGCCTCACGTTCCTGTAGGTCGCCCTCAGTGAAGCGTGCTGTGTCCGTAGGCTTACCCGCTAGGGTAGGGTTACCCTCGAGGTCTTTGGTCAATACAGAGCTCAGACGGTTGCCGTACATGTGCATCTCGTCCACCGCAGGGTAGCGAGCTGTCCAGGTGAAGATATCGTAGCCACGTTCCTCGAACCCATTGTAAATAGTTTGGGCGGATTGCGGGGTGCCGAGTCCTATTGAGTGTCCACCAGGGACCAGGATCGCACCACCCATCTCACGAGCACGTAGGTCGAGCTTCTCTCGCTTACCTTCTGTGTCGCTGTTGTTGGGTACCTCGATATCGTCGAAGATAACGGTAGAAGCACGTCCACCTGTCATCTGACCGCCCACACCTACGGCTCTCACTGAAGGAGCCTGGGCCGGAGCAGCAGGTCCTACGTCAAATGCGAGCACTGAGTCACGCTGCTGACCACTAGGAGCCAGGAATTTGAGTAGGTCGATGGTGTTGATGAGCTGTTTAGTAAAGGTAGAGAACTCGGTAGCCTTATATTCGGAGGCTGATACCACCAGGATCTTCTCATCCGGGTTGCGCATCAGGTTCCATAGTACGAATGCAGCAGTGATCCAGGACTTACCTATGCCTCGGAAGGCCATAACGATACGTCGCTTAGGTCCATGCTGTAAATATTCTGCGATAGCATATTGCGCGCGCGTTGGCTGCGGCAGTCCTAACTGCTTCCATAACCAGAACAGGAATATACGGAAGTCGTCGTGCATCTTAACATGGTCTTTGTTGGTAACCCACGCTGGGTATTTCTTCTTAGCAGTCTTGGTAGACATACATCCTCCAGGGACACCTAGGGTTCACCCTAAGCATCAGAATTAGGAGGCAGCCCCTAAGGGCCACCTGTGGTTTACTTCTTTGAGATTTATTTCTTGGCCTTTCGCTTAGCCTTCATCTCTGCTCGATTAAGTGTAGACGCAACCTGAGCCAGGGCGCCACCTATACAGTCTACGAAACGCTCGTTAGTGGAGAGCTTCATGTGACCAGTAAGGTCTAACACAGCGTGAGTCATCTCGTGATAGAGAGCGTGCTCATATTGTGAGGGTTTAACATCAGGATCTAACATGATGACCAGGTCCTTGTGGAACCAAAGGCCATACGCACCTACGGTGTCTATTAGTCCTGGGACATTGAGAATTGTAATCTCGTGACCCATAAGCCTGAATGTACCATGTGAAGTTTTAGGGCAAGCCATTGCGGTCAGCTGCTCTATTGTGTACTCGATGGTGTCTGACATCTGGGGTATCCTCTTATCCAGTTCTTCATTAGCAGGTCAACACGGTTCTGGTTACGGACGTAGCTGTTGAAGACACTCCAGGCCAAGGCCTCGTCTTCGCAGTTAGTCGTACCAAACTCTGACCAGTAAGAGATGTAGTGAACCATCTCATGTACGAGAACTCCGTAGGCGTACACATCAAAGTGTGGACCTACCAGCTTCTCGTTTATATATACTACACGTCCACCACCGACGTAGATTCCCCAGTTACCCTCTGCCAGTTCAGCCGAGAGTGCAGCCGCAGGGGCTAGACCAGGTTTACATCTGTAGTCGGTAGTCGTCTTGAGGATCTTACAAGCATCCTGGAAGGCCTTAGAGGCTATCTCTGTGGACAGCTCTCCTCGGACCTGGACATCATACCTAGCGGCACTGGCTGTCTTGTGAGCCAATGACACTATCGTTAACAAGATTGCTATCGCGAATAGCAGGGTCAATGTTTGTTTCATATTAAAGCCTTTTGAAATAGTGTGGTTTTATTTCTTCAGGCTAGGGTCGGCAAACCTGAAGTGTGTTTTTGTGCCAGATGGTGCTTCTTGCACCTCCGAACCACACTCCTCGCATCGCTGACTATTCCTATCGCTCTTACGAACGAACCGCTCCTCACGAGTGTCACACTTCGTGCAGAGGTAGTCCAATACTATGAACATACTCTATATCCTTATTTGCTGAAGTTTACGATGTTGTCGAACTCAGGGAGCTCGTCATCAAGAAGAGAGGTAGGGTCGCCAGGGATGACAGCCCTATCCACTCCGTTGTCCTTAAGGAACTTATTGATCTGAGCGAAGAGTGCGGGAGGGACGCCCTCGCCAGCCAGTTGGCAACGACGGAGCTCGCCCAGCAGGGCCTCCGCTTGCATGCCGTGAAGCTGGTCTAGTAGACCTTCGTTAGCTCTACTCATAGTGTTCTCCTAAGTGATGATTGTTATAGGGCCTCTGCCGCTACCAGGAAGGAAGCGTCTGTGACACCCGGTGCCTCCGCTGCAGCTAATATAGCTACGGCGAAGTCGTTAAGATCCAGGGCCCCAGTGTAGAGGTTCGTGTGATAGTGGGTGATGGCGTCGTCACGTAGTACTGTAACTAGGCCACCAGTTCTGAACGCCTTCTCCGAACCGCTGCGGGCCAGGATAAGCTTAGCGCCTTCGGCTGTAGTAGTTGGGATGATCACCATCTAGCTCCTATTACGTAGCGAAGTAGACTAGAGCGGCATTCGTAGCAACAGCCTCGTCCGGGTCTAACAGGGCATTATAGATAGTAGCCTTGAAGGTTGTCTCGTTAGCCAGGCCAAGATACACGGAGAACAGCTTGTCGTACATTGAGTCTAGCAAGACGGCCTTGTTGGCGGGAAGGTGCGGGCTGCGGCGCTCAATCTGTTGAAGCTCCCACATCTTCTGAACATAAGAGGTAGGCTCGGAGAACTCATTCTCGGCAAATACGTATGACATAGTAGTATTCCTTAATTAGATTTGTTAACCAGCCAGCTGATACGCTCATTGAGCACAGCCAGCTGACGTTGGGTTGATTCGAGTTCTTTAATAAGGCGATCAGTAGTTGAAAGCTTATAGGAAAGAGCCTCGAGTTGTTGCCCCTGTAGGGAGTTGGTGTTCCAGTTGGATAAGATGGCAGAGCCCGCACCTATCGTTGCAGCAATAGCCACAGCGATTAAGACACGCTCGACCACCTGTAGCAGTGTAGTCCCACCGCTAGCAGTTTGAGTAGTCATCGTTCATTAGGTCCTTTAGGTTACGGGGAAGTGTTCTCCGCAGTTAAGTTGATTGTAGCAGTATCGATCACAACCAACGTAGTTGCGTTACGTATCTCTGCCGTCCCACTCCATATCTTCGTCGCGCCAGCCGTGTCGGCAGTGAAGCTATAGAATGGTGAGGTACTAAGGGCAGTCCATACAGTAGAGAGGGTCTCTGTACCGCCAGACTTAACCAGTCTTATCTCATAGTCAGAAGCAGTGAAGGTCCCGGCAACCCAGGTACCTATCTTACTTATGCCGCCTGTCTGTAGAGCATCAATGTCGCCATCAGCCTTAAACTGAATAGCAACCTGAGCTGCTCCAGCAGTTGTCGTATCAGCGAAGTATGCAGCAGCGCTAAACTCCACGGGATAAGGAGTGTAGATGTTCTTCCATACTCCGCCTACACGTACATATAAAGCATCAGGAGTCTTCCAGGTTCCGCCAATGCGGACAAACGGAGCGCCATCTTTCCAGACACCGCCGGCCTTAATTGAGAAACCCATAGTGTCTCCTTATCTTTATTAGTAGTTAGGTGTATTGAACCCAGAAGTCGCCATCGACGCCACCTAAGGGTGCACTTGTTGATATCGTTACGTTACCACCAGTAGGGTACGCAGTGTTGGTCAGTGTGAGCACCGGCAGCGGAGAGCCGCCATTGTACTTACGTATCGAACCATTCACCTGTAGCCCCTTGCCCATAACGAACTCAGTGGCACTTGTATCGAACAACGCCAAGCCTGTGAGGGTAACAACGGACAGCCCTATGAAGCCTGAGGCATTCGTAAAGCGTGTCTGTGTGTCAATGGCAAAGGAGTCAGTACCCTCAGAGACCGTCATGGCACCCAGCTGGAAACCATTAGATGCACTCATGGTGATCTTAGCGGCATAGGTCCAGGCACCACTTATGGTTTCACCTACATTGTTCTCTACGTAAGACGCAGGGATAGACGTAAGGTAACCTTGAGTGGCGTGATTGCCCCAGCCGAACGCTGTGTTCCAGTTATTAAGAGCGCCTACGGTTATACCTGCGGCAACACTTGCTGAGAACACTGGGTCAGTCTCAGTGAAGGACGTCAGGTACCCAGCTGTGGCATGGTCGCCCCAGCCGAACGCTGTGTTCCACTGAGCAGACGTACCGTTAGAAGCAGTCGTGATTAACCCTGTGTTATCCACATATGCGACTGGCGCTCCTACACCGTTCTCTAGTTCAAACAGCTTCAGGCCTTTAATGGCTGTGGTAGGGGAGTCCTTAATGGCTAGGAAGGCACCGCCTTCGTCCCTAAGGGTAATCACAGTCGAGCCTATAGTGTTGTCATAGGCGTCTTGTAGCGAGCCTTCGGTAACGACGGTCCAGGCGTTGTTGTTACGAACATAGGTCTGACCATCAGCAGGAGCATCAGGAAGGCCAATAGCATTAGCAGCATCGATAGCCGACTGGGCAGCAGCAACCTCAGACGCGAGCGCAGCTGCAGCAGACTGTATAGAGGCCGTGTTAGAAGCAGCAGCCAGATTAGCCTGAGCTATAGCGACAACCTTCGCGTCCTCAGCGCCGGCCTGGGCCAGCTCAGCGGCCACCTGGGCGAGCTCAGCGTCCTGACGGGCTGTATTAGCTAGAGCAACCTGCAGTATAGCATCTTGTAATGACTGAGCCGCAGCAGCAGCCGCAGCGACAGCGGAAGCCTCCGAAGAGGCCGCGCCGTTGACCAGAGACAATACCTCCTCCTCGAGCTGGGCCGGGCACTGTACGTTAACAGTGTATCCAGTCCAGTCGGTGAGAGGGTATCTGCCATCACTATTAGGTCCGCCGTTGACGGCTCCAGTTAGCCACTGGTGGTACTGGTCATTGAACCCACTCCAGTAGGAGATGAGGTCCACGATCTTCTGGGCCAGTTGGCCGTTAGTAAATGACATTGTTGTCTCCTTCTTAGTCTAATAGTACGGAGCCGAGGGATTGGAATACAATCTCAGCGCCAATCTTGGTATTGCCTATATAGAGACGGCTAGGCAGAGGGTCACCTACGGTACCCCATTCACCGGCCCTGCTCCATATTGATACGACGTCGCCTTCCACAACCGAGAGCGTGTTACGTACAAGCGTAGGTGCTCCCTGGTTAACGGTGGATGTAGCAACCTCTATACCATTAACACGGATGCTCCATGTACCAGGCGCTAGTAGTTGGTTGGTAACTTCCAGGTAGCTATCGAAGTCGACATTAATAGTACCGCCTTTATCCATTAAGAATTCTTTCTGCTTAACGAATACACTAAAGTCGTTACCTCTATTAGTTAGAGCCTGGAGGATTACACGGTCTGGGTTAGCAACATAGGAGCCAATGATTAGCTTACCTTTGATGAACAGGTCCGTGCCATCCCATAGTAGGTAGTTGTTAGGATCACCTATACGGAACTTGTAGTTACCATTGTCATAGCCCATCCAATAGCCAGCACCTATATTGAAGGACGTAGCGCCGCCCTGGATGAAACCTGAGGTATCCATAGTGATTGAACCAGCGGTGATCGCACCTAGGTCCGCATTGATAGCAGCCAGGTCCGTCACGTTGATCTTATCGCTCGAGATAGCACCAGTAGCTATTGAGCTGCCTATGACAGTACCATTGAGGAGCAATGAGCCGTCGATAGCAACGTCACCAGTGAAGTTAATCTTCGTACCGTTGATCGAGAAAGGTGTGATTCCGGTTTCCCCAGGTCCAGCCATAGGGTTAACTACAGAGAACTGGTCCGCCAGTATCTTAAACGAGCCCGTCAGTCCATTGTTGATCTGCTCGAAGCCCGTGATATAGCCATTAACATCTAGCTGCACGCCATACTTAGCGACGATGCTGCTAATGTCTGAGGTAATACCAGGTATCGTTACAGTCTGAATGGTGTTGATCGAAGCTGTGTTAGCAGAATCAGCAACGGAGAGAGACGTTAGGCGTTGTGCCCAGGTGTCTCCACCATCAGTATCAATCTTAACGGTAGACGTATCCATGATGAATGCATTGTTAGTGACATTCTTAGCGCCAAGCAGCGAGACTTCAGAAGCAATAACGGAGTCAGCATCTGCTCGAGCTGTTTGCTCTGCAGTTATCTGAGACTGTAGGCCCCCACTGGTAGCAGTAATCTGCGAGAAGCGGTTAGCTAAAGTGTCTCCAGTATCTGTGTCCAGCTTAACTGTGTTGCTATCGATGATGAATGCATTCTGCATTCCGTTCTGTACACCTAGTAGTGCGAGCTCTGAAGCTAGCGCTGTGGTCTCAGTTGAACGTAGGAACGCTTCGTTAACGATAGCAGCAGCATTATCAGCTACGCTGGTCTGCAGCACGCTTATATCTGCAATCACCTGGCCTATACGTGGGTCCTCGATAGATGTCCATACGCCATTGACGTATAGATAAGTCTTGTTGCTGTCATCGCTATCATACCAGCGAGCGCCTTCCGGGATAGGGATAGGTATACCGGCAACACCTGGGATAGGCTCATTAGCCTGGATGTATACCGCAGCAGCGATACCCTGGGCCAGCGTGTTAATCTCTACCTGGAGCGCCTCACCTAGTTGGACGATGGCCTCAGCGTTATCGTCGATGTCGTTGACACGTTGCTGTATCTCAGCGGACACACCTGCATTAAGTATCTCGAAGATTACCTGGTTGATTACGTCGCCAGGAGTAGTGGTAGTTATGCCAGAATCGTTAGCTATATCGATTAGAGCGTTGTTGATTAGAGTGTTTAGGTTCTCCTGGTATTCCTCAGAACGATATAGGTTCTGCAGGTACGCAGTGTCGAGGTCCTGCTCACGTAGTACTGAACCATCAACGAAGTCTACGATTACATCAGAAGGTGTCTCACGCTTGATCTCGATAGCAGCATCAAACCCAGGAGCTATTGAAAACTCGACTGTGGAATTGATGACCTCGTAATCAGCGGAGAGGAATAATTTGGTTTTGTTCACATACACCGACACGTGGGTGCGGTTTAGGTATGGGAAAGGAAAGGCGTATGACTTCTGTGCGCCATTGCCAGTATAAGTTACGCTAGTTGTCATACCTCACTCCTGTTAATAAAAGAATGGCGGCCCCGAAGGGCCACCTAATAGTTGGTTATTGAGGAGCAAACAGGGCTTCTATTTCACCCATGCGTGCCGCCTTGTACTTCTCTGAAAGGTTAGGATCGTTAAGGAACTGCAGACGTGCAGACTTACGCGCTATGTTTACATACTGGCGAACCATGTATGCTTTCATCGCGTCGTTAGCTTCCTGGTACTTCTCTCCATTCATTACGTACTCGAGACTATCTGCCAGGTTACGGCCCCCAATAACGGGGACAGTGCCGACCAGGCCTGTAAGCTTGGCGTAGTCTCTTGCGTCGAGCTCTATCAGACCATTAGACAGACTCTTAGGCAGTGGCCTCATGGTCATGTTCAGTCTGAAGAATTCGCTCTCGACCACATTAGCTACGCCCTCTGAATGAGCGAAGGGACTAAATGAGTCGGATAGATTGTTGCGTCGAGTCATAGGACGACCCAGTATGTCATGCTTAGCAGGTAGCTCCTTATCATCACCAGGTAGTGACCGTGTCATCTTCTCAACGAAGGACCAGGTCTCATAAGCTTCCTTCTCATTATCACCCATAACTGCGTTGCCTATGTCGGCTGCTGATACGGAGATACGAGGGATCATCTTGCCCAGGTTCGAGGAGACCAGTTGTGCACCGGCCCGCTTAGCTGAGGCTTCACCGCCTTGAGCTATCTGGTCCAGTCCATCAATGATCTCTGATAAAGAGCGAGCCCATGTCTTATCGAATGAGTTACGAATGAAGCCGACACCGGCTGCCTGTAGATACAGGAACGCGCCTTCTTCGTCACCTTCTTGTGCGAACTGCATGCCGTCAGCAACCATACCTAACCACATACCCACAGGGTCGAGGCGGTTGTATTGGTACCAGCTGTCTCCAATCTTGATGGAGTAGTCCTGGATTCCTGACAGTTTCTTCGATGAGTCATAAGCAACCTTGCCCGTGATCTGTATCTCAGCATCCTCGTCCGTACCTATGAAAGGTGCAAGCGATAGAGCGAAGGCAGGGGCAGTAGTCATACGGGCTAATAGCTCAGCACGCTCTGCTTTGGTTCCTGTAGCTAGAGCCTGGCGCGTGTCCTTCAGAATGAAACCTAAAGGCGAGCGATCCAGTACGCCCTGGCGTAGGATGTTCATAGGAGTACGGAAGAAGGGAGCGATAATCAGCTTAGCGAATATGTTCGCGTTGAGTAACGATTCCATCTTAGGTGCTATCTCTGTACGAGGCGTCTCCTGGAAAGTAACCAGGCGGGCCTTCTCAATAGCACGTGACCTTATATCCCGAGCAGCCTGGGTGGCATTCTCAGGGTCCGCTAATTCCTTAATCTTGGCATTAACGAAGTCTTCGTATTCCTTAGTACCCGGCTTAAGCTTTGCAGCTATAGCCAGTTCATCAGCAGCGCGATACGCCTGGACCATGATCTCTGTCTGGTTATTGATGACCTTAAAGAACTCATCACCACCAACCAGGAATCGACCAGGTATTCGAACTATGTTGCCTAGACCATTGATTAGGTCTGCGAGCATACCCTCTCCGTTAGACTGGATAGCCTTACGGGTCTGTAGCTCTAGGCGTTGACGCTTATCTGTAAGTGGAGCACCTTCACGGAAAGCCTTACGGGCCATCCTGGCAGCTTCACCTATATTACTTATCTTATGAGCCAGGTCCATCTTAGCTTCTCTGAACCCTTTCATGTCTCCCATAGCAGCACGGCCCAGGCCAGCGATGGCTCGGTCCATAGTATAGATGACAGTGTTGAGGGCGTTAGAAGTAAAGTTGAGGACGTGAGTCTTAGGAGACGACAGCATAGCGTTGATAACGTACTCACCAAAGATCGCAGAGATGCGTTCCTTAGTAGACATCTCACGCACTGTGGCGTTGATCTCTTCGAGCGACTTACCATCTAGCATGTCATCCATGTACTTCTCGAAGTCGATGCCGCCTTTAACGTCAGCACCTGCAGTAATACCACGGATAGTCTCATCGAACTCTTTAAAGCCTGTAGGAGCTTCGTCAGCGATGATCTTCATAGCATTAAGGGCTCTAGCTATCTCAGCCTGTGCGCCTTTGACGTGAGCCTGAATGGCACCGTGCATGTGTACCTGCTTAATGAAGGCAGCACGAGCAGCAGCATCACCAGGGTTAGCCTTGGCGACAGCGCGTAGACGTTGGAGCTCACGGACAGATGCGAACATCGTACGCTTAGCAGCAAGCATTCTAGCAGCGATACCTTTGTCACCACGTACGTCCTTGAACAGGTTCTGTACTTGGTCACCAGTAGCACCTACCAGGTTAGCTAGGGTCTTCGTTTGTTGATGTGTCTGGACACCACCCTTCACCTGGTCTATCTGTTCAGCGAATACCTCTGCCGTAGCATTGAGTATCTCACGGATAGAATCCGGTTCGGTCATGTTGTCCCAGTCGATAGTAGCTGAGTTGAAGTCGGTCTGGAGTAACTGAGTCACACCTTCTTCGTCACCCTCGAGGAGCGCCTTGTTCATACGGGCGGTAGCCTCAGGGCTCACCTCCATGCTATCCCTTAGGGTTCGCTTGAAGACAGACGCAGGGCGTTCTAGTGGCTCTACCGGGGCTCCTGGGGCAGTGATATCCTCAGGGGCATCCTTAGGTTGGACCTCAGGTGTAACCTCGTCAGCAGCCTGTACGGAAGCCTCAGGTGTATCCTCAGGTTTAACCTCAGGTGTAGCCTCAGGCTCTGGCTTAACTTCAGCCTCACGGGCCGCAGCTATCTCATCGAGCTCTGTCTCATCGAGGATCTTAGTGGGGTTAGCGTCCGCCGCAGCGAAGGCCTCATCGACCTGCTTAGCGCCACGGAAGTGACGAGCAGTCTTGAAGACCATCTCTAGTACGGAGCCTAGTACCACACCTTCCAATCCATTCTTGAGACGGTTAAGTGCTTCATCATCATCAGGGTCTGTAGCCAGGAACGTAAGGACTGTGTCCTGGGTCTCAGGCTTGAGCTCTGCGATGAGGTTAGATAGGTTACCTTCGTTAGGATCGAACAGACCAGCATCGATAGCGAAGCCTCGAGCAGTCGCAGAAGCGATTGTCTTAGCGCTGCCGGCGGCCTTGGCCCATCCAACGTAGGGAGTTACGAACGTGAGAACGCCTCTGGTAGCGCCCCCGACGAATGATTCGTTAGCGGGAGCAATCTCATCAGCGAAGTCACGGATGTCTGTGTTAACAAGTTTAGCCGCACTCGAGGTAGCTTCGGCGAGCTCAGCCTGGGCAGTAGCCAGGTCCTTGCCAGTAGCCTGGGCATACCCAAGAATGTTAACCTCATCGATAGAGGCGTTAGCGGCAGCTATGTCTACAGCCAGGGCTGCGGTTTCAGACGCTAGGTCCACCGCCGCGCCCCAGACTGCTCTACCAGCCTCGAGGAAGAAACCTGGGCCTTCGTCGTTTACTTCAGAAGCTTTCACCGCCTGGTATTGTTCCAGACGAGCTACTCGGTCTGCGTCTATCAAGTCCTGCGCCTTCTTGTCCTGGCGTAATTGCTCCAGGGGAGTAAGCGCAGTTTCCTCGATAGGCATATCTTCGTTAGCCATAGGTTATCCTCTTAGTTATTGTAACAATAGTAGTAGCTCGTTGGCCTCTGCTTCAGTTAACTTACCACCATCTACAGCCTCAAGTACTGAGGTTGAGATATCACGGGGACTGAACCCAGCGAGCGATGTTAGGTTGCCAGTAGTAACGACAGACTTAATAACGTCTGGAGTTAATGCGGCAGACACAGTAGCTTCACGTGCACCACTCGCCAGGCCTACCTTATCAGCCTGTGGCTCGAAGGTTTCTCGAACCTGGATGTTAGCTTCTGCCGGGTCCATGCCTTGCGTTAGTACCAGGTCATTATACATAGAGATCGCGTTGTTGCGGATATGCATCATGGTCGGGTCAATCGCAGCCATAGGGCCAGCCATCTGTGGGTTGAAGCGAGAAGTTAGTTCGGAACGGAATGCGCCTACTGCACCACTATCGCCACCCGACTTCTTAGCGTCCTGCATTCTCTGAGCAGTAGCAAGCATAGTCTGGAATTGCTGCGTGGCCTGAGGTCCTGTTCCCAGGATACCATCAGTCTTAGCGTTAAGTACGTCCGTGATCGTAGCCTTGCCGTCGTAGATACCAACCCACAATGCATCCATACCAGGTAGGTTAGGAGACTGTGACTCGTTCTCATCGAGGGTGCTTCGACCGAAGTTAACCGCAGCAGTAATGTCTGCGAAGCTTGCTTCGGGGTTGTTACGTATAGATTCGATTAGGAGCTCTGGGTCTTGGCCCTGGGCAACGGCATCGACGATAGCGAGTTGAGCGTTGAATAGCTGTCCCTCAGCTGAAGCCTTAGCAGCAGCGTCCACGTCCTTAGCTTTCTTGTTAGCTACACTAGCAGCCGAGTTGATAGCTGCGTTGCGTTGCTGTGCGAAGGCCGGGTCCTTGGAACCAGTAGGCACACCATTCATCATAGCCGGCACGTTCTCGATGATCGAAGGATCACCAGTGCTTACAGCTAGCTCGAACAATGTATCCCAGAATACTTCTTTCTTAGCAGAGCCGTCGAAGAAGGTGCCGGTCTGTCCGAAGAGATCAGTGTAGTTAACACCAGCCTCTGGGTTCTCAGCTAGGGCAGCTTCCGCATTAGCGAATATCTTAGTGCGCTGCTCTTCCTGGATCTTGGCGACCTGCATAGTACGGTGCTCAGTTACGAGAGCATCCTGGAGCTCGAGGAGCTTAGGAGCCATAGTCTCAGCATAAGCAGAGGCGGGATCAAGCCCACCAAACTGTGCTTCCATATACTCGTTGATCGTACCGACTACCTCTTCCTCACCGAGCTCTTCCCAGTTAGCTCCACGGAGCATCTCAGGTAGCTCAGCCTTAGCGGCAGAGAAGTCGAAGTTAGCGTCCAGCTCATCCCAGGCACGGAGGTAACCAGCTTGCTTGTTGTCAGCGTCTGGACCCTGTGCACCTGAGGCTCGCTCAATGATAGCTTCCTGACGACCAGTAGCGTTACGGTCTGTTTGAATAGCAGTAGCAGCTTGTACGCCGACACCGAAGGCGCTCTGGAGGGCCTGGGCCGCACGTACGTTACGGTCGGAGACTCCAATCTGGAAGCCTCTGTTACCTTGCTGCAGAGCCACGGGCTGGAGATTTAGGTTCGCACCTACTTGCTGATTTCTTACTCGTGTATCTCTAGCCATTATGGCCTCCTATTATTTACCTGAGCGCGCACGCTCGAGGGCCGAACCGGAGGAGTATCCTGAGATACCCGCCGAGGCAATGTTAAGTCCAGCCTCAAGTGCAGACACCTTACGGATGTTTGCTTTGCTTGATGTCAGGCCTTGCTCGATACCACGCTCCTGCATTGCAAGATTCTTAGTGGCTCTGGCTGAGTCCTGGTTCTGGTCCTGGATAGATTGATTTAGTGAGAGGGCGAACGACTGGCCTGTTAGACCGGACTCGCCTTGGGCTACACGCGCACGTGAGCGTTGCTCTCTAGCAGCCTTGACTCGATCACCGAGGTTCTCCTCAGCTACGGCCATTGCTTCTTCTTTCTGTACGACAGCTGCCTGGTCAAATGCTTTAGACTGGGCCTTAGCTGTTTGGTTCTGTGCATAGGCGTTGACGCCAGCTGAGGCGGCAGCCAGTGCTGCAATACTTACTGGATCACACATTAGTTTCACCTCTATTAGATAACATCTGTACGAATGGCTTCTTGCCTACGCCGTACTCTTTGATGCGTTGGATTGTTACCCAGCCCATAGACTCTAGCCATTTGATGGAAGTCGTGTTGCGGGTATCAATGAAATTGGTTAGGTAAGGGTAGCGAGTATGGAACAGGTCCATCATCTCACGTGACTTAACAATGAAGTCTCTCTTGTTAGAATAGATGCCATCAGTAGCTAGTAACCAGGCACCGCCTATCTCATCTGTTAGTTTGTTACAGCCGAACATAGCCACAGGCTTGCTGTCATATAGTACAGCGAAGACCATGTCTTTGTCGGATACGTACAGTGAGTCCAACAGCGCAGGAATGGGTTTATGCCCACTCCCGGCTGCTAGCTCTTCTTTATCAGACTCTCGAATGTTGAGACCGACGGCCACACAATGAAGCTCAGTGGCCTCGACGATCTCATATTTCATTAGACACTCCTCGATCTGTTAAAGTACATTCCTTCCCACTCAGCCGAACTGAACTTCGATTGTAGATGGGAATCGTTAACGATGCGGATGATAGCATCTCTGCTATTACCGTCGATGTAGAACTGGTAAGCCCCAGTCTCGAAACCTAGGTCACCTATCTCTAATGCTGCGTCACCTACGGTACGTCCAGTGAACGTATCCAGGAGTGCAGGAGCAACGGGCTCAATCTTCTCTGCGAACTTCTCACCATAAGGCAAGACACGAACCTCGAAGTAACCAGCATCCTGGTAGTAGAGGGTCATGGTCCGCAGCTGCAGACGACCAGTCGTGATAGCCTGTCCTTGTCCATTCATCATGAACTGCTCGCTGAACTGGTAACCCATAGGGTATGCAGTGCCAACGTAAGGAGCGAAGGTTGTGATGTTACCAGGTACGGTAATCGTAGCACCGCTGATCGTGTAGAACTGAGGAGACTCGAGACGTCCTTTGTTACCTGTACCAGCTGAGTACACTACGCGCAGGGTAGCATTATCTACACCTGATTCGTTGTACGGCATGGTTAAGGTAGTGGTGTCGTTGGCAGCATTGTAGGTCATATCACCAGGCTGAACCGCATACCGCTCATCAATCATGATGTCGAAGTCGAGTCCATCTACTACAGCTCCGTCGTCCAGGTCGCATACATTCAAGAAGACGCCGTCTGCTTTCTTTAGTAGGCAGTACAGTCGGTTCTCAATGATGTCGATAGACAGCACCACGTCCGTAGGGTTAAGGTACCATTCACTCCAGGCACTCTGTAGCTTCTTATCACCTTGCCAGAATCGCTTGTAGCAGTAGATGAAGTTACGCTTAGTGGGCTCATCAGAGATAGCGAAGAGCACGTCCTCGTTATCGTTACCTGCGAGCTTAGTAATGCCTTTCGGGATATACCTGGGGACGTGTGCAGTTACGTCGGCGGCATCGAGGGTGAGGTTACCTTCAGATACGAAGTACTCTCGTACCTTAGTGAAGGGACCGCTGCGGCTACAGAAGTAGACGTCAGATCCAATACCGACAGGCCGAACGCCGCTGTCCATCTGGTAGCTAGTTACCTGGTCAATAGAGACGGTGTTAGCTGTGAGCAGGTCTCCAGTATTAAGGCTGAACTGCGCCTGGTCAGAGAATAGCATTAGGCCGTTGTTAAACGGTACAGCGAACTCGAGCTCCGTTACCTGGTTAGTAGACACAGCTACGTCGATTACATCAGCATCAAGGATAGTGGTAGCAGTGTTACGCCAGAAGTTACCGTAGTCACCGGCACAGCTGAGCACCACGTTCTCACCAGTAAGCATGCCCAGTCTATTCTTCCAATAGAAGACATCCTGGATGTTACGGCCAACGAATGTTGGTGGTGGGTTAGTCTCCGCGTCACCAAAGCGACGAGCCTTCCAGGCGAATGTTGTGAAAGAGAAGGTACCATTAGACTCACGGACCAGTGCCCAAGGCATGGTGGTCTCGTCCAGGGTAAGGTTCTCACCGGGACCGTATGTCTCTTCCCATACGCCAGCTACACGTCGAACGTAGTAACCGCCGAATGCTCTCTCATCCAGGCCCTCGACCTTATACAGGTCTCCATTGCTAGGAGGCTGCGGGTCAGACGGCTTAGGTAGATCGCTGAAGGTGTTAACACGGCCAGTAAGGATACCGGCGCCGTACGGGCTATAGTAATTCTCCTGGTCGCCTTGCTGCCATACAGGCGGCGTATACCAGTTGTTGTACTGTAGAGGTACGGATGCAGGTGCAGTCTTTGTAGCTACGATCTTCTCCTTATTACATACGAAGGAGTAATCAGCTATTGAGACGATAGAGAAGGAAGCAGAGGCGGCACCCACCACGTCCAGGTAAGTCTTACCCTGGGGGAAGTTAACTGTTTCCTCTGTACCATCGTTCGCGTCGAAGACCTTGAGATCGCCATCAGTGACGACAACGATGTAACGCTCAGATGAATCTCTGTTAATCGCGTGGATGAAGGCGGTGTCCCAGTTAGCAGTTGTCACCTTAGCGATGTGCTGGAAGGGGGCTCGCTTCTTCAGTCCTTCAGCTACAGTCGAGTAGCAGTTAAGTTGCATCTCGCCCTGGGCTGGCTGACGCAGTGTCGGCGGCTGCTGTGACACACCATTAAAGAGGGCAGGTATGTGTCTTGATACCAAAGCCATAGGATTACCTCGTTGGGTTATAGAGTCGATTCGCGATAGCAGTATTAGCAATCATGTTGTGCTTCTTCTGGCGACGTTCCATACGCTTAAAGTTAGCATAGGCTTCAGCCTCGAGCTCAGCAGTGTATTGATATAAGATCTGCGAACCTACAATCTGTGATTGGAAGATACGACCAGCGCGTGCTGTTACGTACTGACGTACTGGCTGAGGTATTTCCTCGAACTCGAACGCCCATACTATGCGACAGTCTACCTTCGACTCAATGTTGAAGGAGTTAGTATCACGGTCGTATAGCTTAGCCACACCATTCTCATAGCGGATTACGTAGTCCTTCGCTTGCGACTCCGGGTCCAGGAACATAGCGTTCGCGGGCACCAGTATGTTAGAATTTCCATCTGGTATTAAGGTGTAGTCCTTGTCTGTGTTGAAGGACCAGCCTAGTGTTAGCACCTCGCGCAGAACTGTATCGATAGTGATCTCAGCCTGGGCGGCATCCTTAGGGATGGGACTTACTAGGGTGTTTATAGGAGACTGACCTATGCTCGCCAGTAGCGAATTCACAGCGTCGAGCCTTGTCATTACTGACGTTGGAGTAGTCATAGGATGTTCCTCTTAGTGGATGTTAGTCAGATACTCAGCTCCAGCCATCAACGTCTTTGGGTCAGACTTAGAGTGGCCTAGCATAAGCATGCAGTGTTGGCATAAAGCGACCCGCGGTCCCTTGCCTGAATGATTGTGGTCGATCAAAAGGTGTCCATGTGCTTTACACAGGTAACACTTGTTGTCTTGGCCGTCGATAACCTCTTGGGTTTCGTGTGGGCCTAGCACGTTGTCGTTAATGCATTTTGCCATATAGAGCCCTCCCGCTAAAAAAAGGAGTCTCCGACTGGAGACCCCCTTAGGTGTTACTTACTGTGTTGCTTTAGGTACTCAATGCCAGCCCGGAGAACCACAGGGTCGTCCTGGAGGAGGCCTATAGCCCGGTTACAGTTCGAACATAGTAGTCCTCTTACATCACCAGTAGTGTGGCAATGATCGACATGGAGTTTAGCTCCCGGCGCTTCGGACTCGTGAGTGCCGCACATGGCGCAGCTATGGTCCTGCTGCTCGTAGAGCTCCTGGTGAGCCTCAGGTGTTAGGCCATATCTATGGGTTACCAGTCGCGATGAGTTACAGCTCTTACAATAAGAGGCCAGTCCTGCAGCCATAGTTCGGTCTATGGTGAACTCAGAAGCAGGATGCGTTTGTTTACAGCTTCGACAGCGCTTCTCGGTTACGGCTATGTCGTAGCCACCAGCTGCTCTAATAGCCGCTCGCCGCTCTCGGTGTTTACCGGCCTTACATGGGTTACACTGTGAGTGATAGCCATCAGGGGACCGTTTATTCTTACCGAACATGTCGAGGCTCTTTGTCTCGTTACAGTATGTACAGGTCTTGCTTTTCATATTTAGTTCTCCAGTTAGTTGTATATCCCAGTAGAATTAAAAGCGGCCAGGGGAGCAACCCCCCAGCCTATTCATACTGGAGATATGAAATAAGTGGAGCCCTCGAAAGGACTCCGGGTATAGCAGTTGGTAAACCCAGGGCGAACCCCAGGTGTACCTTAAGACGCTATTAAAGAGTCTTGATCTCAACGGCACACTTGTTACGCAGAGGGCCATGGCCAACGGCGTATTTTGCGACCATCAGAGTACCCTGCCTTCTTATGTCGTACTCCGACTCCATTCCCATACCCATGAGCTGTACAGTAGCAGCAGCGTCAGGAGTGAAGACAGCGCCAACAGTTGTAGCCATGCTGAGGCGGTAGTCAGCCGGCAGACCAGTGTTAGCTGTGTCGTCAGTGCCCCAAGGAAGGTTATTGCTCTTAACTACTTCAACACCACCAATCATGGTGAACGTGCCCTTAGAGTAAGAACCATCGCCGTCTACGTCTTTGTTCAGGACGAGAGTAGGCTCTTGTGCAAGCAAGTACCACTGAGCTGGCTTAACAGCTGCGTGTACGTTGTCGCTATCGACGTTTACGTTCTTAGTTTCCATCGCTTCTTTAGCAGCCCAGATAGAGCCAGCGAGTGAAGTTGCAGAAGTGTTAGCGTCGGCGTCAACAATAGAAGAACCGCCCTGGTCGCCAGCGAACAATGCAGCACCACGCGCAGCGCGGATGATGTTACGAGCGATGTTGGCGTCGTATGCACGTGCGAGAGCTTCACCGAGCTCCTTAGTGTAAGTGCTACGTACGTCGTAGTGGTTCTTAGCGTCGTCGATGTTCGCGATGAAGGCATCAGAGATCAACAGGTCGTCGATAGTGATGTTAACTTCGTTGTGTGCGATCTGTGTTCCAACAATCTCGGCGCCTGGAGTGTGGTAGCCGCTAGAAGCCTGGTAGATTGCAGGGAACTGTGCGCTCTTACCTGAAGAGATAACACGCTGGCGAGTGCGCTCTTTGAGAACTACGCTAGTTTCGAATGCAGTTAGAACTTCACCTGCGAAGACTTTGAGAAATAGCGCATCAGTTGCGCCGGCCTTGTCAATCTGGCCTAATGAACTTACAGTTGCGTTAGTCATAATAATAATCCTTAAATGGAATAAACAAAAGTTAGGGGTAGTGTACTAGGGTTTTGCCTATAACCTTCTTGGGATTGTCTACCGCAATAGAGTCCGTTATTGGTTTAGTGGCGTATCAGCGAGCAGGTTGTACAGGCCTGAACACGGAATAGGGCCGCCACACCTCGAGGGAGGAGGCTCGAGGGGGCGGGAATCCGCAGCGGAGGAGGGGGCGCTGCGAACAAGGGAGGACTAGAAGAGTGTGATGCCGGCTTTAGTGGCGTTGTCCATCTTCTTCGAGACTTCAGCTCTATAGGCTGAGTCAGTCCTGTAACGCTTATCGTTCATCGCTTGAACGAGCTCGGCTGACGACTTGAAGTGCTGTCCGACAGTTGAGGTATCAGTACCTGTAACCGTCTTAGTAGGCATCTTCTCGCCATCCGAGTTATACTTTCCAGCTAGTAGCTTGGCACCCTCTGCCACGACACTAGGATCTGCGCTCGTTAACAACGCATCAATCGCTGCAATCTCACCAGTACTCAGGTTACCCTGGGCCCAGGTTACTGCCGCCTTATAGCCATCTTCACCACCGAGCTCGCCATAGGCGGCGGTAGTAAGTTTCTCAGCCTTCGCGACCTGGCCTTCGATGTAGCCGTCAACGACTTCCTTCGATAGGCCCGACTTAGCGAGTGCTTCGTATGTAGCATCTGATAAAGAACCATGCTCTGCGTACTCTTCCTCTGCCGTCTTAACCGAGGCTTCAGCCTCAGGGGTAGCAGGGACTTCTGGAGTTTCAGCCTCATCGCCAGAGCTCGGTTCTACAACCTCGCCTTTAGGCTCCTCTGTACTTTGAGACTTACGTAGAGCAGACTCCGCATCAGACTGCGCTTTCAACAGCGCGTCTAAATTAACCTGGCCAGCTTCAGCATCCCAGAACTTCTCCGGGACATTCTCAGGCCGCTCGGCCTTAGGTGCTTCAATGGTTTCAGGAGCAGGAGCTGCCGTCTGGCCTTCAGCCTTAGCGATCATCGCTTCGTCATGGCCCTCAGGAGCTACTGTCTGTTCGTTTGTTACGGTACCAATGTTAACTGATTCCATAGTTACACCTCCTTAGTAGTCTTCTTCTCAGCCTTCTTGTTGCGCTCAGCGTAGACATCTACGTGAATCGCATCAGGATAGTCTGCAGCGAAGACAGCGGTGTCGGAGTAGTCGCCGTTCGTGTAGAACTGACGTTGTACTACGGTGCCATTATCTAACTTTAGCGTGACCGGCGCATCCTTCTTGATACGAATCTCTGGTCGAGCGCCTGAAGCAGTGTATTGTGTTTGCATGGGATTAATCCCTCCTCTTAAATTAATTAACCTTCAGCCGTAGACTTAGCCATCTGTCCCGCTACGGGTCCAGCTGCTTTGTCGATGACAGTCTGTGATATAGCTTGTTGCTGCTCCTGCTCCACCATCTCCTGCGACTTCATAATACCGTCGATATCGATGTTGTGGTGTAGGCTCATTAACGCTGCTACTTTAGCTGGGTCAAACTGCGACATGAATGTAGGACCGAACAGGGCCTGACCATCAGCGAAGTATTGACGATACTTGTTTAGCTCGTGACCACGGCCCAAGGCATCAAAGCCTGTGACGATAGTCGGTGAGAGTGTTCCTTCAGGCAGCTTAGGGATCTGCCCACTCTTACGAAGCTGTACCAGGAGACGACGTACGACAGGAAGCTGGAGCTCTTGCGCCAGTACTGTGTATACACCGCCCAAGACATCCTCGAGCTCCTGCGCCTGGAGACGGATCTCTTCAGCTGTAACACGCTCTGCGTTACGTACAGTGCCAGTAGTTAACAGGAACGCATGGCTAAGCCGTAGGCTCAGGTCGTCGATAGTCTGCTTAGCTACTTGGAAGTCAGGGTACTTATCAATCTGTAGTGTGTGAATGTCTTCAGGGTTACCTTCAACGAACTCGCCATTCTGTGCTTCCACCAGGGAGGCGATGTCGGTAGTGCTGTTAGGTCGCTCTAGGAAGATGACTCGAGACGCAGCTGCAGAGAACTCTACAACAGCCTTCGATAAACCTTCTAGCGAGCGTAGGTCGCCCATGTACTCTTCAACGTGTCCACGTCCGTAATTCTCATTCTCTACTGCGTTCCAGCGGAGAGGGATGAACGGTGACTTGTCGTACTTGGTAGAACCTTCTGATCCTGGGACCATCACGTCGTTAATCTCTTGGTGGAATTCGACCTTGTCACCCATACGCTTAACCAGGGTATAGACTTCCACGTCCTCATCTGAGGTGGGGTCTAGTCCTAGCTCTTCGTTGTCGATCAGATCCTGGTCCATTGTAGCCGGGTGGGTCTTCTCTTGAATGACGATCTCTTTCCAGGCACCCATAGGGTCCCTAGTGATTACGTATTGGTTTAGACGGAAGGCACGAGCGCCTCCTTCATCTGGCAGGTAGAGCATAGCGTTACCGGCCGTGATTAATTGCTTTAGCGCGGCGTGGAGAATTACCCGGAGGTTACTATTCTCGACTCGCTCCATCGCCTTGTTCTCAATCTTACGTAGGTTCTCTTGAACTTCAGGCTCGTTGTCGATTAGTCCGACGATGTCGTCGTTAACCGTCATGCGGAAGAAAGGGTTCCCTGCCGGCAATAAAGCCAGGGCCAGCTTAGAGGCCAGGTTGTTAACACCACGGGCTCCGAGCGATTGGTAAGGTTGAGGCAGACGTGAAGACTCAGAGTGTCCTGAGGCCGGCATTAGTGAGGGGATAGTCAGGTCTGCGGCATCACGTGCACGCTCGAGGACTTCACTCCTGGCGCCATTCAGCTTCTCAAAACGAGACTTAGCTGTATCCATCATAATCTAGTCTCCTATCTGAGGTTAATGTCACCTACGTTAATGCCTGGCAGTCCACCGTACCGCGCCAGGTTAGCTGAGCCAGTCGCTGAAGAGCGAGTAGCGTTGGTCACCTGAGGTACACCTGTGGGTGCTTCAGTCATTGCACCTATCCCTAAGGAAGGCGTGAGGTCGATCTTAAGGGAGTTACGCCCGGCGCGCTGGTTGTTCTTACCTAATGCTCCACCTAAGGCGCTATCGAGGTATGGGTTACGCAGGTACTCGGGCTTGTTGTTAGGGTCCGAAGGGTTAGTCTTCGGGGCTTCAATCTTGGGTGCCTTGCACATAGTTGGGCTCCTAGTTAACCTTTCGGCGATTTAATTGGGTCATCCCATCAGCGGACTTCAGGCGGCCCATAAGGGTCTCGACCAGGTCTCGCATACCGGCGTACCTTAGGTGGTCCTCAAGGGACTCTCCCGGCTTAATACACCTGGCTGGGTATGTTTCGTTTAGCTGTAAAATAAGGGACTCGGCATCGATAGGTAGCTGTTTCATTTACATATCTCCTCTCTATACCGTAAAAACCCCCGACCATATTACAGGTAGGGGGTGTGTCCGTAAGTGCACGGTTATTAATGTCTTTGATATACTTACGGTTTTTACGGCTTATTTTCTGTTATCCAGGAGGGACGCCACAGCTTAAGCTTTTTAGTGTCGTCTTTCCAGGCATGATTCCACAGGATAAAGGCCTGTCGAGCCTGTAATATAGCATCATCTTCCGTTAGTCCTTTGGACTCATAGCCCTCAACCACATGGCCCCAGAGCTCCTCGATGGGAGTATCAGGGTCATTGATCTTGGCAACATACGAGCACTTGGGACCTAGGCGGGGGCAACCTTTGTAGCCATCAGTAGGATCACCTATGATAGTCTGCGTTAGATGCCACCGGACAGCTTGAGAATACGAGACATCTACGATACCTCGGTCTTCCTTGTTGGGGTTGTAGACCATGCCTGGTATGGTTAGCATGTCCTTATCCTCTGAGACAATGACTGTCTCGCCTTTGACGAACGTGTCGCCGGCTGTCTGGATGATACCCATCACGTCATCAGCTTCCAGGCGTGGCCAGACTACTGAGTTGTAGTTGCGGAATAGATACTCCTTAACCCATATCAGTAGCTCAGGCTTCCTGGTAGCCTTGCGATGGTTCTTGTAGTCGGCACATACCTCCTTACGGAAGTTATTGTCCGGGTCCGACAGGCAGATCAGTACCTTGTCCGAGCCTGTAGCCTGGGCATAGTACTCGATCATCTCACGGCAATCCTTCAAGGCTCCCTTCTTATTAAGGCTCACACAGGTCTGATCACCGAACTCGAATATCTGCTCATTCTTAGCTGCCGCCTTATAGGCGACGATATCTGCATCAATCAGTGCTGTTCTCATGTAGGGCTCCTGTGATTGGCCATGACCTTCTCTGCGCTGCGTCCTACTACATATCCGCCTACGCCTACAGTCATGAGATTAAAGAGCTCAGGTGGCAGCTCTAGGACCACAGCAGGGGCTCCGAAGAGTACCAGGTATGGGTAGAGAAGGTAGTTGTTAACTACGATAGCCACGATGCTGAGCATGAGGATTGGCCGCCAGTTACGCTGGAGCCATGATTCGCCAGTAGCCTCAGCCTTAATGATACTGGCTGCGGTCTTGAGCTCTTCCGCTGAGTTGTTGAGAAGCTCTAGCTGGATCTGAGCCTTAAGCCGCTCAGCGTCTGCCTTGTTATCTACAATGCCATCGATGACACCTGCGATCCTAGGCAGCACAGTCTGTAGTAAAACACTCCACATCTTCTTTCTCCTTTAGTTTGGTTAGCAGGGACCAGGCCTCGCTGGCGTCCAGTCCGAACCACTCCCCACTCAGTCTCCTATCATCGAAGTATACGTGTGCTAAGTTCTCGGCAGTAACACAGTCTTCGAAGTAGACAGCTCGGTGGATGTAGTAGGCTCGATCTGGACAGCCAGTGTTGTAAGAAGATAGCCGCGCCTTAGGATTACAGGCTCGACCTATCTTAACTGCATTAGGCCAGGCAGGGTTGCATAGTATATACACGAACCCAGCTGTTGACTGGGCCATGTACTCCTCGGCTTTAGCTGCCGTCTTACCGGCATTGTATAGCTGGGTAGAAGCCTTGCGTATATCAGCACGGCCTTCAGGTGTCATAGATGCAAACACCCTCGTGCCTCCCACCATTCTCTCACCTATGACTCGTATTGCATTACGTCGAGCTACGGCCTCAGGTGAATCTTTATAATATTTCATTAATACCTCCTAGTGGGTCTGGCTCCAGTTGGTACCTACATCGTAATCACCTGCTAGTGGACAGCGTAGTTTGTAGAATTCGCCAGCCTTGCGTATTGCATCAGCTGCGAGCTTACCTACTTCGTCTGCCTTCTCAGGGTCACACAGTACCTGGAACTCATCGTGGATATTTAAGATGGGTTGAACTTCTAGTCCTGCTGCTTTCCAATCATCTACTGCGATGACTAGAGCACGCTTCATCACGACCGCACCAGCCGACTGGCATATACGGTTCAACGCTGCGTGTGCAGCACCTGCTGGTAGCTTACGCTTATCGAGGCCTAGTAAGAATCCTCGACCGGCACGGGCAGTAACCTCAGTGTTAAGAGCTGCGTAGGCTGGTATAGCCTTCATGATCTTCTCACTTGAGTCTCTGCCTAGCTTAGCGATACGACGGTCACGTCGCTGACCTGGTTCATACATCTCGTAGAACCTGGCTAGCTTCTCCTCTGGCCATTCACTCATGACGATGGCTCCAAGCTTCATAGAGCCGGCGCCATAGATCTTACCGTAGAACCAGGTCTTAGCTGTGTCTCGTTTCTCGAGGCCTATAGCTTTCTGGTTACGTGTGTGAATGTCAGTACCGTCTTCCTTGCTACCATTTAGGACAACGTCGACATAGTCTCCGCCATCATACTTACCCAAGAAGTGTGCCAGGATACGGAGCTCGAGAGCGTCTGCATCACAGCCCACCAGGGCCTTGCCTTCATCAGCCTGGAACAATGATCTACACTCTGTTCCATACGGGCTGTATCCAGCGGGGACCTGGGCGAGGTTGGGAGAATCATGTGACATACGACCAGTCACAGTCCCTAGCGTGCGTACCTGGCCATGTATGCGGCCGTTGTGAACGTACTTACTCCACGCTTTATTACCTCCCATCACCTGGCCTATACGCTTCTGCACCGTCATGAACTCAGCGAAGAGCTTGGCGGGGGCGTAGGGCAGGGAACCCAGGATGTCTTCGTCAATCTTAGCAATACCTGTAGGCGTGAACTCCGTAGGGGTCCAGCCGTACACAGCCTGGAGCCGGCCGGCGATGTGCTGGCGTGATCCTGGGTTGAACAGTGTATGCTTGATTGGTTGATAAGGAGCGCCCTCCGTATAGTGGTAGCGCTTGTTATCTTTCTTAGGCACCTTGACCTTGCCATCCTTCAGATAGAAGGGCTCGAATGCCGTGTGACAGGCCTCCTCGAGCTCCACCTTACGGACGTGTAGGTCATGTGAGAGCTTCTCAGCTGCCTCGACGTCGAACCGTACACCGTGGGCCACCTGGTTAGCAATGATCCTAGCGGTGCGGTACTCGAGCTCTATGGCATCTTCCCAGCCTTCGGTCTGCCACACCAGGTACTTGTACAGGTCGACGTTAGTTGCAACGTCCTGTGCACAGTAGTCATCCATCTCCTTAGTGAAAGGCATGGTTGACCAGGTGTGTCCGTAGTTCTTAGGATCGAACTCCTCTTTATGATTACCGAGACGTAAGCCCCAGGCCTTCAGTGTGTGACGGCCCAGTGCACTCATCATGGCAGCAGGTTTAACCCACTGTCCTCGAGTGTCACGGTCTCGTATGTCGCCGAACATCAGCTGCGACACGAGCATGGTATCGAAGGCACGACCTGTGAATTCACGTCCATAGAGCTTCTTAACGACGGCCTCGTCGTAAGGTACAGTGTTGTGACCGCCCTGTTCCGCATCATATAAACGCTCCAGCCCCTCTTCGATGTTACCGCTACGTGGTACTACTTCTCCCTCACTACCATCCAGTGTCTCGTACCTGGCGTGGTCGGAGTAGCGGTCTGCCTTACCAGTCTCTACGTCTACGATGTGTAGGCAATGTACCTTCGACACCTCAGCGAGTAGACCGTCTGTCTCTAAATCCCATATAAGCATTCCGCTACCTCCTAATTAAAGTGATTCGTGTTTGTTCCAGCCCTCAACCTTATAGTCTATGACCATGATGAGCGCTATCAAACCAAACAATACAATGTTGAATAACATACTACTCCTCCTCTGCGAATATCTCAGCGCCGTGATCATGTAGAACCTGGAGGTGTGCTAGTGCACGCCAGGCTACCTTAGCCGCTAACAGGGTCCCATCCTCCGGGTCCCTGGCTAGAGGGTCGTTAGATGTGTCTGCTATGTGACGAAGTAGTGCGTCGTTGTGGTCGTTAGAGTTCTCCTTGGACCAATGCAACGGTTGACCAGGGTTGTGCTTGTCATTACAGACACGGCTTACCTGGGCCACTGCAGCTAGTGCTGAGGGGAAGTACTGGAATAGTCCTCGATGCATAGGGATACCCTTACGCGTAGTGCTATCCTCAGGCATTACCTCCTCAGTAGTTTCCTTAACCTTAATAGGCATAGGAATATCATCCGCGGCGTAGTCACCTAGGAATTCCTCGATTGTCATGGGCTCGGCTGCTGCTGCCGCCATCTCGGCGCGGCTAAACGCCTCTGGAACATCAGCCTGGATAACACGGTTACCTGGGTTATGTCTCAGTTCCTTAGTCATCTGACTTATAACTGCATCCCACTCTTTAGCTGTAGCTGTAGGCATATTTAATCCTCCTGTTAGAAGTCGTCGTCGTAGCCTCCGGAGAATCCGTGACTGCTAGACTTCTTCGTCTCTTTGATTGGTAGAGCACACTCATCCAGGTGCCCTGTTACTTTGTTGTACGCTAAGCCGAACGTAACTCCATTACTATCGCCAGTGAATCGATCCTTGAGAACACGGAAGGTGGTAACACCATCGAGGTCCTGCTTGTCTCGTTCAATGCCGAAGAGGAAGTGCGTCCAGAACGCTATCGACCTTGAGCCTCTGAAGTGCTTCTCCATTACACGGCCGCCTTCCTCATGAGGTACGCCTTCTGGCGTGGTGAGGTGGGACACGTAGTAGATGGTGCAGTTCAGCTCCTGGGCCAGGCCGCTCATCTCAGCCATAAGCTTATCCAAAGCCTTACGCTCGTCGAGCTCCATCGTCGCAGCCACAGCTGTCAGGTGGTCCAGGAAGATATCCTTACAACCCATACCTACAACCATGAAGCGGATGCGAGACTTAATAGACTCCCAGTCCTTGGCTCCGAAGTGGTTATAGAACATGCAGCGCTTAGCTATCTTACCCATCGCATCGCGCAGTGCTGTACGGTCCAGCTCCTCAGTAGGTACGTTGGTGCGGGCTCCCATGACCATGCCGGCCATAGTCCTTAGCGTTAGCGACGGTCTCTCCTCAAGCATGATAAGGCCTATGTTAGCCTCTGGTTCATTCTGTAGGATGTGTACACCTACCTGCTTGAAGATGGTCGACTTACCACAGCCAGTACCCCCGCCGAATCCGTAGAGCTCACCTCGTCGACGGCCATAGGTCTTCTCAGTAAGAGAGGGCCAGGGCCACGGTAGTCCACGCTCGATGTCCTCGAGTGCTTCCTCGATCAGATCAGTACCATCGACAACGCCATCTATCTGGTAAGGCTTAGCCTTCCACACAGCGTCGAGTACGTCCTTGCCCTTGCCGTTTAGTAGACACTCGTTGGCATCCTTGAAGGGCAGGGTAGCGATGTACGCTTTACCTGGTGACAAGATAGCTGCAGCTGCTGCCGCCGCCTCCTGGCCGGGCTCATCCTGGTCGAACATGATGATGACCTTCTCGAAGCTTTCGAGGAACTCGACACGGTTACGGAAGTCTCCGACCGCACTGCCAGCGCCGTCACGTACAGACACCACAGGGTAGCGGTGATCATACAGCTGCGACACAGTCATGGCATCTATCTCACCCTCTGTGACGACCAGCATCTTACCGCCGGGTGCCCATAGAGGCTCGCCAAATAGACAGGCCTTCGCTTTAGCGTTACCAATCTTAGGGAAGTCCTTATCCTTGGTGCGTAGCTTCTGGTATACAGCCGACTTAGAGCCGGGCTCATAGTAATGAGCGACCTGGACTGTCTTACCTTTAAAGCTGGCGACACCGTAGTTGAACTTCTTACAGGTCTCTTCGGTGATACGACGATTTACGAGCGGCTTATACTCGTATGCTAGGAAGTTGCTAGGCGTGGTCTTTATTGTTTCTGTTTTCATACTAGGCTCTCCTCCTACTTTCTCTCTATGTCCGCACGCGAAGCAGGTGCCCCAGTTGTCATCGTAGACTACAAGGTTGTCGCCTGAACTGTCGCCGCCTGTCTCTCTGCATTTCGGACATGCTACTTTATCGATTACTTCGCCGCTCATAATTCCTCCTATTCGTCGTAGTACCATCCTCCTGCATCGAACGAAGGACATCCTTTGATTACCCCAGGTAGATCCCTGTGGCCTATTACTTCAGCGTTAGGATAGTCAGACTCCAGGCCCTCTAGTAGACGCCGTAACGTGGCAAACTGAGCCTCTGTGAAGTTGTTCTCCTGGGTGCGCTTATCTTTCTTAGTGCCGCCGACCATGCAAATACCCAGTGATACCTGGTTGTATCCTCGAGCATGAGCTCCAGGTGTATCTTCTGGTCTTCCAGTCTCAACATCACCATCTCGAGTGATGACATAGTGATAGCCTATATCAAGCCAGCCTCTCTCTCGGTGCCACTGTTTTATTTCCTTAGCACCAATGTCCATGTCAGCGGGTGTTGCTGAACAGTGCACTACCAGGTACTTAATCTCCTCAGGTTTTAGATTCAGATATGCCATTGATTGTCACCCTCGTATGAGGGACCTCCTCTGCTTCAGCGAATCGCTTATGCATGGTTGCGGTTACTACCTGGTCATCGTCATTCCAATAGCCCAGCTTAGTAATCGTATCCATGATGGCCTTCGCATAGTTATCTATATCACCTCTAGGGTTACTCCTTTTGGTGGTCTTGGGACGTACCGCTACGAACTCTAGGTCGAGCTCTAGGTCTCCCTCCAGGGGAAACGCAGCCTTAGGTAACGCCGCTTGGCTATGCCTTAGGTACTCCTTGTACTTGCCACTGTAGTAAGTACCCCACTTCGAGACACGAGGCCTCGAGGCAGGGACTGGATCAGCTACATAAAGCAAGGCGACATGATTCTCATCAGCCGCCTCAATGCATGACTCGGAGTCTTCAGTAACCAGTGGTTTAGAAGTCGTCGTCATCCTGTGTATCCTCCGAAGATTCAAAGCCCATGCCAGCTGCAGCCTTACGTGCGGTGCTAACATAGCCCTCTTCCTCTTCGAAGCCCATAGACGAACCGCCTTTGTTGTCACCGTTAGCGAGCTCAATGATCTGCACGCCGCGCAACCTAAGGGAAACCCCAAGGGACTTAGTCGATGCCATGTAGTACGGAACGAACTCGAATGATACTCGAGCCTTAGTACCGGACCAGATGTCAGGCGCATCAGCTAAGGGGATAGCCGCTGCCTTAGCGTCGAACAGTGCTGGCTCACGAGTGAAGTCACCGTGACGGCCCGTGCCGCTAGCGTTCATCTTGAAGCGGACCAGGAAGCGGCCAGTCTCGCTGCCGTTCTCGTCACACTCTTCATCAGCGATGGGACGTGTTACCGCCTTGCCTAGCTTAACTGTGCCAATGTCATCAGGGTCGTTGTCGACGAACGCCTCAAGTACTGCATCAGCCTTAGCCTGGAGGTCCGCTGTCTCTTCAGCGGTTAGCGCCATGCGTGTATGGTAGACGCCGGCTGCGTTAAACTTATCGTCAGGTGATGTCAGGTGTGGGAATACCAAAGTGCCGACGGGTGTAGTTGCTCTTACGAATCGTGCTCGTGCCATAGTTATATACCTCCTAGGTTAGTGTGCAATGCTTTTGATGTAGTCGTTAGCTGTGATGCCTTCGTCTTCGTACGCAGCAATCAAGCCTTCTACATCTATGTTAAGGTCAGTCGCGATAAAGAAGTGGTCGACTGCAACGCAGCCCATCTCTTCCATGTCATTCAGACATGCTATGACAGCGTCGTCATAGTTATTAATGTTATTCAAATCCATAAGCGCCTCCTATGTATAGTCTAGTTCACCACGTGTGTACTCACGCAGGGCCTTCAGTTGTATAGCAAACGGACCGTCGATGTCGGCGATCATCATCTTACTACTACTAATCACCTGGCCCATATCCATGTTGAGCTCCTCGCACATTAGAGCGAGCGCAATGGCTGCGCCTCGGACTGTATATGCAGGGTCATGCTGGTTGCGGGTGATGACGTTATACGCAGCCTGGCGGATGCGCTCGGGGTTACCCCCATTGTTTATACGATCTCTAATCGCGCCTTTCTTACTCATATAATCCTCCTCTAAACAGCTGGCGGTTCTATCTTCCGTTAGTGCCGGGTTAATAGACCGACGGTTCTATCTTCCGTTAGTGCCTGGTTAATAAGCGGGCATAAAAAAAGGGAGCCGAAGCTCCCCTTGTTCTATTTATCATAAGGGTTATCAAACCCATCGCCGTACATCTTTACCTCGGCCCACTCATGCAACAGTGCCAGGTATCCTATTATAGAACCTATTGCCCAGACCACCAGCATGCCTGTTAATGCTATCGCCAAGACGATACCTGATAGTATGGTTAGTGCGATATTAGTTATCTTCTTCATTGATGCGATCCTCCTGGTCAGCTGCGGCCCAGTACATTAAACCCAAACCTCCGCACGAAGCGGAGACTAGGAAGGCTGCAGGTAGTTGAGTGTACAGCGCTATGATAGACCAGCCGGTCATCGATGCCATCCACAGGTGCCCGCCTTGGCGGACCGTGATCTTACGTATTAGGTTAAGCATGTTACCTCCTATGAGAAAAAGAAATCAGATTGACGTACGAGCTCGAGGTCTAGGTTACCGGCCTGTGGTACCTCGGGCAGGTCCGCTAGGTTTTCATCAGGCGTCTGATCCTGGATCTGCTTAGCGAATGTGTCTAGTACACTTGAGTCGTACATCTCGATGAACTTGTCACGGATGATAGCATTCATCAATGGTACGTCACATGCGTGAGTGCCGAATGAATCGTGGATCATTGCAAAGTTCTGAATGCCTTCCTCGCGTAGCGCAGCAACCACCATGCGAAGGTGCGTTGCATCCAGGGCGTGTACGAAGTTAGGCGCAATGCCACTAGCGTGACGTACCGGGTCCGACTTACCTGAGTCGAGACGGATAGACACCTTGATGTCCTCGCCATTGTACCAGGTAGAGATACGCTTAGCCTGGAACTTAGTGTACCGCTGGTGTACCAGGAACCCGTCAGGCGTATTCCAGATGAGGCTGTTAACCTTGGACGCAGGACGGATCACCGCCTTAAGCCAGGTCATGCCTTCAGCTCCGCGCTTAACTACCATGCGGATTGCCTGATCTACGAGAGGCGCCAGGAACACAGCCATCTCCCAGTTGTCGTGCCCAGGGATAGCCTCAGCTGTGTCTATCTTGTTCAGCTGCGCGAGTATCTGGCCACGCATACCTGTGATAGTCGCAGAGTATGCAAACGTCATGCAAGGCTGCTTCACGATCTTGCGTGAGACGTTGCCTCTCCATGCTAATGCCTTGAGGTCAGTGTTCTTCAGTAAGAGCTCTTCTACCTTAGCTGCTACCTCCAGGTAGATATCGCTAGGACTGTCAGCCGGTGTCAGGTTAACAGCCTTGCCGCCTACCTCATCCTTCAACATACCTGAGAAGTGCTGGAGCCCAGAACATGTGCCGTCCTGTGCAATAGGCAACCGTGACTGGTAGTCAGGGCCGGCGATGCTATAGCCAACCAGCTCGAAGCATGCAGCCAGAGCGTTGAAGGGGCTGTCAGCCTCCGCCCAGAACCGGTCACCGTCGAGTGGGTTCATACCACTGTCGAGAAGCTTTTCCATGTTCTGCTCAGTCCATGCAATACGGTCCTCGAGACTTACCTTATCAACGCCGAACAGGTTAGAGATGTGAATGAACAACCAGGCTACGCCTTCCTCACCCAGCGGCTTAGCCTCAGAGAACTGCAGCAATGCCTTAGACACGTCGTCGCCCTGGGGCGTGAGCGTCTGTGACGTTGGGTAGATACGACCGCGCCAGTCTAGGTTATGCGGGAAGTAGATAGCCTCTTCCTCCACCAGGTCCTTAGCCATGTTGATCTTAGTGGCTAATGATATACGGCGCTGGATGTTGCTCGCGTTGAGCTCGTGAATTGCACGGCGCTCATGCTTACGCATCTGGATAGCGTCTCTCATTTCCTGGGGCAGGTCCACGTGCTGTACACCAGCTGGGGTCTCGACCTGCTCAGGTAAGGGCAATGGATCTACAGGCGCGAGGCCTCCTAGCGTGCTTCCCTCTTCCGACAGCTGCTGGATTACATGCAATACAGGGGCATTGATCCTCCAGGGTGTCGCCTGGACTGCGTTTACCGCCGCGTATACCTTGCTTAGGTCCTGTCCAAACAGCTCGTCCTGGAGCTCACGGTTAGCGCCTTTCACGATGCAAGTGCGCGACGCCTGGGTGAGGTAGCCGCCATCGTTCGGACGTGTCCAGGCCTTAGGTGGGTGGACCATAGGAAGATAGCGAGGCTTTAGCAGTTCGCAATGGCCGTGCATCTTAGTCATCCAGTCACTTGTCTCAGGTGTAAAGTTGAGGATGTTGCGGCAGCTCTTCGTGCCACGTGCCAGAGTCACGATCTCGACCAGGCCTGTGACCTCGATGAACAGGCGAACCAACCACGTGCCCAGCAGCACCGAATCCTTCGGCTCAAAGCCCAGGCCCGAGACGCCAGCAATCTTCGCACCCATGCGCATTATTGCACGCTTGTGGAATGCTGTAGACCACTGCGACGCAGACTTGGACATAGTATATGCAAGGCCGGGAGCGGCAGCTGCGAGCTCGTCGTTACGGTACTGCTCTTCGATGCCTTTAGATATCGACATGGCGGTCTTCGTGTCGCCGTCTGCATTCCCTGCAGCATCTAGGATCGTACGCGCTGCGATGTATGCAACCTGGTCAGCCTGTAGGTGACGTAGGTATGAGACCGCCAGGGCTGGACGACCGCGGCCGGCGCGTCCTTCCTCAACCTTAGCGACCTCGGCCTTGATGCGATCCGTGTAGGCCATGTATGCGTTGTTCAGTAAACGCTGGCCAGGTCCCATCTCAGTTACTGCCTTGCTGTCTACCGCTGCGCGATACAATTCACGCCCGCGCTCGACCTGGTCCATTTCACGCTGTAACTGCTGCTCATACTTAGTCATAATTCCTACCTCTAAAAATGCTTTTGGGTTGTTTATATCGCGCTCTTGAGCTGCTTCTTTAATTTCTTAATCATTTCCTGATTTTCCTGCACTGCATGGTGGACAGTCACGCCCGCCCATGTAACCAGCATGCCCCACAATAGGACCACCAGCGTATAGGCTGCCCCTGATGTGGGCTTGAGCTCCAGGTAGTCGATGTTCATCGCAGCCAGTAGCGGAAATGCAATCATGATCACCAGGCCCAGGTACATAATAACCGTCTGCGCGTTTAGGTGTCGGATCGCTCTATTTATTGATTGCTTAGTCATGCTTTACCCCCTCCAATTTATTGATTAAATGATTCAATTTGCCCTGCTCCAGGTGGGCATACCTTTCTGTCACGCTTACTGAGGTGTGACCTAGCCAGTCGCGCACCTCTACCAGGCTGGCGCCGTTGTTTAGCAGCCGGCTCGCGCAGGTATGACGTAGGCTATGCGTGGTCAATCCGCTAACACCTGCCTTCCGTAGCGCGCATGCTATACGGTGAGACACTGCCGACGAGCTCGCATAGCTAGCCCCGGCCACCCTTGCCCCGGCCTCTTGGGCTCGCTTGGTCAAAGGCACCTGGCGGGCCTTGAAGCCACCCCGGGTGGACTTAGTGTTACGCAATATAACGTAGCCAGGCTGCAGGTCCTCCTGGGTGATCGCCAGGGCTTCACCTAGGCGTGCACCTGTATCTACCAGGAACGCCACCAGGGCACCGTAGGGACTCTCCAGGCCACCCAGGGCATCGATTAGGCGTTGCTCCTGGTCCTTAGTGAAGTATCCCTCGCGCAAGTTATCCTCGCGCTGATTCGGCATAGGTGGAACGCCTGGAATAACTCCGCGCTTATAGTCTAGCACCAGGGCGGACCTTAGGGCTGAGAGACGACGGTTGATCGTCGCCGCTGAGAGCCCATCAGTGCGCCAGGTGGCTACCAGGTCCTCCAGCATGGCGTAGCTCACCTGGTCGCTGCGAGTCGAACCCAGGGCGAGCCCCAGGGCCTTGCATAGGGACTGCTTCGAGCGCCAGCTGTTAGTCTGGCCCCAGGGACCGGCCATCATGGCCCCTAGGAGCTCCTGTACGGGCCGTGGTGCGACGTTAGGTGAAACCTTAGGTGATGACATAGGTTGTGCTCCCTTAGGCCTTACGGCCGTTTTTAAGGCTATCCAGGCGAGCGCGCTTGGCTGCATACCTGGCCGCTCCCTTAAGCTTGCGATTGCTGGCCGCACCTGGCGCGTGCTCAGCCAGGAAAGTGATATCTGCTACCAGGTTGTTTGCCGTGTTATTAGTTGCGTTTCTCATTAGATAAATCCCCTCAGTTATTTAGATATTAAATTAGTCGCACAGTGAACGGTGGCAGCTGCGACACCCGGTGATCCAGCTAGACTTAATAAAGCCGGCCCCGTTTTGTTTAACTATGCTCTCTCCGCAGCTGAAGCATTTAGCCGGGACCGTGAAGTACTCAATAGGTCCGTAATACATTCTTAACGCTTCGAACCAGTACTCCAGGTCGAACCCCAGGCGCCCGGCGGGCAGGTTATCGATGAGCCGGTCGACCTTATTCAGCACCTGGCGTTCGATAGCTGCCATTTCAGCCAGGTCGTCTTCGCTTAGGGGCTGGTTCCGGTCGCGCTTAATGAATAGGTACTGTGTAGTAAGCTTATCGATCTTAGCGCGCATATCTGCGACAATTTCAGCCTGGTTAATCATTAGATAACACCTCGCTGCAGGTTGATGTCGTCGGCTATTTCAGCGCAGATGTCATCGGCGTCGACGTGGTCCGCAAAGCCGTCCAGTAGAACGATATTGCCAGGGCGGCACCTTGAAGCATGGTGCTGCTCATTTAGGTCGTTAAAAAATACAATGCCGTGCTCGAGCGTGTTGCAGTGTTGGACCGCTAGCGGTTTAGCCTGGGCCTTATCGTGACGTGCACGGTCCGCAGCTTCCGCCAGGTCCGTAGAACGTAGAACAGCCAGCATTGGATCATTCAAGTCGATAGTGATTGAGTTGTTCATAATTTATTACCTTTAAAATGATTAATATTGATAGAGAGAGTGCGATTCTACATGTTTAACAGGACGGTGCAAGCGTTTTTTCGAATTAATTTAAAATTATTTACACCTCAGCGAAAGCCAGGGACCTCGAGGCCCATTTAAAGGCCTCCTGATACGTATCAAAGCCCCGGCTGGTTAGTGCGGACCAGGCATAGTTGCCGTAGCTGTCGGTCGTCGCGATATCGATTAACCAGGCGCCAGCTGCTGACTGGAATATTTGGACCTGGTCGGCTTTCATTGGCCGCCCTGGGGCGTTGGTTGCTTCATTCATATTAATTGCCTCTCTTTGTAGTTAGATTGTGGTGCAGCGTTACTATCCCGTAAAGCATAGCACCAACGATAGCGCATGTGACGGCCATTGCAGTTGCCGGGCTGGTGACGGTCATTAGCTGCTCAATAATAAAGAGCGAGCTGTAAAGCGCTAAGCCAAAGGCCCAGGGAATTGCTTTCAAGGTTATGTTTCTCATTTACTTATATTCCTTTGTAGTAAAGTGGCCAGTCTTCACCCGGTCCAGGTGTTCCAGGTGTTGTCTGTGTTGCTCGAGCTCCAGGCGCATGCCTGGGAACCCAGCGACGTCTAATAGATCCGCAATAAACTGTTTCAATTTACTTATCCTTTTTACTTTTAGGGCCCCCATATTAGTGGACCGCAATTATTATATCAAGGCCTTTGAATCGATCACTACCGCAAGCGTGCTCCACCTTAGTGCAGCTGCCGCATTGGCCGGGGCAGGTAAACGCTTTCTTGCCGTACGCCTGGCGCAATTCCGCCTGGTGGGCCCGGTCGCCGTGATCTGTCGATTTAACAGCGCGGCCCAGGCTAACAGCATTAAACTCGCCACGTACGCAGGAAAGCTTCCGAACCTCAGCTGCTACCTCAGCGCTCGCATTAGATCCGCTCGATAGGTTGAGCAGGTAATTGCTAGGGAACGTGCCGCCAGTCTTCGCATACTCTACGAACTCAGCCCAGGACTTCGAATACCCGTAGCACTTCAACCAGGGACGACTAGCGAGGGCTTCCATCCAGAACGCTAGTTGCTTCTCATTCTGAAAGTCACCATCGACGTATAAGCGATAATTAAGCGTCGGAGCAGCACGCTTCGCATACTTGTCTAGGTCCGCCAGGATAAGAGCACGGCCCTTGCGTGTTTGCATGAGCACAGTGTTTTGGATCTGACGGGCCATCGCTGCAGGATAACGCCAGGCGCGATAGCTATAGCAGAATGTGAGACACTCGCCAGCACCAGGACAAGTTGAACCAGGAGCAGTTGAGAACGACACGAAAGGGAGTTTCGAATTGCCGTCACCAGCGTGTATAGAGAACCTAGACTGGCCATCATTAATGAACGCCTCGAGCTTCAGTAGCTGCGACTTCCAGCCCTTAGTGAGCTCTGGGTTATCCAGGGCCGTTCTAAGGTGATCACCCAGGCCGACCAGGTCATTAGCTGCCGCCAGGTCCGCAGCGACGATACCGAATTGCTTGTTACATATGCTCATAACGTATTACCTATAAGAGAGTTAAAATTGATTGAGACTCGAATTCTACTACTTCGAGCGACCATGTCAACACCTAAAAGCAAATTAATTTCAAACAGTCCCACCTTAGGTCCACCTTAGGTCCTGGCCCACCAGGCAGCACCAGGTCGCAGCAGGTGAAGCCCCAGGTGCAGCCCAGGGCTTGCTAGCATAGGTATTAGACGTGGAGGCAGTAGCACCTGGAGTGCACTCAGTGCTCCCAGCGGTATAACCCCCCCGGTACTGGTGCTACTTTAGGTTCTACCTTAGGTGCTTCCACTTCTACTGCTACCTATCCCTTCTACCCTAGGTCATACCTTAGGTGTCTCTTAGGTGTTCTACTTCTACTGTCTCTTATCCCTTTTCCTGTAGGTCATACCTTAGGTGTGGGTTTCAGTCTTTCCGTAAGTGCACGGTTATTCCAGCCCCCTAGATCCGTGGCCTGTAGAGCACCTGTTGCACGCTCTAGGAGGACCTGGCGCACTCAATAGTTGGTCGATACAGTTGGCCGGGCCCCAGGTGAGCCCTAGGTGAGCCCCTGGTGAGCCCTGGCAGTTGGCTGCCTTAGGCTTGCTGAGGTCGAGGCTTACCCCTTAGGTTCGACATATAGGTAATTCCTCCAGGTAACTACTCATGAGCACCCAGGACCTGCAGCACCAGGAGAGCCCTAAGAGAGCCCCAGGTGAAACCCCAGGTGCTTGGCTGTTGCTACTATAGGCTTGCTAAGGTCGAGGCTTAGGGCTTGCTAAGGTCCTCCACCCCTACCGACTATCAATAGACACCCGGACCAGGCGGCCCAGGATCAAAAAAACAGATAGGCTGACAGACGTGCACGCAGCATTCGGCACCCCTCGCGGCCCACCTATCGCACCTCATTGGTTATTGTATCCGATGAAACCCCCCGGAAACACTGGGCTCCAGGCCCCCCACCCCACCCC
>TARA_R110002167_G_scaffold89203_1_pt1 | contig 38015 bp, 40 predicted proteins | sample TARA_R110002167 | Tara Oceans TARA_R110002167 (sample SAMEA4398238) | marine metagenome | biome: Polar Biome; feature: [MES] marine water layer (ENVO:01000295) within the mesopelagic zone...; material: water (ENVO:00002006), including particulate matter (ENVO:01000060) such as......
TCTACACCTTCATGATATCTTCCAATTCTTCCAGCAACCTGCTCAGGGTCTGGTGTGGGGCTTGCGATGATGATTGTGTCTAATGGTCTCATTTTGCTGTAGGCTTCTTCTCCTACGAACCTAGCTACATCGAGTCCCTCTTTGATTTTAGAAGTACTGGCTAATACGATATCCTTTTTAAACGCCTCTTGGAAATCCGCATCTTTCAGTTTGACGCCTTTATGAGATCCGGCGAAAATACCAACACTATGTTTCATCTTCATGTCTGCAAGCATGTCAGCCAAGATCTCAATCTGCGAGATTCTATTGCTTGTTAGTACTGTGCGGCGATCAAGCTTCTCCGCGAGATAGCGAATCATCCGGCTTAAAAAATTATTGTAGGACGGACATTCGCCGATAATTGTGTCGATCTTGGCCTTGCTTATGTCGCCATTGTAGTCCATGAAATCCCTTATCGTTATCTTTGTTGGGACTGTTGGTATATGAACCAGCTTTGTTAAAGTAGATCCTGTGATCTTGCCTTTGAACGCGACTTTTCCAAGGTAGTTTTTGAAAACTCCATCAAGTCGGTCAGGTCGGCGCCACGTAGCGCTTACTCCCAGTTTGTATTTTGTGATCATACGCTGCATGACCTTTACATACGATGGTGCGCCACTTCGATGTGCTTCGTCCCAAACAGCCATGCTCCAGTTTTTGTAGAACTCTTCGTCCATAGAGTCGATTCGAGACGCAAGGGTCTGTACGGTTGTGAGCGTTAGAGGTTTGTCTCTGTCATCCTTTTTCCCGTGGAACCATCCGCACTCGATTCCGAAGATCTCCTTGGCGTTCAATTCGAACTGCTTGAGAATAGCGGTATTGTGTACGATGACCAGTGCGTTGGATTTAAGCAACTGTGCGATGCGGATGGCGACCACTGATTTTCCATATCCGGTAGGACATTCGACTCTGCAGTTCAACTTCTCTGTCATGAAGGGTACGACCTTTTCAATCAACTGATCTTGGTCGTTTCGTCCTGTAAAATTTTTGAAAGCAGGCCAAATGTATGGCTTGGATTGGTTTGTTGCATCGACATCTACTCCTTTGCCATAAAGCTCAATTCCGTAAGGAACTGGGACTTCCCAGAAGTCTCCTAGGTCTTTGAAGCAGTCTACTATGATAGGGGCATCTCCTCTGCCACGTCCTGTGACACGCAGGTCTCTTCTTATCTTCTCTCGTGATACTTCTGACTTTGGTATCTTGTACGTGCTATCGAAGTAGGGTTTCATTCTAATCTCTCTTTAATCCAAAGTTGTGTTGAAGCGATTCCCATACGAGGTCGGCAGTCCAGTCGAAGCTGGAAACAACAGTTGTAGCGTTTACTCTAAGGACAACATATCCCAGATATATTTGTAGGTCTCTTGATTTCTTTCGGTCTCTTTCTATGTTGGTCTCGTTTAGGTGCATTCTGCCGTCTATCTCCAAACATAAAGGATAGTCCTCTAGTACGAAGTCTAGCTGGTAGTCGTTTAGGGTTTTAAGCCTGCACCACTCCCTGAACTTCAGGTCTGAGCCTTCTTCTTTCCACATAACATTGAATGGCCGAAACTCTTGTTCAATGTCCTCGTACGTTACGCAAGTAAGGTTAGGGTTCTGTGTATTCCAGAACTCTCTGAACCTTGCGTTGATTGAGGGTTTTAGTTTGGTCATTTTTATCCTTACTATAATTATAGGAGTCTATCAGTAGCTAAGCAAGATAAATCTCTTCAAATCCTTATTTTTATGAGAATAAAAGTTAATCTTGCTTTTTAAGGCTTTTATGAATTTCATTCAGTTCATCAAGGGAAGAGAATCCTGTAGTCTTTTTTATGACTCCGTTAACTTCCCAAACCAAAGTAGGTACGAATGCTACTCTGTAATTTCGTGCTTTGTTCTGGTTCTCTTGAGTGTTTATGATCTGGACGTTAAGTTCAGTTGCGCTCTTAATGAATTCCTTTAGAATTGGCTTTAGCCTACGGCAGGGGTTGCAAGAGGGGCTGGTGAACACTAATAGTTCGATTGACATTTCTTCTCTTTCTAATTAAAAATAAATTCTAGAATTGATTCTAGTGATCGTAAAAGTACTACAGTTATTGCTATGGCTATTAAAAATCCTAGTAAGCCTTCTACAAAGCTAGGCCAAGTTTTATTGCTCATTGTTCAGCTCCTGAATAAGGTTAATTTCTCTTCCGCGCGTGTGATTGCCGTATACAGCCAGCGTCTGTCATCCCATAGTCCACATTGCTCTTCGATAACCATTACGCTATCCCATGAACTTCCTTGCGACTTATGTGTGCTTATCGCGTATCCGTAATCGCATATTGCTGAACGTCCTTTGAACCTCTTAAGCTCTTTCCAGTCTACTTTTGATTTGTTTAAATGGAAGTGAGTAATGGTTAAGTCTCGAAGTGTGCCATCGTCAAACTCCACTGAGCAATCTGTTTTCGAATCTGTTTGTAAGTGGATATTCTTTACCCTGAATAGCATACCGTTGAATACCTGAAGATCTCTGTCGTTTTGTAGGCATATCATTCGCTCGTTTTTTACGATTGGCTTTGTTCTTTTGAAATGCTTTCTTACCTGAGTGTTTATGCTGATCCTTGTCTTGTTGAAGCCTGTTAAGACTATCTTATGTTTGAGTATATCTTTCATTGTTGGCTTTCGGTTTGTCACCTCAAGGCCTTTTGCTTTTACGTTAGACCACCGACCCCCTTGGCGTACAATTGTAGCCAATTTCAGGATTGGACTCTCTAATGCTTGTCTGTGTACTTCCTTTAGTTCTAGGTCTGGAAATTCCATTAGTTTTGGATCATCACCTACAGGCTCAAGCTGATGGTTGTCGCCAATGCAAATCATGGAAATTCCGTAGGTACTCATGTCTCTTAATATGTCGGTCGATATCATCGAAGCTTCATCGACAATGAAAGCGGAGAAAGGTAGGTTGTCCACTTTTTTGAACGTGTCTAGTCGCTCGTCGTATTGATAGATGAAGCTGTGGATAGTTCCTGCCTCCTGTACGCCTTTCTTTCTTAGTACGTCAGCCGCTTTTCCTGTGAAAGCACAGACTGCTGCATTCGGGTGTCTTTTTATGATCTCTGCCAATACGGTTGATTTACCTGTACCTGCAGCACCCGCCAAACGAAATAGAGGATCTCTATTGGTAATAGCTTTGTTCACTGCGTTTAACGCTTTATCTTGTTCTTCTGTTAGCTTCATTTTAATCTTTCTTTTTTATTTCCGGTTTTCTCCATTGGTATATTCCCCAACCGTGGAAGAATAAACAGATGATATTATTCGCTATCAATCCAGTTTGACCTGTTAAGGTGGCGTATAGAAGCCAAATCAATGAGCAGGTTATCCACGCGAACCAGCAGGTGTAGTATTTGTAAATGTTTAGGGTGAATCCAAGCATTAGAAATACTATTGCAGCCCATGGTAGAAGCTCAATTAATGTCATTTTGCTTGGCTCCAGTTTTGGTGTTGCCCGCCCTCTGCGTAGAGTGGAACTCCAAACTGAGTTGCGTTCTCCATTGACCACTTCAGGACGTTCTCAGCGAGATCCTTAACAGAGTCATGGGATTGAACGCAAAGTTCGTCATGAATTATATTGATAGTTGTACATTTTCCCTCGCCGATTCCCCAGATCCCCTTCTGCATGCACGTTTTTCTGAACAGTTGGGCTGCAAGCTGTGTAGCTGTTGAACCGCTTGATTGAGGCCCGAAGTTTATTAAGGCGTTTCTAAGGTGTGTGACTTGCTGTTTCGTCTTATTTGCAGTGTTGACCTTTCGGCGTCTGCCAAACCAGTCTCTCATTTGAGAGCTTGATCCCTTTTTGATCTGCTTATCAACGTCTGCATGCCACTTTAACAGTCCTGGATGCTTGCTAAGTACAGCGTCTAGTATTTCCTGTGCCAAGCTTCGCTTGATTCCCAAGTCGTTACCTAGAGTGAAGGCGCTTCCACCGTAGAGGCTGTGGAATGATACTTGCTTTGCTTTCTTTCTGTCGATGTTCGCACCGTGAGAATTGGCGATGTCTCTATTGATTATGTGGAAGTCCCTTCCATGAGAAAACCCATTTCCGTGTTCAGCGTTACATTCAGGGCATTGGCTGAGGGGTTTTGGGCAGCTCGATTTGTAACCGCAGTCGCAAGAGACGTGATTGTAGATTGAGATCAGACGCTTGTCCTTAGTGTATGCGGCAGCAATGCGGTATTCCAATGCTGAGAAGTCATAAATGATTAGTGTGTTATCTTTAGGTGCTGAGAACCCGCCTCTAATTTTCACATCGTCGAAGTACTGCTTGAGCTTTTTATTTAGCTTGAATTTTGATCCGAGGCTGTTCGCTACCTGTTGGATGTTTGGTTTTGTGCATCGAGCGCGGCCTGTCTTGGAGTCTAACCAGAAAGTTGCGTGAACCCTGCCATCATCATTGATGTGAGCCATAGAATTAAACTTGGTTAGGTAGTCACCCATGAGCTTGTTGCAAGTGTTATAGCCTACGATTAGCTCAGCTACGGGATATTTTTCAGCCAATATCGCCATGTTCTCTTTGCCCATGGATACTAGTCCTGAAGGAGTTAGCTCAAGGCCTTTCTTGCTCATGCCTAATTCGTTTAGTAATCTTAGGCGAAGCTGGGCTTGGCTTTTAAGGTTCATGACTCCGACCTGCTCGTAGATTACATCTTCTAGTTCGTCTCGAAGCTGGGACAACTTGTAGAACAGCCTTTCGCCTTCGTCGGTGTCCCAGTGAATACCATAAAGTTCAACGTCCCCATAAGCCATTGCGGAAGCGGATACTATCTTCCAAGCTTTTGACAAGTCTAGTTTTGTGATGTATGGATTTAAGAACTCATACATCTCAAGTGCTATTACTGAATCTTCATTTGCATACTTGATGAATTTCGGTGCATCGAGTCCTTCGTCTGTTGAATCGGAATATGAAATCATTTCCTTCTTTAAGATTCTAGGAGCTAATACTTTGAGGCCAAGTTCGCCTGAGTTTCTTTCTTCATCTAATAGGTTGTAGCCTAGCATGGTACATCTAAGGTCTGGATCTTCGAAGTCGTAATCCGCTGCTTTTAATGCTACGTAATCTGCTTTGGCGTTGTGGGCAACTGCTATTGTTTTCGAGTTGAAGCACGATCTTAATATTAACTGTATTGCTTCTCGCGTACGAAAGTAATGGCTGATGATTTGTGTTCCGGATCTGGCAGCAAATCCGCAGCCGTGTAGTTCAAACCCTTTATTGAAGAATAGGTTCTCTTCCCCATCTTCACGGAAAATTTCATACTCCATGTCGAACGAGCATACTCCTGTTTCTTGAATGATCTTGATCAAGGTGTTTGCCTGTGTTGTGTCGTTAGAGGTTATCTTCTTTCGTTCCTCTGGGCTAACGATGTAGGTTTCTTCCTGCATAATTTATTACTTCCTTTTGTTTGTTTTCTACTCTACTACTTTAGACGAATCTTAAGGTGTGAAGGTTCGGTCTATTGCTTTAGTGAGTGCATAAAAATACCCGCTTAATGGGGGATTTTGTCAAGGGACGGCCATTACGCGGGGTATGCTTGTAATTTAGGCACTAAAGCTACGAGTGTTTGTTTTTTTAAATTTAGGTAAGGATCACAATCCTTACTTACACTATAACTTAAGTTATGATTAAGTCAAGATTATTATATTATATTTGCTCCACCTGCACCGAATAATGATATTACTCTTGTTTTACTGAAGTCGCTCAGGCAGACTTCCAAGACTTTTACACCTGCAAACCTTAATGCGGATCTCATCTCTCGTGTGAGCTTCTTGTCAACTTCGTCCGATCCTTCTTGTATTTGTTGAAAAGAAAAATTCATGAGGGATTTCTTTATGTGGGCTGCTGCAATAGTTGCAAGGTCATCCTCGAAATCTGAAGTCTCGGTTAATGCCTTGATTATATCGGATACTTCAAATACTAAAGTTCCTGATACCGCAATTGTGGTGCCATCTTTAGTGGTCAGGTATTGTGCTGGCAGTTCTATTGCTTGTCTTACCACGGGTATTAATTCATACTCCGTAACTAAAGGCCACGTTACGTGTAGTCCCGTCTTTAGGATTCCATTTGTTGAATCAATTTTCAATACACGTGAGCCAAATCTAAATTTGACTCCTGCATGAGTTGAGCGTACTAAGACTAGGCGTGGAATTACCTTTAGGATCGCCCTTATTACTTCTCCTATTATTGAAAATACATCCATCTATTATCCCTTTTCTACTTTGAAATCAGCAGCTAAGCCTTTTGTCTGAAGGAAAGCGTTTATGACCATGTGTAATGCTCCTTGGGCAGGGCCGTGAGCAGGGCTTGTGATAGTTATTCCGTTGTGCTTCTTGAAGCTAGAAATACCTCGTGAGATCAGTCCTACTAGATCGCCTTTTTCGTTGAATATGCCTCCGCCAGAATCCCCTGGAACGGCGTCTTCTAAGACTACGATTAAGCTAGGAGACCATCTGTAAATTTCTGCTTCGAAATAACGAGGTTTGGCGATATCTGGTAGTCCACCATAGCCGCAAAGTCGTACAGTGTCTCTGAATTTTAATGTCTCTCGCGATATGTTAACTCCTTTGTATTCTAATGGAATCCAGCAACGAATCAAGCTAACGTCATGAGATTCTGAATTCATTACAACTTCAACGTCTTGAGAAACTCGGATTTTATTCTGAAACATTATGAACATGCTCCCGTCGATCAATCCTGACTTTCTTGCAACGTGATCGCACGTTAGTATGTAGCCTCTGTAGAAGTTTTTGTTAGTAGGGTGTAGCTCTATCGTAGGCTGGCGAATGATGACTCCTGAGCCTGCTGATGAGCCTACGTGACCTGTTTTTTTGTTTAACTGTTGGGATCTTATCTGGACTACGCTCTTTGATGTTTTGTCGTAAGGGAGGAACTTCCAAATTGCCGGTGAGTGCGGATCACCGGCTGTAGGATCAGAGGTTTCGTCTAGAGCCTTCTCTTGACTGCAATAGTGTGGAGTTTTCTTGAAAAGTCTCAATTGAGAGGGTGACTTTTGAACCAAGAATACTAATGCTACGAGCGCAAAAGTTAATAAAACGAGCGTTTTTCGCATGATGAAACCTAAGATTAGAGAAGAGGAGGGAAGGCGACATGAGAAAAGGCCGCACAGTAAATTATATACCATGCGGCCATTTTCGTCAAAAAATCTCTCTAAATTCACGGTTTTACCGATAAGACACTTCTAGAATGGGCATTCATCTCCATGCCCAGTATCAATGTCTGGATCTCGCGAGTCTTCTTTAGAGGGGCTTGCGTTTCCGAACATTCGCTGTGTATATTCTAGAAGTCCGTCAGTTGGAATGATCAATCGCTGCTGTATTTCCTCTGCAGTGAACGCTTCTGGTAAGGTGCTTTGATCTGGAGTTTCAACGTAACCTCCGATAATTCCAATTCGAGGCACAAAGTTAGCGTCAGGTCGTGAAACATAAAAAGAATTTCCATACAAGCCTGTCAACTCCGCAGTCGGGCCTTGGTCTTCTTTGTTGATAGCGTTCATACGCTCAAGATAAACTTCCGACTGCTTGCTGTTGGTCAAGCGGATCTGGCGAAAAGCCGGATATCTCGTTCCATCTTCTCGCTTGTTTCCCTGTCGCAATACAGTGAAGCAGTAGTATTCCTGCATCCTCATTTGCTTGTATTCAGGTGAATCTCGGTCAACGTTTGTGTCGAGGTATTCTTGAAATACGTTTTCTTGTCCTAGCGACCGTGGATCTACAACCCATGAAGGAAATTTCTCTCCTTCATTGAAATTGAATAGCTTGTGAAGCTTTACGTGAACAGGGGGTAGTACCTTCTTTGGTACATAGTCAGGGTTGAGGAAAGTTAGGACATGTTGTTGGCCTTTTTCTTTGATGTCGAAAAAAGCAGGCATGTTCTCATTCTCTGTTTGAACTCCGACAGGAGCCGAATGAAATTCCTCGTGGTTGTCAAAAATACTCATAAAAACCTTTCTCTATTGCCCTCTTTGGGCTTCGTTAAAATTGCCCTCTTTGGGCTTCGTTAATACTGACCAGTTTGGCCTACACTTAATTATAACCAAGACTTGGTAAGAGTCAAGGGTATTATTATTATTTTGTTAGAAGAAAATCTAACTGTAATTTGCTCATGTTCCCCATGTCTAGATTCTCGTCTTTCCAGTACAAGTCCTTTACGGCAATTGCTTCTTCTGTTAATAAGTCTAGATATTTCTTCCTAGCCATTTTTCCAGCTTTGTCCATGTCCCACCCAAGAGTTATTGGCTTATCTAGATCTACAAGTGCGTTTTTTTGCCAAGAAGTTAGGTTGCAGGTTAATGTTGCGTATACATCATATTTGTTTAAAATTTCCAGCTCGCTCATCTTTGAGTATACATTCAATAGGTCTGTCATTCCTTCTACTACTAGTATTCGGTCGGATTCATTTCTCTCATGTCCAAGCAGGCAGGAGCCGGTTACAACTCCGAAGTAATGGTAATGCCCTTTGCTTCTTAGGCTCCTTCCTGTTGCGCCTACCAAGTCTCCCGTGTCGCTTCTTATTGCTGTGACTAATCTCGCGTTTCTTGGGTCTTCATATACTGGAAAGGGAAGATTGCTCTGTATTACTCCTCTCCCCTTTAGGTAAGAGTTGGTTTGTTGGGTGTTCTTTTTAAATGCTAGGTCTAGTATTTCTTCATTTAGTTTTACATTTTCTACAGTTTCTACTAACTTGGTCGAGATAGGAGGGATATAAAATTCTAAAGCTTCTAGATTTAGATCTATTCCTCTTTCTTTTCCGATTGCCCCAAGCAACGTAAGTATAGAATCGAATCTAAGTCCGCAGCCATAGCACCTAGCGTAATCACGTTCAGGCCACAATATGAAGGATGGGTTTTTATCTCCGTTTTTATGCCTATCTTTGAAAGGGCAGGAAATTGAGATATATCCATTCAGCCCCTGTGTGTAAGGTATTTCGAGCTTTTCAAATATTGATGTAGCAAGCACGTTTTTTATTTACCTTTTTTTATTTAGAATGATGCAAGTACTAGGCGTAGATCGACTTCGGCCTTAATCTCAACTACTCTTACTTTCGAATTAAAATTCTTTAAGTCTTTTTTGTTGTCTGTAGAAATCAAGTACGACTCGTCTTCGTCGCACCACCAGATAGATACAACTCTTTTCTCGTGATGGCCACAGGTAATGTAGAATGTTGTTCCGGCTACCTCATTACTCCATTGCTGGAATACTGTCCCTCTACTCCATTCGTTGTCAAGCATATTTGTAGGTTTTAGTAATTTTGGAAATTTTCCTTGAAGCCTTTTTTCAACTTTGATGTCTATCATTTGTTTCTCCTTTTTTGTTTCTTGAATTGTAGCTCTTGAATTGTATTTGTCAAGTGTTATTTTAATAATTTATTATTTAGAGTGCTGTACCTCTTGTGTTCTCGGTCTGCCTTATCCGTGTCAGGCGATCCATCTTCGTTTAACCAACCGAAATTATCAAGAGTTTTTGTCGTTGATGCTCCCAGCACCCAGCCATACTCCATCATTCCCTTGATTAGAATTGCACAAGGGTCTAGGGAATCCCATAGATTGCCTTCCTCGTTCATCGAATTTTGATCTTCTTGCGTCTCTTCTTCAGCCCTGTTTTTCTGATCAAAATCTTCGTCTAAGTTTTCGATCCAATACTTGATAGCTTTAATTGTGCTGAATCGGTGTCCGTTGCAGTCGTAGGACTTTGTGCCTGCGGGTACTGCCTTGAACATGTTTCCCGACTCGGTGTGTATAGTGTAGCTCTTGCGACCGATAGCTGTTGTGCTTCCTACTGTCTTTTTAATCTTCATATTTATAGTACCTTGAATAAAGCTAGTTGTTGTTCGCAAATAATTTATTTTATCGAGTTTTCCAAAAAGTAAGTTTTTTGCCGTCAAAATATTCGTCAACGCTATCTACAAACTGAAGTTTAGAAACATCTCTGTAATATCGCATGTTTATAGGCATCCACCCTGCGTCAGATACTGTTGACTTACCTGCTGTAGGCCAGTTGGTAGCTGCGAAAAACTTAGGCTCTGCTTTGTAAATGTTCTGCATTGACTTTAGGATGTTTTCTTCGGAAAGATGACCTAGGCAGTCCCTTGCGATTATCAAATCTACCTTTGGCAAATTATCTGCGGTTAAATCCATAACTTCGAAGGATACTTCGCAACCTTCCCAAGATTTAAATTTACCTATGTTGCCAGTCACTGCATCTTTTACTATGTCCGCACCTATATATGTGACTTCTTCGTCTAATTGGTGTAGAACACCTTTCATCCAGTTCATGTCTCCGCAAGGTATGTCAAGTACTGACATCACTTTGTTCTCTTTTATAAAATCCACAATACCTTTGGAGACTGATGATGTTTCTTCTAAGTCTGATCCGCTTCCAGATCTGCTTTGTCGACCTCCCCATAGATTGCCTTTGTAGATATTTTCGAATTTTTTTATTGAATTTTTTTCCATTTTAAAAGTTCCTTTCATGTAATAATTTATTATTTAATCTTCATCTTTTTACTCCAAGTTAAGAATGTCTAGAATCCAATATCAGAAGCGTGCGTTATTGCGACCCTTTTGCTATTTACGCAAGCCTCAATAGCGCTGCCTCTTCGGTCATGCCCCTCCCAGAAATAACGGCAGTAAACTGTCGCTGCCTCTTCAGTCTTGTTGGTAAGGCAGATTACTTCTCTCCGCCAAGAGCTGTCAAAGGTGGCTATTGTGATCTGACCATCAGGACTAAGCTTCTTGGCTGAGTTTAGTAGTTTCGTAAGTTCTGGCTTGTTCATTTGCTTCCCTTTGTTAGCATTGCAGCGATTGCTAGTGCTTCATTTCTTGAGCCGTACTTTGAAGCGACGTAGCGATTCGAAACTAAGGTGTAGCCGCCTGATGTTTGAGCTACTAGATAATTTTCAGAAGTTGAATTGTGATCCTTCTTTATAGAGCAAAGATACCAGATTTTTTCTCTTGAGTTTGATTGATAAGGGATTAGCATTTTTAGTCCTGTGGCTTTTTTGTTTGTGTTTTGTGTGCCTCTATTATAACTCTTATCGGCAAGTTGTCAAGAGATGCTTTAGGATTTTTTTAGGAAGTTTACTTTATCACCCACCCTTCTAGATACTGAGAGAGATACAAAGTGACCTGTAGCTGTCCCGCCTTCTTTTTTCCAAACCTGTCGGCATTTCATTCTTGAGCCTCTGAAGATTACTGTCCCTGAGTCTCTAGGTGATGTTAGGTTGCCTACTAGTTCCGTTGCCTCTGCTTTAATTACTACGTAGTCGCCGCCTGTCATAATTAGTCTCCTAATAGGTTTTGTGTCTTGTATGCCTCCAGTATAACAATCTTCGGCTAGTTGTCAAGCTTAACTTTAGAAATAATTTATTATTTTATATTTCTATAAAAAATCCTCACTGGAAGATGTGGCCGAAGCCCCAGTGAGGGTTAATGTTACGTCTCAGAGACACCTCGCCCATAATTAAAGTATAGAAATGTCTAATCAGATTGCAAGCCTAATCTCCTAGCCTCCTCAGAATTTCTTGTATATTCTTGCTTCTTACGCTTTTTGTGAGTTCGATCCACTCGAAGCAATCCATGTCATCTAATCTCTCGCAAATATCTTCGAAATCTGTTTTGTCTGAGGTTTTATCGTTCTGTTTATAATCGCCCATCATAATAAGTTTTGATGTGTCATCTACTCGTGTTAGTAGGGCTTTAAATATTTCAGAAGTAACGTTCTGGCACTCATCAACTAGAACGGCTTTGTTCTCGAAGCTCATTCCACGGATCATCGCCAAAGGCGCGATCTCTATCTTTTTAGCGTTGTATAGATCCTCATACCTTCCGTTGCTAAACTTCTTAAGATTTGCAATCATAGGTTGTAGGAAGAACTGTAGCTTCTCTTCGACTGATCCAGGAAGGAATCCCATTTCCTCTCCGGCAATCTGAGTTACAGACCGCAAGAGGACGATTTTATCTACCTTAGAAGCCATAAGTTGTTCCATGGCGTAATGAGTCGCAATGAACGTTTTGCCGCTCCCTGCCAGTCCTGTGGCGGCTATATACCTTGTGGAATCGTCTCTTAGTGCATTAAATAGATCTTTCTGCTCAATGTTTTTTGGTTTGACTGTTGTCTGAAGGTCTCGTCTTTTTTCTCTGCTTCTTTTGGGGGGGTTGGGAGGCTTTGGATGGGACTTCGCGTTACTTGCTCTTCGCTTGCGTGCCATGTAGGTTTCCTTGAATAACGTTATAAAGTAAAGTCTAGGATCTCATCTTCTTGAATTGTTTCAGGAGCTTCGCCAAATTTCATCGACTGACGGTCGGAATGAACGTCAAACTCCATAGATGTTCCGCTTAAGTCACCTGCGTCTCGAACTTTGCAAATTCTCATTGTTGCTCTGTTTTGTAGGATTGATTCTTCACTGTTAAGGATGGCTACTACAGTGGCTGGGTCGCGGAGGTAGGCTTTAGTGAAGCTTGCTTCAAATGCTGTTTCTCTTCCGCCAATAGATGATGTGGCTCCTGAATTTAGCTGCGAGGTTCCAAGCCAAGGAATGTCCGATATAGCAGACGCATTGTGAAGAGCCTGAAGTACGTTATTGTGCATCACGTAACCTTCTCCGCCCCCGCCATAGTTTGTTGAAAGCTTGTAAGTGCCATCCACTACAACTAGGTCAGGCTTCTTGCTGACGACCAAATTCTGAACGTCTTCTACTGTACGCACGTGAGTTTGGTCTAATAGCCAAATGTCTCCTTGCTCGGACTTCATTTCCGGAATCTGTTGCTTCCATCTGTTCTCAGAAAACATATCTACCATGCCATTTCTTATGTCTCCGAATGGGATTTTGTGGTACAACGCGTCCATTCTTCCTTCAATGGAATGCTTTGAGTTTTCCATTGAGATGTGAAGCACCTTCATACCTAGTCCGTAAGCAGACCATACTGACTGAGCTGAGCTGTACCAACTCTTTCCGCTAGATGGAATTCCAAGAAACATATTTAATGTTCCGTTCTCATAAACCTGAATCGCTTGCGTTAGGGTTCCCCATAAGGGTACTACTCCCTTGACGCCCTCGGATTTTCGTTTCAAGTAATCCTCGTATCTAAGATCAGCTTCTGTCTTGAAGCCAATGACGGGAGTTAAAGGCTCAACACCCGCAATTCCAGAGACTATAGTCGATAGACAGGCTTCAGGGTCTGCGTTCTCTAGGTCTTTCCCCGCGTCTGTGACAACCTTATGAAGTACAGATAGTTGTTGGTAGCGTTTCAGGCTTTTTAGTGCTTTATCTTTTGGGATTGTCTTGGGAAACTTAATTCCGGTAGTCTCTTCCGCAAAGTCAAGAGGAGGGAATTCTCCTGTTTCGGATTCGTAATCGCGTACGAAATTTAGCATCTCCTCTGAGTCATGCTTGAAAGATGTGCCAAGTAGCCCATTGTCGTTTAGAAGCGACCAGTCTTTGTTTTCGATCACATGAAACAGCACGCGTAGGCCACTTGGGTGATGCCGCTTCTGTGATGGTTTTTCTTTGAGTTTCATATCTATATTTAATCTTTATTATTATTATTAGTTCGTTGATTTACGCCAGTTTTTGCCAGTCAAGCAAACTCCCGAAACAGCCTCTTGAAAAATAGAAACTAATCCGCTAGTTAGCACCCTCAACTTTCTAGATTCTGTAGATGAATCGCTAGACAAGGAGGATGGCGAATGATTTGAAGTGATAATTGTAGGTTTCTGGTTTCTCACTCGGTCACGTACGGCACGTTCAATTACTTGAATTGGAAACCAGTCTTTGCTAGTCACCGAAAATTCGTCAATTACCAAGATCTCAGAGGAAAGCATTCGGTCGTACATGCTCTCGGCTTCCGAGTATCTATACCGTTTCTCGTCTGTGTGATAGGAGGTGATGTCGCAGAAATTAGTCCAAAGCCCGAATTTTCCTCTGCTTAATGCTGATTTTAAAATGATTGCTGCAGCAGCTGATTTTCCAACTCCGTATGCTCCGTAAATGTATAAACCTTCAGAGGAAAGCGTTCCCTTTTCTATTATTTCATTTACAAATCTAGTTAATTTCTCTGCATCTTTGCTAGGAACAATCTTACTTAATCTGGCGTCCCAGTAAATCTTAGGAATCTGTGTTCGTTTTAACATCTTCTCGATTTTATCGTTCATTAAAAATCCTCGCCTTCAGTGTAGTTTTCTTCTTCTCTTGATTTGTAAAATCCATTGTCTTTCGGATCTCCTTTTGATAGCGATCCTGATTTGTAAGAGGCAATGTAAGACTCTGTGAATAAGCTTCTGGCGTCTTTGTCATCCAGAGTGTTCAGGTATTTTGCAAAACCTTCAAGCGTCTCAAGGCCATGCTTGCTCAATGCCTTTCTGAATAGAATAGAATACTTACTTGGGTTTTTTACCCAATCGGATGGATATCCTGCTAAGCATACGAGATGGTTTAGCGTTTTGTCTTTGTAAGAAGGCTTGGCCTTTGCTGGTTCCTTCTTGATGCGTCTGAGAGGTGGGTCGCATAGATATCTGAAGTTTTCTTCAAATATGCTTCCCTCGGATAATTCGATTATCACCCGATTAGAACCGCTAGTAGCGTACCGGATAAGGCCGATATCAGCATAAGAAGATAGCGTTTTTTCATTGTATCGGTTGCAAGGAACGTTGATGCTATGGCTGATAGTTTTAGATTTCGTTTGTTCATCCTGAACGGCACGCATTTCCAGATACGGGAATATGGGGTTCCCGTGGCTTAGTATTAGTTCATATAACTTAGTTAGCAATTTCATCTCCTTTTTTGGGTCTTCTGCTTTTAAGACGTATAGTGTAGGAGAAAGGTTCGCTATTTTAAGCATAAACTTTTCTAACTAGTTTGAAGTTCTTTACTCTGAAATATGTGGCATCTTCTGGAGGAGCCATGTGGAAGTCCCAAGTTGCAGAAGTTCTATGGACGCCCGTTCCGAAATATCCGGAATATGTTCCAGAGCCGTTCAACGTGGTTAGTCCTGTTCCCGAAGGATCTCCTGGGAATCTAAGCTCTACAGGTTTTGTTCCCTGAATTGTTTCATACTCAACTTCCCAGTAATAGTCACTGTTGGGTTGTAGTTGATTTTGTGTGAATGAGGCTTTTGCATCAGGTCTGTGGGCAACTGCTATAGCTCCTGCTTCAGGAGGGGATGCAAAAAGTGTTATAGTTCCGTTTTCAACTGTCGCTGTTGATTGAATTCCATGAGCAGAAGTTATCCACCCGTTGAGAACACCTGTATTAGATCCTGCGAAAGCAGACTCGATTAAATTGCTAGATGTGAAAAGAGTTTTTCCTAAGCATTCTAGTGAGCTTATTGAAAGGCTCATTGTTGCCTCGTCTCCATCTTTACCCACTGTTGAGGATATGTTGATGGCGCCTACTACCCCGCGTACTTTTACTTTTTCTTTCCTTGTGGTCGCAACTTCGTTATCGTAAATATTAGGTACTTCAAATTCAACCACTTGATTCAGTTTTATCTTCGGGATGAACACTGTGGTGACGTTCCAAGTGTTTGCTGCCATTTCGATTTCTTGAAACCTTCTTAAGGCTAGTTGAAATAGGATGTCCTTAGAGACCACGTACTTGTTTGAAATGTCTTCGTGTTTGACGCCGCATTTTGAAATAGTAGGGCTAATAGCGATGGCTTCTGCCTGCTCGAAAATAGGGCTATTTGAATCGGCTTCTCCGTCCTCATTTGAATTTGTGTTAAAGCTGTCGGAGCCAAAGGCTCCTTTCCCGAAAGCGCTGTAGGCTACAGGGAATAGTCCTTGTAGAATCTTTGCTTTTGTGTTGTTGAAGGAAGGTGTGTTTGAATAGCCTTTGTTGAGTACTTTACTTTTCTTTGAGAAAACAGCTTCCGAGTCCTTTGACTGTGTCTTTCCTGTTACCAGAATGTTTAGTTTCTTTCCTTCTGGCCCGAAAGAAGATCCATCGTCTGTTTTGTAAGTTCGCGTGTAGTTGCCAGCCGAAATGTCTCTTTTCTTTCCTACTGCCGTTACTCCGGAGGAGATCTCTTTCGAGTTCTGTATGTCCTTTTCGTTTCCTGTTAGGTTGTTGTGCTTTATAACAACTCGATCAGTTTTTATTCCTGATATTGCAATCTTGCTAGTTGGGCTAGGGTTATCTTCTTTGTTGCTTAGTACCCTTTCCCCTGCTTGGATCTTAGAAACAGATCCCCCTCGTGCGCGTATGAAGGTCGTGTTTGCTCGACTTAATTGAGCAGGTTCAGCCGAGATAATCGCCTGTGCTGGGATTTTTAATTCTGTTATCGAATTGTGGTCTTTCCAACCTTCAATCGTTAGCTTTCCTCCAACCTGCACGAATAAGTTTGAAAGCCCTGCTTGGGCTAGTAGTTGAAGCTCAGCTAGTATGTCGTTTCCCTCAACTGGCCCTTTGATCATAGTGTTTGAAATACTAGACAAACTTATTAAATTTGAAGGAGTGCCAGAGTAGTAACGAAAGATCGTATCAAGGATTAGGCTTAAAGGTGTGTTGAAAAAGTTCTGAGTGCCAATAGGCTTGGAGTGTAGATACTCGAAGTAGCTTTCTACAGGATAAGTTGTCTGAGCTGAAGAGATGCTTCGCCCATATCCCCTTATTAATCCAGCTACCCATTGAGAGGAAGGAGGAGCTGCGAAGGCTTTTGAAATATTTACTAGGTCTTCTTCGCCTTCCGGATCGGTCGTAATGTCCGCTAAGCAGTAGTTAGTAGATATTGTACTCGATAAACTCACTGTTACGGGATCGCAAAGCTCTCGGCAAGCTTCAGAAGTTACTCCTGGATCGCAGTCTTGTCCGCAGCTTTGTCCATCTTGCCTGTAAGGGTCTGCAAAGGTTAACGTGGAACTGTAGGCGCCATTTAATGTAAAACTAGACGAAAATCCTGTTAGCCTGTTTTGCTTGCTCGTGTCTTTGGGAAAGCTGCAGTCCATAATTTTTCCAATTAAGGTGAAAGATATTTTTCAAAAGCAATTGAGATTGAGGAAATTGCTAGTCCTGTAATTAATCCAAATCCAAATCCTAACGATATTAAAAGGCCAACCCAGATGGAAAAGCAAAACATGCAGCTCATTAGTTTAGAGATGAATACTGTCCAAGTGGATTCATCATCTCCATAAGCGTCTATTACGCCTATAGCTGAACGTAATTTAAATATTAAGTTAAACGGCCCCTCTTCGTACATAAGTAGGTTTGATATTCGCCAGCAGGCTAAGCCTAAAATTACTAAAGTTGCAAAATCAGGGATGTTTGTAGGGTTCATCTTTTTCTTCCTAGATCGTTTAGTTTCTTTAAATACTCTATTGCTTCCGGTGTGTCTCGTGCCGTGTAGTCATTGCAGCTGCTGCAGACTTTTCTGGTTCCTCTGTTGTTGCAAGTTCTCGCAACGGCCTTGTCGTGCAAACTGCACTTTATTTCTCTCTGACCAGTTCAGCCGCCTAGTTTCAATCCAGTGAATCCTTTGTTGTAAACGCAATCCCCTTTTTCTGCCCTTTTTGAAGCTGAGTCGTAAGGTGCTATTCTGGCTCTTGATTCCTCGGCTATTTTCTCTACATCAGTAGATGATAAGGGTGCATTCTTGGCGTTTTTTCCGGAGTAGTTTGGTATGGGCGTTAAAGACGAAGGCGTCACGTGAGTGCGTTTTGTTGTTGGTTTGCTAGGCTTTGGCATTGTCTTTCTCTTTTTCGTGTTTAGAGTTTACGAGGTCGGGGAAGAGGCGTGAAGAGTTAGTGTTTTGATGTTTTTCTCATTACATATTTCAACTAAAGATTTTCTGAAATTTACGTCTTTTAGTTTTGTCTTGAATCTTCGTTGATGGCTCTCGAAGAAGCTTCGTCGAATAGCAAAGCTGGCGGCGGGATTTAAAGAGGAAACCTTGACGGCAAATACTTCTGCTTCTGGGTAACTCTCAAGTTGACTAAGGATTCCAGAGATCTCCGAATAAGTTTCAGATACCAGCACAACTTCTATGCTAGGATTGTCGGAGAATGTGTACTCAATGCTTTGCATTAGTGTGCTGCTTCCTAGTTTTAGAACAATCGTGTTTTTTTCCTCTAGATTTATATACTTGATTGAACTTAGGATTGCAATTTCAGGTTCTTTTTCTCCACTCTCACTTGTCTGTTGTGGGACTGTAGGTAGCGTAGCAAGGGCAGGAGCATTTCGTGACTCAGAAAATGATTCGGAGAATAGCCCTGCCTCGCTTCTGTTTAGTGTTAATGTTGCAGCTGATCCATTTGTGCAATGTCCTTCTAGGGAAGTTCCAAGATCCCATCGCAAGATTGCCATATTTAAGTCGCCTTTGATCACTAAAGCATGTACTCCCTCGCTTGATGCGTCTGCCCAGCTCTTGAATTCGTTTTCTGGGTCTTCTATTAAGCCTCCCTCTAGGAACTTTACTTGTCGTGAGTCTTCTGAAGAAGTTAGTGAGGTTGTTTTTGCAAGTGTTATAAATTTTAATAGTTTAGTTTTCATCTTTTATCTTTCAAGTTTAGGATTTGCCGTTTTTAATTTAGATAGTTGTTTTTTGTGTCGTTTAATTGAGCGAAGTATTATTGAAGGAGCGGCTATGCGGGCGGGTAGCGAGGCTCCCCATCCTTTTTTCTCGGATTCGATCATTAGCCAGTCGCAGATAAGATCTACGTTACGCTCGCACCAGTCTATGCCTAATTCGTCCATTATCCGTGCATGCTTATTGCAATCGCAATCCTTTTCTACTTTGAAGCCTAGGAATGATAGCATTTTCTTTAGTTCTGTGCCTGCCCCAAACTTAACCCATTTCCACGGGAATTGGATATCGCTTTCGTCTACGTCCTTGGAGAAAGAGGCTAGTCCCTGCGTGTTGAAGGTTTCTTTCGTCTGAGGATTGTGAACCTTTGACATTATGTACTTGCATTTCCATTTTGAATTTTTAGTAAATTCCTTCAATGCTTCTTCATACTCGGCAGGCAGGTTTATCGTATCGTGAATTAACAGTGTTTCTTTTACACGCTCTGAAATCAAATTTAATAACTCTGCGAGGTTTTCTTTTTCCATTAAAGGAGGTAGCTTGAGAAGTAAAACGTCTACTTCATCAATAGAGTTAAAAAACTGATTTACTGAGGTTTCGAAATCAAGGCCTGATTGATATTGTGTCTTTAGCTCCCCATTTCTAACACGTTCGTTGTCTAGGAATATCTTTGAAGGCTTCATGTTAAAGTAGTAGAATGAATTTGCCTCTTTTACTGTAGGGTGTACTATTAGTCCTAAGCTTGTTTCTTGTAGGTGTGTTATCTCCGCTACCTTCTCGGCTGATGAGTCAGATATAATTGAGGCGATAAATCCTAATTCTTTGGCACTGGGTGTGTCTCGCATGCTCTCATATCTCAACGCTTCTACTATGTCCGTAATGTTAGGGTTCCCACTAGGCATGCCTTTTTTTGTAGACTTTTCTGGAGTTTCTGTTTTTATTCTTTCTTTACGTGTTGGTAAGGTGTCGCTGCCAATAGGGTCGCTTGTTATTCTGTCCCAATCTGTCATTGGCATTTTCTTTGTTTCTAGCATCGCTCTCAAGCCTTTTTCGTCTACTCCTTTTATTTGTTCCTTTCCGAAGCTGTGTTCTTCCACTAATACTCGCTTTAGCTGGCTTAGCTTGTAGTCTCTCTTGAAGAAGTGATCAAATATTGGCTTAAGGTCTAGCCCAATTTCGTTAAAGCCTAGTATATAGTTCCGTATTCTGAAGTAGGTCTGGTTTATTGGTTGTCTCATGTCGGGGTTGCCAAATCTATGCCACCAACCAAGCCAAGGTAATAGCATTGCTTTTCTGCCGTTGAACCTGTACTTCTCGTGGATTACCATTTCCTCTCCAGCGAATCCTTTGTAGTCGTCGCAGAAGCCTAGCCAGCTTTCTTTTTTTACTAAGAATAGTCCGCAGCCTTGTCCCTCGATCTCTTTTGGAGTCTCGTCCTTTAGTAGGGATTTATTTGTTTCCCAAGTTCCCCACATGTGTCCCCTCCATTTCGAGTTGAAATTTGTAGAGACTGTTCCATCGTAGGTTCCGTGGTAAAGCAAAGGGCCGGAAAATATATTATCCGACATTTCCTCTGAGCAATTCTCTAGGAAATCGTACAGCTTTGTTAATGCGGCGTCATGTAGAAATACGTGGCAGTCTATGCAAAGACAGAACTTGCCATTTGCGGCTCTTATCCCTGTGTTTTTGGTGTGGGCTGGGCCTCTTGTCTCAGGTAGTTCTATATAAGAGACTCGTCCACTTCCCATTGGGAGGTTTTCTAGTAGCTTCTTTCTATACGACTCGTCTGGCGTGTTGTCTACAACTAAAATATCGTAATCTAGCTCTTTAAATCTTCTGTCCATTATTAGATGCACAACTGTCATCATTGCTCCACTGAAATCGAAGCAAGTTGGCACGACTATAGTTAGTAGGTTTTCTGTCATTATTAATCCTTGTTATTCCTGGTACACTTATATTATAGCAGTGTCCAGTCTAGAAGGCAAGGATTTGTTACGCACAGGGTACTGTTTCTGTTTCTCCGTCTATGCCGACTCCTCCAGGATTCGTGACGCATCCGCAACCTGTTCCTGAGCAGGTGTTGCTTTGTAAAACCCAACCCATGATAGCTGCATTGTACATCCAAATGCAATGTCCAGAGCAAGGTGATACTGTTGTGGTTGTTGTGGTAGTCGTTGTCGTGGTTGTAGTCGTTGTCGTGGTTGTGGTTTTGCAGCAGTCATCCCATTGAAGGTTAGAACAGGATTTGTATCCATATTCCCAAGTGTGCCACGTGCCATTGCAGTCGTCGAAGTGTACGCCTTCTACGCAGCCGCTTTCTCCGTCTTCGCACTCACAGCAGCTTCCTATTCCATATCCTGGGCAGTCATAGCCCTGGCCATAGAAGCATTGGCTGATTCCAGCGTTGCAAGATGTTATTGGAGGGTAATGCGGCCCTGAACACCCTGTGTAATACTCCACTCCGTCTTGGGTGTTGCTTGTGCAGCAATAAATAGGAGATCCTGTTGTTGCTGTGCTGCAAGGTTCAAAGAAAGTCCATGTGGGAGATGGGGCAACCTCGCCTACCATCCATCTCGATGGGCATTTGCAGTCGTCATCTCCTTCTTCAGGAGGAGAGGGATCGGATGAGTTATCGACAAAGGCATTAGGGTTCGGTGGTGTTGTTGTCGGGTGTCCTGCGCAACTTGTTGCTAATTGTATTACGTAAATAGTTTGTCCGTTTACGTCTTTTGGTATAGCTGAGTACGCACAACCCCCATCGTCACAGTCATGAACTGTCGTGGAGCTTGTTGTAGTTGTATTGTCTGTGGAGCATATTGTTTTCGCTACTTGGCATGCTGCTGTAGGAAGGTTTACAGGAAGGGGGCAATCGCATTTCTCAGTATCTCCACAGTTATTCTCTACAGATATCCATTGGAAAACGCCTTCGGAGGTTTCGTCGGACGACCATTTACAGTCTTTATCTGTGCAGGGAATCTTTGTCGTGCAAGGATCGTCTCCGTTTGGGTTTTCTGTTGTTGTTGATGTTGTTCCGTCAGGATCGTTCGGTACATCAGGATCTCCAGTTGGTACTGATATCGGTCTGCATCCGGTTGACATACATTCAATTGAAGTGTTTCTGCATAAATCGTCATCATCGTATATGGGAGGATCAGGCGCCCTGCACTCGCATCCCCAGATGCAGCTTCTAGACCAAAGACGCCAATGTCCTGTCCAGCAGCACATTCTCCAGTCGCATGCGCCTTCACATCCAGGGTGTGGAGGATCAGGAGGTTGAGTGGGGGGTAATGTTTCTGTGCAGCCTGTTGTCACGCATTCGGGTGGGCAGTTATCCCAGCATTTGTATGCTGGTTCAAACCAAGGGACAGCGCAGGTGCATGTCGAATGATCGCAGTAAGACTTTACTAGCCAGTACCATCCGCCGCCTCCTCCGCAGCTATAATAAAGATTCCAGAATCTCCAATAGCATAGGAAGCCGCTGCCGCAACCCGTGTTAACTCCTTCTTCCCTAGGCGCGAGTGTCCCGCTTGTGGCTGAGCAGCAATCCCAAGGCGATAGTGTTGTAGTTGTTACACTTCCTGGACAGTCAGGATGGTTCATTCTTCCGCCTGCTTCACAGCATTCCAATGCTGTTTTTTGAGTTTCTACTCCGTCTACACAGCAAGGGTGTTCGGTATCTGGGTTTTCTGTTGTCGTCGAGGTCGTTTGATCGCAGTCGGGCATTTCCCAATCTGAGCCGCCGTAGTCACAACTTGTTGCTACGCATTGATTGTCGGCAGTTCCGCAGAAATCAGGGGGTACGCATGAGCAGACTCTTTTTACTCTGCAGGGTACTGATTCTATTACGTTAGGTCTATCGCAAACGTGACCATGATATATCTCTTGTGTGTTGTCACATTCTTTTCCCTCTTCGCAGTCGGTGCTTATCGAAACCCAAACTAAAGCATCAGGTTCGCACTGGTAAGTGCAAGTTCCTGCAGGGGGTGCTGTTGTAGTTGTTGGCTTATCTACACAAGGTACGGATATCACATTCCCAATCTCATCCTTCGAGCAGAATGTTCCAGTGAATGAGGAGTCGCACTCTTTTTCCTCGCCACAGTTTGAATTGTAAACTATGTAAGTCCCTGTCAGGTAATCGCAGATATATAAACATGTACCTTCAGCAGGAGGTTCCAGTGTTGTGGTTTCTGTTGGGCAGGTGAAATCGCAAGGTTCCTCTGTGGCAGGGCCACCTGTTGTAGGGGGGTCGGTCGTTGTTTCGGGTGGGTCGGTTGTTGTTGCTGCTGCGCAATCAGACGAAGGGTCTAACGCCCATGTTCTTGAGGCTTCAGTCCAGATCCATCGGCAATCTCCAGCGCAAGGCTCAGGTGGAAAAGGTGGTTCAGGGAAGTCGGGGTTTCCGTCCTCGTCGGTAGGAGGCTCGTCAGGTCGGAAGGTTGGAGAGGACGTAGTAGGGGTAGATGTTGTTCTTTCGATTGAGTTTGCCCAAGCTACGACAGCAGGAGAGCAGTCGGCCATCATTACCATAACGCCAAGATCATTCGTCTCTGTCGCGTATTCAGATCTGTTTTGCGCCTGAATTATAGCAAAATGCCCCTCGAAAGTTAGGTCGAAATCTTGTATCCTTGAGAAGACTCTCTTTCCCGTGTCTTTCACCTCTAATGCTTTTACAGTGTAAGACATGCCCTTGAAAAGGTATGCGTCTTCTGGTGGGTCTACGGGGTCTTTTGAGGGGAATCCTTCTGCGGTTATTACTGTTCCGTTGGGGTAGAATCTTACGCATTCGCAAATAGGCAATGTCACAACGTTTTTGCCTGCTCTACTTATCGAGTCTAGCGACTGTAGGTTTGTTCCTTTTCCAACTAAGGCTTCTGTGTCAACAGTTACGTTGGCTTGGCCTGTACTGTCCTCTGATGTTTTTAAGTGTTCTCCGAGAGGAATGTTTACGCGTGCTACTAGCGTGTCGTTTATAGGGCATCCGCATTTATCCTCTACTGCGGGGTCGCCGATAGTTAAAGTTAGTAGTGATCCTGAGCCTTCCTCCTCCTCTTCGTTTTCGCTTTCTAAGGATGGAATTGTTACGGTGCCATTTGCCTTTAGTGGGTCGCAGCTTTTTACGTCAAATTCAATAGCGTAACGTTCGCATTCCGGAAGCTCTACATTGGAGGTTGACCATATTGAGATTGTTGTTGGGTCTTTTGTTCCGTTTGGTTCCCCCGCAACGTATGTCATGTTCTCTACGTCGATTGTTGCTGCGATCACCGATGGGCAGGAAGGGCTGAAGTCTTGAGAGGTGAATACTACTTCCTTGCCTGATATATCTCTTCCTTCGAATGTCATTTCTTTGTTAGAGCGGATGTAGATTCTTCCGGAAAGTCTTGCGCCATCAGCTTCTGATCCTATGACGAAAGGCTCTGTCATGTACGTGTCTTGCTCCCAGTTCATTATCAAAGTAGGAGATAGCCCAGTTATTCCGGTTCCTGTTATTGAGAGCTGGATCTGCGAGGGCGCTGATAGGCATCCTCCGTTTTCGCAAAGAAGAGGCCCACGGTTTACTGTATTAATGTCTGACTTATTTACTATTGCGTAAAGCTTGCAGCCTTCGAAATAAACCGAATCTAACAAAAAGGAGTGTTCTCCTAGTGTTACACGCCTCTCGTTGGGTATGTTCCAGGCTCCGTTGATTCTAGAGATAGAGTTTATGCAAGAGTCTAATGCTAGATAAGAGAAGCAGACGTTTATGTCTTTTTGGATGCAAGGGCAAGATTTATCTGCATCGGGGTCTTCGTAATAACTTCCTTCTAAGGCGTTTGCGCATAGTCTGAATGTACATCCGCAGAATTTAAAATCTATGCACGGAGAATTTATCGCATCTCCATCTTCGTTCATCGGGCCTTCGAATACACCTTCTCTGTTTTGAGAAACACCAAGTGTTCTTGTTACTTCTTCCGTGTGAACTACACAGCCTTTACATAGCAGGTTTAATTCAAATATGAATATACCAGTTAGGCAGTCCTCGGAGTAGTCTACGCTAAGGAGCTTTGCTTCGATTTCTCCGTCTTCGCATGAATCGCATTCGCACCAAAGTGGGATTTTTATTAAGTCTGGTGCTTTGTAGTCATCTTTTTCTTGATCTTCTTCAGAGGGGTGGATCTTGTCAAAAGATAGAGTCCTGTCTTTGTATGTTAGCTCTACTTTCCCGTATAGAGGAATGCAATTGTCGGACTCTTCGCAAATAGGCCAAGACTCATCTGAGCAGCTAGTGCTTGAGACTGAGTAAATCGGGCCTTCGAGGTGAGCTACTTCTGTCTCTTTTTCTAGTAGCTCACTGTGGCATACTATGAATCCTCCTGCTGTATACGCATAAGCTTCGTCGTCTACTATCTCAGCAGAGATCTCGAATACCGGCTTCTGCTCAAACGACCAGCATCCTCTGTGTATTAGTCTTAGATTTAATACATTTGAAGAGCCTTGCGCGATCTTGAAAACCCACTGTGTGGGTTGGTTTTCAAAGGCTGGGGTTCCTACTTCCTTGCCTTCTCCTTTTTGTACGGCTAAAAAAGTCTCCCCTTCATCTGAGCCTCGTAGTTCAAGATCTGCTACGTAAGATAAGTGGCACTTCTCTGCATCATATGAATTCGCTTTAATTATGAATGAATTACATAGCGTTGGAGGTAATGTATTTACTTGCTTAAACTCAGCTGCTGTTGCTACACAGCAAGGGGAGCAGCTTAAACATTCAGTTACTGCTAGGTTTACTCCGCACTCTTTTAATAGTCCTGGGGTTCCATCTCGGAATTTATTATTCAATCTTACAGAGAACGTTGGGTCTGTTCCGTCTCCGCAGTCAGAAAGCACTTGCATCTCTTCTGCTTGGCACTCAAATGCGTTGCCTTTCTTATCTGTAAACTTAAGCATTGCCCCAATTGTTACTGCTTCTGTTTCTTCGTTGCAGGCTTTAATTCCTATCTTTAACTTGTTGTCCTTGTCTATTATTTTTGTCTCGAAAGAGCCAGTGTCCCATTCGACATCATCAAGTTTTACCTGAGTGTTTCCCGCGAGATCTAATCCGTCATAGGACGCTTCTATCCAGTAGGTTGCAAAATCGCAACATTCAAGTTCATGCCTTCCTTTTATTACCGCTTGTACGTTATACCTGACGCAGAGGTCTGCTTCTTCCGCGTCTCCGCAGTCATAAGTTAGGGATCTAGCCTCTGATTTGTTGGATACTCCTCCTGTGTCTAGGTTTGCGGCAGAAACACGCCAGTAGATGTTGTCTTTGTTTCTTATGTCACTTGTTTTTAAGCAGTAGTGCGGGAATATACCGTTGAACTCATAAGCGTATAGAATTTTGTTCCTTAGTGATCTTCCTTTAAACTCTGATTCTAGGCACCATTCCAATAAGTAAGCTGTGGCATTTTCGCAAGGGTTCCATTGAAGGCAGATTTGGGTGTTGTTTCCCTCTATGATGTTGTAGCAGAAGGTACGATCAGTTGGAGGGAATGAAAGTAATGGAGTAGGCACTAAGCTGTCAACACGGAAGTCCATGTTTGGGTATGCGATGGATAGCTCGTTCGTCGCTTCTATGTGTATGTTACTTCTCATTTATCTTATTCCTTAAGCACTAGGCTCAGTGCCTTTGCATTTGCCTGTATTCATTCTATTTGGATCGTCGGTTACTTCACATTTATGGTTAGGATTAAATGAAGGTTGTCCACTCACGTAAGTGTCGCATATGACAATAAATGTTCCCTCAAGTTCCCAAACTCCTCCTAGGTCTTTTGCCTTGACCTCTGAGAAGTCTACTGTTAAGGTCTCTCCATACGCTCCTGTGAAATAGAATCTAGGGTCTTCTGTATTATATAGAGACATTATGACTTTCGCATGTCCTGATGTTGTCGTCATCTTCCAGCTTATTCCGTCTGTATTGTAGGTGAATCTCTGGAAAGATCTCTGCGTGAAAGATCCTCGTATCGTCTGGAACCTTTTTGCCTTCTTCTTGGGTATGAAAGGTTCATAGTCGAAGGTGGGGTCTAAGGTTATTTGTGTCCCGCCTGCTAACGGAGTCATTGTACTTAGTATCATTTTTAAACCAATTAATTATAACGTTAATTTCCTGTAAGTCAAGTATTTTGTCGGCCTAGGTTACTGCTTGCTCTAGGGCGTCTTGAACAGCAATTTTGATGTTTGTTGCAAGCTCCGTTTCGTCTCCTAGATAGTTAGGTATCTCAAAGTTGAAAACGGGATTGACTACTCCTCCTCCTGTGGATACTATATTTCCAAGTGGGCCTTTTTTGCCTTTCCCTAGAGGAGGCGTTACTCCTTTTGCGGTGGTAGTTCCTTTTCCCGCATTTAGTCTTCCGTTTAATAAGTTTATAGTTGTAGTTAGAGATGAAGCAGAGGCACCTACAGCTTCAAATGACTGTGCTGCGTACGCAGATTGTACTGCTAGGTCTATCTCTGCTCTTGCAATTTTATTGTCTAAGATTTTGGTGCTTTCTCCATTAGCTAATGCTTCCGATCTTTGTGACTTTAGGCTGTTTAATGCTCTGCTGCTGGAGAGCATGCTTCTTCCTTCTCTCTTAGCTCTTTCTCTTTTAGCGGAGTCCATCTTTGCCATGAATATAAGTATTGCTTTCGCTTGGTGTAGCGTCTTGACTTGGTCTATTAGTTTTTGTAGTACGCTATCTTCAATCTTGTCGCGTTCCTTCGCTACAGTATTTGATATCTTTGCTGCTTTCTTTCCTTTTTTATCTGTATCTTTTTCTTTTTCCTTCATCCTTGTTTCTTCTAGCTTCTTTAGTTCTTCGTCCAGCTCAAGTGCTTTTTGTAGCTGTACTTTTGACTTGTCTGTGGCGCTTTCGATGTTCATCGCCTCTATTTCATCAGAGTTTTCCTTTTCTCTTTTTATTCTAGTTAGTGCGAGTTCTTTTTGTAAGTCTCCTGCCATCTCAGCTGCTTTGATGTCTGAGTCCCTGATATATTCGTCTACTTTGTCCTTTTTGTTTTTCTCTCTTTTGATTTGATCCTTTGATCTCTTTTGCTCATTCTTCTTTATCATATCGTCTTTTTTACTTAAAGCGTCTTTAGCATTTTTTAAATCAACTTTTTGTTCAGGGGATAGGCTCATCTTCTGTTTCTCAAGTGCGTCTATCTGATTTTTTAGGATTTCCGCTTCTTCTATTATTTTTGTTTCCCTTGCTTCCGCTTCCCTGTCTATTTTTGTTTTTGAAAGTTCGTCTTGGGATAGTAAAGAATCCTCGATTGATTTATAAATTCCAAGAAGAGACTCAGCTCCTTTTTTTATGTCTAAGAAGTGAGTTAGCTGGTATTCCATTGTTTGGGTCAGTGCCTTCTCAAGGTCAAGTCTTCTTGCTGCTTGGTCAGCTAATTCAGTCGCAGTTACTAAGGTTTCATCTGAGATTTTGTTCTCATCAAACTTCTTTAGTTGTGATTCCTTTTCTACGAGGAGCTTCTCTTTTAGCAACTGTAGTTGATCAGAAAAATTTCCTTCCTGCTTGGCTTTTAATTCTTCTGCAGTTCTGAGCATTGCTATCTGAGCATCTCTTGATTTTTCATTTATCTCATTTAGCCTTTCTAGTCTCTCTTTTTCTGTTGCTTCTTGTTGTTGGGACAGGTCAAGTTGGGTGGCAAGTATGCCAGCCGATTCCCCTTCCTTGCCGTTGATTCGCTCCATCACTTCGGCTCTACTTTTTACGATAGAACTTAGCTCTTTCTCTATTATTATTTTTCTTTCGCCTGTAAACTCTTTTGTGGGATCTTCTATTGCTTTGCTTACTGCTAATGATCTATTGTCTAGTAAGTCTATTTCGTCTTTTGCTATTTCCAATAGTAGTTGTTGTGAATTAACTGCCTTTGCTATAGCTTCATCTACTCTTAGGTATCTGTCCTCAAGACTTGCCACTAACTTTGCGTTTCCTTTTAGCGTGTCTCTTGTGAATGCGTGCCTAGCTTCTTCTGCTTTTTTTATGTCGGCAGCTGAGCTTGCGGAATCTTCTGCCCTTTTTGACTCCATTAGCTTTAAATCCATCAGTTCCCTTGTTAGTAGAATCTCTTTTTCTCTTGCCTTATTTCTGGCTTCTGGTGTGGTGTTGTCGTCCTGTGTGATTTTCCATTGCTCGTTTATTAACCTTAGTTGCTCTAGTTGTGCGGCGGACGCTCCTTTTAACGCAGATTCTGCTTCTTTTGCTTTTTTGGTAATTTCTTCTAGATTTGTTTTTGCTTCATTTAGCCTTCTCCCTTGCTTGTTTGCTGTCTCCTCTGTTGGGCTGCCTATTCCTTGTCTGTTCATGCCGTCTTGTGCTGCTTCTAGCTCTTTTTCTGCTTCTGCTTTTTGTATTTTTAGTCCAAGGCCAAACCCTACGGCGTCATCGGAGCCTAACGCAGTCATGCTATTACGGTATTCTTGTACCGCCATTCTTCCTTCACGGTAAACTTTATTTAGCTCTGTTAATTGTTCGTTTATTCCTTTGATCTTCGCCTTCGCTTCCTTTGTTTCAGCTGAATCCCACCAGCCCCATCCAACGTCTTCGTTTATAGATGCTTGCAAGCTCTTCCTTTTCTGTTCAAGGTTACGGGATACGCTTCCTGATTTCATCATGTCGTCTGTTTCTTTACTCATGTCATCTGTGCTGAAAAGGCTTTGATCTGATCCATCCTCTCCTACGATATTCTTTAGCGCTATTGCAGTCATGCTGCCGAATCTTAGCATTGCGTCTTTTTTGCCTACTAGATTGGACATCTCTTTTTGCATATTCTTTATTTCAAGAGACGCCTGGAAGAAAGCTACCTGCATTTGTTTAGCACCTGCTCCCATGCTTTCCATTGCTGCTTTTGTTTCAGCACTTTTGTCTGCGAAGAATCCCTTGTATCCAAAACTCCTTAATGCTTTATTCAGAAGGTCGAACCAAGCTAAGAATCCTGCTATAATTATTCCTATAGGGCCAAGCCACTTGAGCATTGCAGTTTTTCCGACAAGGAACGTCCAGACTTTTGACTTTCCCAAGACCTTCATTAAGCCGCCAAGTCCGTTGCTCCCTGCGAGAGCTTTTATGGCTATCCAGAATTTATTGATATGTGGTGCTACCGTGACGAAAGTTATCGTTAATGATCCGACTGCGGTTAGAAGTCCTCCTATAGCTATGAGGAATACTCCCATCCCTGCTGCTGCTGCTATTACTATAGCCACTGTTTTGCCGATCTTTACAACCAGCTCAGTGTTGGCTGAGACCCAACTCGTTATTGCATTCACAACCTGCTGTGCATATTTCAGGAAGCTGACAATAGCAGGCTGTAATGACTGGGTTATTGATATGGCCGAGGCTGAAATCGCAGACTGTAAAATCTTGAACTGGCCTGAAATTGTGTTGTCAACTCTGAAGTCTCTAATCTCTAACGCCTTGCCTGCTTCTATCTGCGAGCTTAGGTTTTCAAACGCGGCTGAACCTGTGTTGATCATGGATACTAATGATCTTGCGGATCTCTGATCGAAGATGTCAAACAGTTGTGCTTTTGTTAGTTTCCCTGTGTTAATTAAAGTTTCGAATTCTTTAACTATATCTGTGATGCTGTTTGCCATCGGATCTAGTTTATCGGAAGCGTCTCCGAAGGGTGCGAGAAGCTCTTTTATATCGCCCTTCTTCTCGGTTAACTCGGAGAGAAGTCGGGATATTCCAGTTCCTGCTCTTGAGTTTTGGATTCCGGAATCTCCTAAAACTCCGAATGCAACAGCGACATCCTCAACTGATTGCCCGTACGCCGCAGCAATAGGAGCGCCTAGTTTAAAGGATTCCCCTAGTCCTTCCAGAGTTGTGTTGCTGTTGGATGCTACGGACGCTAGAATGTCTGCTAGTCTTAGAGAGGAGTCTGCGGTCAACTGAAAGGCTCGCGTTATCCTAGCAGCAATTTGAGCTGTCTTTTCAAGCTCTGTGTTTGTAGCAGATGCTAGTGAGGTGATGGCGTCCATCGAGTCTATGATTTCATCGGTTCCAAATCCCGATAAGGCTAGTTGCCTGCCTGCACTTGCTACTTGCGTAGCGGAGTACTCGGTGGTTCTTCCCAGCTGCTCGAACTTCTGTGATAGTTCTCCTATTTTCCTTGCAGATGATACTGATCCGTCTGTTAATCCAGAGATCACGGAAGCTACGTTTATGAGTTCTTGCTCGTACTTCGCACCCTCTTTGATGACAAGCCCGAAAGCGAGGCCTGATATTGCAGCGAATCGCATCATATCTGCTCCGCCCTGCTTTAGCATCTGGCCTCCGCGTATCATGTTCGAGCCTATGCCACCGCCTATGCCCCCTGCAGGTGCCTTGATAGGATTTTTTGGAGCGTTTCTTTTCATCGCTTTCAGTTCAAGGTTCGCCCGCTTTAGCTGGGCGACTAATTTTTCCGTGGCTTCTTCTGTTCGAAGTAATCTCTCTTTAACTGTTCTTGGTACGTTCAGTGAATTTAAGGAGGTGTCTAGCAAGTCAACTTGCATACGCATATTCCTGAGTACTTTAGTAGCGAGGGCAAATATGCGTCCTAGCCTTATCAGGCCTTTGTTTCGTCCTAGATTGTTTAAGCTGTCATCTATCGCGTCGAAGTAGAAATCTATACTGTCTAATTTTCTCTCAAGATGATTAAACAAGTTGTCTAGCTTAGATTTCGTAGATTTTATATTAACTACATCTACGTCAATTTTGATTGTTGCTTTGCCTAGGTCGCTCACTGTTTTAGTCCTTCATGTATGATTCCCAAGCGTCACCGTCACCATGTTGTGCTACGCGTGTGCCTAGGGCTATAGACTTCGAAATACCTTCGTCGAAACGGTGGGCTTCTTTAGCAATTATGTCTATTTGGTAGAACGTGTAAGTCTTTAGAATTTCTTCCGGACTCTTGCTAAATTTGATACAGAGAGGGATCAGGAGAGTTACTAGTCCTGATCCTTTCTTGGGAGCTTCTTTTTTAGAATTTCCATAGAAGTTCTCGTCGCGAGTTACTTCTCTGTCTGCATCCCCACTGCTAGAAAAAGCGATTTGATCTCTTCTTCTCTTACAACTTTTCTGATTCCTTTGATGAGTGCTGTTAAGTCTCTAGGTAGTAGATTGTTGAATGTATCTACGTCTGTTGTTCTAGCGAACTTTGCAATTATCTGGAATAAGCTTTTCCGTAGTTCCTTGTCTATCATAATCTCGGCTATGATATCTACGGTGTCTCCTTCATTTTTCTGCCACTTGACCAACCAACGGAGTAGTGGTTGTGCTAGGTCTAACATGTCCCATGCAGGGATTTCTTTAAGAGTGAGTGATGAACCATCGCTCAATGTGACCTTGAGTCCTTTATTTAAGAATCGCTCTACTACGATCTCTTCATCGGTCTCTGAGGAAAGCCCAGTAGTTTGTGGCCGTGATTTCATTTCGGACTTAGAAGGACGTGTTTCTGTTTTATTTTCAGACATTAATTTACCCTCGGCTTATTGTTTTTGAGATTGTCACGTAGTAGGTTTAGTTTGAACTCGTAGCTAAGAGGCTCTATTTTCTGCCTCTGCGCATAGTAGTCTGAAACCCATTTGTCTAGCGTAGACTTTTCTTCTTTTACTTCCATCACAAATTTCATTATGATGTTGCCGTTTCGGTCAAGTTGGTCTGTAGCTTCTAGTCGAACGTAGTTAGCGTCTATGTCATCTGCACTCCAGATGGCTGCTATTAGGTTCATTGTCTTGTGACGCCATATGAACATCTTATCTATCTCCTGTAATATATTATCGTAAAAAAATCTATCTTTTCTGTCTTTATTTTTAGTGTGTTGTATTGAGAAATAAGCTTCCTCTGTTAAAAACAGAGGAAGCTTTTTCTAGCTTGCGTGTTACGCAAAGACAACGACAACTGCGCACTTCAAAGGAAGTGGAACTGTGCCTTTTACGGCAGTTCCAGGCTTTGTAAGTCCGGAAGCTGTGAACTTCAATACTTTGCTGCCTGCGTAGAATGTCATTCCAGGTCCGCCCTGTGAGCGTTCGCAGCAAGGGCAAGAAGCGTAAACAGCTGCAGTTTGCGATGCGCCTACGAGGTAGTCATCAAGAGCCTTCATTAGGATGGTCTTGGCTTGCTCGCTGTTTTGCATCGAGTTTACAGGGTCTACTAAAGTTAGTAAGATAGTGTTGGCGGCTGAGTCATCTGCAACGATAACTTCGTATCCGGTTACAAACCCTTTGATTTGGCTGCATCGTGAAAAGTTTACTGGTGCGGTCATTATAGTGTCCTCTAGTGAAAAAGTTAATCTTAAAGTTAGTTGGGTCTGACTCTTATAACCAGAGTCAGGAGTTTATTAGCTTCCCGTTATTAAGGGGCAGCAGTAGTGAAATCTGGATATGCAGTAGCTTGGCAAGCGACTGTTGCAGTCGTTTGTCCATCCGGATTTCCATCAGCAATGTCTGAGATTACTGTAGTAAGTGTTGCTCCGTCTAGCATTGAGCAAATCAATCCGTTGCAGGAAGGAAGAGCTGTGAACATCACTTCTAGTTTAGTATGTGTCGTAGGGTCGATCTCATAGTTTAACTGGTCTGGTGTGATGATGATGCGAGGGAAGTAGATGTGGCGAGCGCCGCATCCAGGACCTGGTCCGATAACTGTAAGTGTATGCTCTTCAGGGAAGGTGCATCCTTGGTCGGCAGAAATCGCCAATCCTCCAGGACTAGCAATTAGTCCTTCTTTTACGCCATAGTATACTCGCAATTTGTCAAGGGACAAAGCAAGCATAGTGGCGGTGATAGAGAAGTTCTGTCGTGTTCTGTTCTTCGAAACTAACGAAGTACTTTGGCCGGTGTAGATCTCATTGTACTCGTTGTCTTGGCTGATGGAGATGGCGCCATCGGTCGGGCCGAGGTCGATTCCATTTAGACAAAGCTTGTACGTACCTACGATTAGGTCTGTAGTTGTGCAGGGTACTGCCATTATAAACTCCTAGGTTGATGTTAAACTTCTGATCGTTTCTATCTTTAATGGCAGCTGTTGCCGTTGTACGTTTCGTCGTATTCCAATTCGCATTCGGTAGGAAGGACGATGTCGCACTCTTGTGATGTCTCGCAGTTGCAGGTGTGCCAAATGATCTCAATCTCAACTGCATCTGCTACCGTTTCTGCCTTGTAGTCGTTTCTAGATATTCCTTGTCTTCCAGATCTTAATCTGGAAAGAAATCTAGTTGACTTGTTGGCTAGGCAGTCCGTTGTTATGTTTCTGAACCACATCGTAGTGTCTTCGCCTGTTGGTATCTCTGCAAAGAAGGATTGAATTAAGTCTCCTAAGTAATTAGCTTCCTCTTGATTTGAGCCTACTCCGAAAATAATAATAGGTGATTTGAAAATTCCTATTGTAGGTGAGCTGCTAACCATAGGCTCTACGTCAAGTATCGTGTAAGTTATAGCCGGAACTACTCCTGTGAAGTTGGGTTCTGACTCAAAAATGCTTTCCCTGACCTGCCCTGTTCTTGTGTCTACGCTTCCTGCATTTACTGCTGTAGATAGGGAGGTGTCAGTTGATATTGCATTGTGTAATGCGTCTTTTAGGAATGTTACGTTAAGCCCCATGTCCTTTTAAACCTTGTATTTACAGTTTTGAAATATACTTCTTTGTTCTTTTTCCAGACAGTCTGGATTATTGGGTATGACTGGGTTCCGGTTGTTCTATGTCTCTCTTGTAACGCCCTTGCTCTTGCGAATGAATTTTTGGTTTTCCCAAACTTTTTAATTATCCACTTCTCAAGTACTCTTATTGAATCAACTCGCTTGCTTCCGAGTTCTAGGTCAAGTCCATATTTTACGTGGTAGCCGAATCTAATTGAAAGCCTTGCTGCTCCTCCTGGGTAGACCGTTGTGGTTGTTCCCACGCTTCGTAGCAGTTTTCCAGTTACATTGTGGGATATTCCTCCGCTGTAGCTGTCTGAAATTACGTTTCGTCTTATCTCGGTTAAGGTAGGCCTTAGGGGGTTGACGAATATGTATTTGTAATTATTCTTTATTTTTCTGTTCTTATCTCCGATTTTTTTCATAATCAACCACTTGCCTACTAGTCTGGCATTCATAGTTTACTCCTGAAGATATAATTTTTCTTGATCTATATGCTCTACTTGAAGGGTGTAGAAGGCTATCAGCCCGTAAGGGTCTTCGTGCGTGTTGATTTTAAGTATTTTGAAGGAGGCGTTTGGGCCTGTTGCCCTTAAGTAATTATAACCGCTAGGAAAGGTTTGGCAAATGAAATTATCGCCCGTGAAGCAATGTGAGACTTCTCCTGAAAAGCACCAGCTTCCTGTTGCCTTTGAAAGTGTTAAAGTGTCTGAGTGATATTCAGTATTGTTCCATTTTAGCAGCTTTTCCCCTGTTGGTGTCTTGATCCAGAGAGCCTGCCCCATATTGTCGGGTGTTTGAGGTGGAGACCAAGTGTTTGGTCTTATCCCCCAAGGAATTACCAGTACGTCTCCTGATATGATTTTCTCCAGAGGACAGTTTGGCGTGATTATAACCTTGCGTTCTCCTGCCTTATCCTCTCCTTGGGTTTTTAATTCTCCGTACTGGTTTTCCTCGATCTTCCTTAGGGGCATTACTCTGCCGCATAGGTTTGAATAAAGATCTATGAAGGTGCAACTAGAGAGCTTCATTCCGCTTCGGATCTCAGTTAAAGGCCTTCTTATCTTAAGGCCGTTGTGCGGCCCTTTAGGAGGCCTTAGGCGGCTCATTTTTTTATTGGTCATCATCTTCCTCTGTTTTGGGTTTTGTGTCCTTAGGAGGAGTAAAAGGTGGCCTCTTGGTTGGTTTAGGCTTGGGCTTCTTGGATGTGGTTTCCTCCTTCTTTTTAGGTTTGGTTTCCCCTTCTGAGCTTTCCAGATGAACAATTAGAGTTCCGTCAGTGTACGTATCAGGTAGAATCCAATTGTTTGCTATTTTGTGCGTCTTTCCCCCTAGAAGCATGTAGGGGCCGAGTAGTGGTTTGATCTGTTTGCCTATTGGAATTTTTACTAATCTTGACATTTTGAGCGTCTCCTTTTGTTGAATGGGTCACAGCTTCTTGACTCGCAGTCAGAATCTCCGACTAGGCCGAATCCTATTTTTGATGAAGTAGGTACGTGGGGGAATAGTAGTTGGTCTAGTTCGAAAAATCCAGTACTGAAGGGATCGAACTGTGAACTGCCTGAAGTGTTGTATTTTAGAGAAACGTCCTCCCAAGTTATCGTGTCCATTAGTCCGTCACTTCTGCTTAACCCTAGTATTCCTGGTTGTAAAGATTCAAGAGTCATGTAGACTATTACCTTTTCTACTGCAGCAGGCATCTGCTCTCCCCATTGGGCGCAGACGGTTATGTTGTTCTTGCCGCATGTGAATACTGATGAGGATGTTTTTGAGAACCTTAGAGAGTTCTCGTAGACTGTGGGTGTCAGGGCTGTCGTTGTCCCGTCTCCGTTATCTTGAACAACGGAGGTTAATGAGGTCATGTTTTCCATTGTTTGACTATTGAATAATAATTCTTTAGTTCCATCTCCGCTGAATATATAGCAGGCAGCTTTAGGGCAGAACTGAGTGTTAGTTATTGCCTCTACTTGTTGGATTGATATGTCTAATTGTTTTTGGATCGCAGCCTCGCTGCAAACTAATTGACTTGCCTCTGAGCAGCAAGTGGGATATGCTAAGAGAGTTGCGGCAGTGACGCAATGCTCTGTTGGAATGTTTTCGCCATCGCAAAATGTTACCATCTTAAGTCACCTGAATTGTTGTAGGGTTTGGGAATTGCTTTACTGAGCTGTCACGCCATAAATAGTAAGTTCCTACGTCTAGTAAGAAAGTGACTAAGCCAAAATCATCGGTTATTAATACTCCTGTGACTATGTTAGATCCTGCAGAGTCTGTCGATATCCAGCATTTTACTCCTGCGATAGGTACGCAGTTTTCGTCTTGTACGATTATCGGAAATTGAATTGCTCCTCCCCCTGTGGCTCCATTTGCGGCTTTTATTAACTTCTCAGCTGCGTTCCCTGTTGCGGATAAGGTAGATAGTATTGTTGTCCACACAGCCTCTGAGACATGGCTCTTTAGAGGAGGATCTGCGGCTATGAAAACCCCTGATGTTTCCGTTAAATCAACAAGGTACGAGGCTGCAGAAATAGTAGTCAAGTCATCTATTACGAAGAACCTATAAGTTCCCAAGAAGCCTGAGAAATTAAAAGAATATAGTGAAGATACTACTTCGGAACCAGCTATGGATGCCAATAGAGTCGTTCCAGTCAAGTCATATAACTTGCCGGTCATGGCTCTTCCAGGTGCTGCGGTGGCTTGTATTGTCTGCATCTCGTTTCCTTATTTCTTGAGTCTAGTAGGTGGAATATATTCCACCTACAGTTTAGTTATTAATCTTCCTCTGATTGAACATCATATTCTGGACGAAGTGCTAGAAGTGTTAATCCTTCGCCCCAAGTGTATGCCCCCTCAAGTAGATATCGTGGATCTACAATCTCAGCAACAAGGTCGGGATCTTGTTCGAGGTGGTAGGTTAGGTGTGCAGAAGATGCCGAAAGCAGTGTCTGAGAAGCCACGGGATCAATGTCTAGCTTGGCTTGGCATGTTTCTATGGAGTGCGAGTTCTCTCCATGTGTTATAGGCGCACACCAAAAGATATCGACGTTCTGCATCCAAGTTTGGAGGCTTCGTCTTGCTTCCTTGTCTGCACGCTTCATGTCATTCTTTAGTAGGTCAGCCGCAGTGATTTCCGATTCTGATGTTTCGAATTTACTCATCGTTCTTCCTTTTGAATTTATAGTTGAATTTATTTAGAATTTGTTAATTTTGTCGTTGGATTCCTAGAATCCTTCATACTCTTACGGAGTTTCTTCAACAGGTGCTGCTGGCAATGCTGCCAATGATGCTGCGCGTTCTGTCTCGCCACCCTCAAGCCACCGAGCATTAAGCTGGTCAGTTGCAGACTGTTGAGTTGCCTGCTGGCTGATGTAATTTATGTGAGCGCGATTTAGCGTGGCCTCAAGGACTGCCAAGTAGCTTGTGACCAATTCAGCAAACGGAGTTACGGGCAGTGGATCAACCGGAGGGTCTTGCGCTGCTCTTTTTTCGTTTTCGGAATCGACAATAAATTGCACGGCAAGCTCGTCGTGCGAACCTTCTGTTAGATTGCTGGTCGTGACTGTAAATGTTGCGTGACTCATACTTCACCTTCTTCTTTATTTAGGGGTAACGATTTTAATGATAGGTTGTGTTTTTCGGAAAGTTCAATGAATTTCTTCACTGCAGGCAAGGATGCCAAAGTTTCTATTTGAATTGTTGCTGCTTGGATGTCTTGTTTTGTTTTTTTATAGGTCTCTCTTAATTTATTCTCTTGAATGTTAAGTTTTTAAAAATCTTACGCTTAATCCTCTTAGCTCAGTCTCCTTTTTATTTCT
>TARA_R110002167_G_scaffold22064_2_pt1 | contig 37941 bp, 36 predicted proteins | sample TARA_R110002167 | Tara Oceans TARA_R110002167 (sample SAMEA4398238) | marine metagenome | biome: Polar Biome; feature: [MES] marine water layer (ENVO:01000295) within the mesopelagic zone...; material: water (ENVO:00002006), including particulate matter (ENVO:01000060) such as......
GATGATGAGCTTAGCTCGAATGTCGAGTCTAGCGAAGAGTCGAATTTCGCCTCGCTGACTGATGACAGCTTTGTGTTTGAGCTCGATGATGCTGCTGATGACGCGCTTGATTTCAGCGCAGACCCGGCGGCGGATGAAAATGATCTTGATGCGTTGCTGCAATCTGTCGACTCAGACGACGCGGGTGCTGAGAACGTTAAAAAGTCTACTTTGTCTTTGGAGGACGAATTGGATGCTGCTGATGATGCTGAGTTAGAGGCTGAGCTAGAGCAGATGCTGGAGTCCGAAGATAATGCGTTGGCACTGCAGGAGTCAGAGCCGGACGACGAGGTTAACTATCTCGATGAGGCTGATGAAGTCGGCACCAAAATCGATCTGGCGCGGGCTTACATCGATATGGAAGACTCAGAGGGTGCGCGCGATATCCTTCTGGAGGTGGTCGATGAGGGTTCTCCTGAGCAGGTGTCGGAAGCTAAACAGCTGTTGGAAAACCTGAAAAGCTAATGAGTAATGACGTATCTCAAGAGGTGGCTGTGCCGCCTCTTTTTCGTTATGCCCTCTGTGTGGAATACGATGGCAGTGCCTACCGCGGCTGGCAGAGCCAGCCGGACGGTGTGGCCAGTGTTCAAGATTGCGTTGAGCAAGGGTTATCCATCGTTGCCAATGAGCCGGTAAAAGTGGTCTGTTCGGGTCGAACCGATGCCGGGGTGCACGGTTGTTATCAAATTATTCATCTGGATACGCATGCGGCGCGAAGCGAGCGGGCTTGGGTGTTGGGTACCAATACCAATACACCTTACGATATCAGTATCCGCTGGGCCAGGCCGGTTGCAGAGAGTTTTCATGCCCGTTTTTCGGCGTTAGAACGACGCTATCGCTATGTGATCTATAGCGCACCAGTAAAGCCAGCGTTGCTAAATCAACAGGTAACCTGGACCTACAAGCCGCTGGATGCTGCGCGTATGCAACGTGCTGCAAATTTTTTGCTCGGTAAGCATGACTTTAGTTCTTACCGTGCGGTAGGCTGCCAGGCACGAAGTCCGGTGCGCGAAGTCAAACGCTTAGATATTCGTCGGATAGGTGATCTTATTGTGCTCGATGTCAGTGCTAACGCTTTCTTGCATCACATGATTCGCAATTTTGCCGGTGTGCTGATGAAGATCGGTGCGGGTGAGGCCGAGCCAGAGTGGGCTAAACAGGTCTTGGATGCCCGTGATCGGCGCCAGGGTGGGGTTACCGCTAGCCCTTTTGGGCTCTATTTTGTAGATGTTAAATACCCTGCCGAGTATGCGTTGCCGCAATCGGAATTGGGGCCGTTATTTTTACCTCAGTTCGACTAACCAATGCTCCCTCTGTTCTGTTAGTATTTCCGATTTGTTATGAGGGTGGCTGACGGTGAGAACCCGGGTCAAAATTTGCGGTCTGACTCAGGTCGAGGATGCGCGTCAGATAGCGCAAGCGGGGGCCGATAGCATAGGTTTGGTGTTCTATGCGCCGAGCCCTCGAGCGGTTTCTATTGAACAAGCCCGGTTGATCTGCGAGAGTCTGCCCGCTTTTGTAACAGTCACGGCGCTATTTGTCGATGAACAGGCTTCGCGTATCGAACAGGTTTTGCAACAATTGCCTATCGATTTGCTGCAATTTCATGGCGATGAAAGTGCGAGTTTTTGTCGTCAATTTGGACGGCCGTACATTAAGGCGCTGCGGATTCGTCCCGGTTTGGATTTGCTGCAACAGGCGGGTCACTATCATGATGCGCGTGGATTGCTTTGCGATGCGTATAAACCGGGAGTTCCAGGGGGGACCGGGGAAACGTTCGACTGGCAATTGCTGGATTGTGACTTGCCCTTGCCCGTTATTCTCGCCGGGGGTTTGAACGCTGAAAATATTCTCGAGGCGATCTCTACAGTGAGGCCGTATGCAGTCGATGTGAGTGGTGGGGTTGAAGCTGCTAAAGGCGTTAAAGACATGAACTTAGTACAACGATTTATAGATGAGGTGGCGCGTGCCGACAGAATTTGATACTCAGCAGCTGATGCAGTTGCCCGATGCGCAGGGGCATTTTGGTCCTTATGGCGGTCGGTTTGCATCTGAAACCTTGATCAGTGCGCTTGAAGAGCTGACGGAGCTTTATGAGCGGCTGAGTAAAACATCAGAGTTTCAACAGGCCTACGATAAGGATCTAAGCCACTATGTGGGTCGGCCTTCGCCGCTCTATCATGCCGAACGTTTGAGTCGGGAGCTGGGCGGCGCTCAAATTTACCTTAAACGCGAAGACCTTAACCATACCGGCGCCCACAAGGTTAATAACACCATCGGTCAGGCACTGCTTGCCAAACATATGGGTAAGCCGCGGGTGATCGCCGAAACAGGTGCGGGCCAGCATGGCGTGGCAACGGCTACCGTTGCTGCCCGGCTGGGGTTGGAATGTGTCGTTTACATGGGTTCAGAGGACATTCGGCGGCAGACGGTTAATGTTTATCGGATGAAGCTGCTCGGTGCCAAGGTGGTTCCGGTTGAATCCGGTACCAAAACGCTAAAAGATGCTTTAAACGAGGCGATGCGTGACTGGGTAACCAATATCGATACCACCTTTTATATCATTGGTACCGCTGCGGGTCCGCACCCCTATCCTAAAATGGTTCGTGATTTTCAGTGTGTGATCGGGCGTGAGGCGCGCGAACAATGCTTGGCACAGACTGGTAAACTGCCCGATGTCTTAGTCGCTTGTGTCGGCGGTGGTTCCAATGCGATAGGTCTGTTTCATCCGTTTATTCCTGATACAGCGGTGCGCATGATCGGTGTCGAAGCCGGTGGTCTGGGTGTTGAAACTGGCCAGCATGCTGCACCTCTGTGTGCCGGTCGTCCGGGTGTACTACACGGTAACAGAACGTACTTGATGGAAGATGAAGCGGGTCAGATAGCCGCTACTCACTCTGTCTCAGCGGGTTTGGATTACCCGGGTGTGGGACCAGAGCACGCTTGGTTGAAAGATACGGGGCGAGCAGAGTATGTGGCCATCAATGATGATGAGGCCCTTGCTGCGTTCCGCACCCTGACTCAGGTTGAAGGGATTATGCCAGCGTTGGAGTCGAGTCATGCGATCGCTCAGGCGATGAAGATGGCCCCAAGCATGGCTAAGGATCAAATTCTGCTGGTTAACCTGTCAGGTAGAGGTGATAAAGATATCCACACCGTGGCAGAGATTGATGGCATCGTAGTCTAGCCGTTGCGCTAATGTTATTAGATTGAGGTTTTAATGAGTCGTATCCAAGCATGCTTGCAAGGATTGAAGGATAAGGGCCGCAAGGCATTGATTCCCTACATTACCGCGGGTGACCCTGTACCTGGGGTGACTGTTGAGCTGATGCATGCACTGGTTGATGCGGGTGCTGATATAGTCGAGCTGGGGGTTCCGTTTTCCGATCCGATGGCCGATGGTCCGGTGATCCAGCTGGCTTGCGAGCGTGCGCTAAGCCATGGCACTCGGCTGGTTGATGTGCTGGCCATGGTCAGCGAGTTCCGTGCTACTGATCAGTCTACACCGGTTGTGCTGATGGGGTATTTGAACCCTATCGAAGCCATCGGCTACGCGTCTTTTTTGGAGCAGGCTGCCCAGTCCGGAGTCGATGGTGTGTTGACCGTGGATCTTCCGCCGGAAGAGGCTGATGATTTCTGTGAAGGTCTCCGTCGGCACCAGCTCGATGCTATCTTCCTGATATCGCCGACGACGACGCCTGCACGAATTGAGCGAATTTGCCAGTCGAGCAGTGGCTATGTCTATTATGTCTCGGTGAAAGGGGTGACGGGATCCAGCGAGCTGGACGTAGAGGCAGTTGCGGCGAATGTAAGCAGAATTAAGCAGTACACGACTGTTCCGGTCGGTGTTGGTTTCGGCATTCGTGATAGTAGATCGGCGGCAGCAGTATCCCGGGTTGCCGACGGTGTGATTGTTGGCAGCGTTTTGGTCAATCAAATTGATCAATTGCAACATACTCCCGAGCTGATTCCTGCAGCGGTTGCGGCGATTGTTGCTTCGATGCGCTCCGCCATGGATAGTATTTAAGCGGCTGCATATAGTCGTGATCGATAGACAGTCGATAACAATGGATACCCTATATGAGTAACTGGCTAGAAAAAATCGTTCCTTCGCTGGGGCGTGCTGAGTCTCGTAAGAAAAGCGATATTCCAGAAGGTTTGTGGAAAAAATGCCCGAAGTGCGCGGCAGTGCTCTATCGCCCTGAACTGGACAAGAACCTCAACGTTTGTCCTAAATGCAACCATCATATGCGTTTGGGTGCTCGCCAGCGCTTAGAGTGGTTTTTGGATAAAGAGGGCCGGATTGAGATAGGTACGGATGTTGAGCCGGTAGATAGGCTTAAATTTAAAGATTCCAAGCGCTATAAAGACCGCCTAGTTGCAGCCCAAAAAGCAACCGGTGAAAAGGATGCGCTGATTGCGATGAAAGGTCGGCTTCACGATATAGATGTAGTAGCAGTCGCGTTTGAGTTCTCGTTTATGGGTGGCTCCATGGGTGCTGTTGTTGGTGAACGCTTTGTTCGGGCGGTCAATGTCTCCCTTGAAAAGCGTATTCCGCTGGTCTGTTTTGCGGCCAGTGGCGGTGCGCGGATGCAGGAAGCGTTGTTTTCGCTGATGCAGATGGCCAAAACCAGCGCTGCGCTTGAGAAGCTTAAGCTCGAAGGGATTCCCTATATCTCGGTGCTGACCGATCCTGTGTTTGGTGGCGTATCCGCGAGTTTGGCGATGCTAGGTGATCTCAATGTGGCCGAACCCAATGCGTTGATTGGTTTTGCCGGCCCCCGCGTGATTGAGCAGACTGTTCGTGAGAAGCTGCCCGAAGGCTTCCAGCGGAGTGAATTTCTGCTTGAACACGGCGCTGTTGATATGATCATCAATCGTGATCAGATGCGGATTAAGCTGGCATCTATCCTTGCCAAGCTGACCCAGTTGCCGGCAATCGAAGTCGCAGACTGAGTCTTTTATGCCATCATCGTTGCCTGATTCTTTAGCCCAGTGGCTGAGTTTTATTGAGGCGTGCCATCCAGCCGAAATTGAGCTCGGGCTGGAGCGCGTCGCTCTTGTAGCGGATGCCATGCAGCTAAGGCACGGCTGGGGCTGTCCGATTGTGACCCTGGCCGGGACCAATGGTAAGGGGTCGACTCAGTGCTATATCTCTCAGATCATGACGGAGCAGGGATATCGGGTCGCCAGCTACAGTTCGCCGCATCTGTTGCGTTACAATGAGCGCGTTACTCTCAATGGTACCCCTGCCAGCGATCAACAACTTTGTGATGCCTTTGCCGAGGTAGAGCAAGCCAAACAACGCGTCGGTGTACCTCTGACCTATTTCGAATACGGTACCCTGTCTGCGCTCTGGTTATTTCGTCAGTGGCAGCCAGATCTGCTGCTACTAGAAGTGGGTCTGGGAGGGCGGCTTGATGCGGTGAATATTATCGATCCTAGTATCAGCGTGATTACCACCGTCGCGCTCGATCATCAGGACTGGCTGGGCGATGATCGAGAGTCGGTTGGTTTTGAGAAAGCTGGGATTCTCCGTACTGGCATACCGTTGGTCTACGGTGAGCAGGATATGCCTGCAAGCGTTGCTGCGCGCGCCGTATCACTAGGCTGTCCGCTGTACCGCTGGGGCCAGGATTTTGGGCCTGAGTCAGGGATTGAAAACTGGGACTGGTTTGGAAAAACAGCACAAGCGCAGATGCTGCAGTATCGACAGTTGCCGTTCCCCGAGTTGCCTTTTGAAAATGCATCCACCGCATTACAGGTTATCTCACTACTGCCTTTGTCGGTGAGTGAGACCAGTATCCGTCAAGGATTAAAACACGCCGCTCTGGCTGGTAGACGACAACGAATAGAGCGGGGTGGACGCGAGCTGATCTTGGACGTTGCCCATAACCCGCATGCCGCAGCCTATCTTGTTAATAGACTGCCTGCCATTGAGGGCGATACCTGGTGTGTGCTGGGCATGTTAGAAGATAAAGATCGAGCATTGACGCTGGCGGCCCTTGCTCCTGCTATCACTCATTGGCTGTTTGCCGATCTGTCGGTACCTAGAGGATGTCGTGCTGAGCAGCTTGTCGCCGTGCTGCCTGAGGGCCAGCAGGCTGCGAGCTATGATTCTCCTTGGGAAGCCTGCCAGGCAGCGCTGGCCCGGAGTCGGCGCGGTGACAGAGTTTTGGTGGTGGGTTCGTTTTATACTGTCGCCGATGTTTTACTGCAGCTACAGGAGGGGTAATCATGACTCGGCAGACAAAAGAGCGGTTGCTAGGGTCGCTGCTGTTGCTGGCTATTGCCGCTATTTTCTTACCTATGCTTCTTGATGGTGAGGGTGCTCGTCAAGGGCGTCTGCAGGTTGTGCTTCCTACCGCACCAGTGGCGACAGACATAGTCCACTACCAACCTCAGTATCAGCCGCATTCCGATACCCGTGAGCTGGCAGAGCCTCTGCCTCCCGCAAATTTCACCCTGAGCCCACCGCCGCCTCCGTTACCTAGCGATGAGTCTGAGGCTGATGCCGCTAGGGATCAGGAATTAAAACCAGCACCGGCATCGTCTATGGGAGTAGAGCCTCCTGTTCTTGATCAACAGGGTATTCCTGCCGGCTGGGCATTGCAGCTGGCTAGTTTTAAAGAACGTTCCAATGCGGAAGCCTTGCAGCAAAATTTGCTTAAGCGTGGTTACCAGTCTTATATTCGTGACAAAGGCGAGTTGAGCAAGGTGTTTGTAGGGCCTGATTTGCAAAAATCAGTGATTGAAAATCTTAAGATCGAGTTGAAAAAAGAGTTTAAGCTTGATGGCTTAGTGTTACGGTTCAGACCTTGAATAAACCAGGTTGGGGTAAGGTCATAGCTCTGTTAGAATGCGCGTTTTTTACCCCATGCGTTGTCGTTGTCGAGAGGGCCGTTTATGAACTGGGCTGATTGGGTGGTCATAGCCCTTATTGCGGTTTCTGCATTGTTGAGCCTCAAACGAGGTTTCATCAAGGAAGCCTTGTCACTGCTTACCTGGGTAGCGGCATTTGTGGTCGCACGATTGTTTACTGACCCACTCAGTGCGGTCTTGGCCTCTTATATAGATACCCCATCGGCCCGCGTCGTGGCTGCATTTGTCCTACTCTTTATTGCGGTGTTATTTACCGGCGCGCTGATTAACAATCTCATCGGCATGCTGATACGCGCCACAGGATTGAGCAGTACCGATAGGGTTCTGGGGATGGCGTTTGGTATTGCGCGTGGCTGCATCATTGTGGTGGTTGCGGTGGCGCTGTTGGCAATGAGTCCTGTTAAGCAGGATCGCTGGTGGGCCGAGTCAAGTTTGATCCCTCATTTCCAGATGATGGAAGGCTGGACACGACAGGTTGCTGGTGAAACGTCGCAGCTAATTATGAATGTCGGTCGAGAATAAGCAGAGAACACCGCTGCCCTAGGGGTGGCGCAAAAAAGGCGGTAGCGAGTGATCGCTGCTGTCTGGCTTTCTTATCTATCAGTAGTCTATGAGGTACGTTGCATGTGCGGGATTGTTGGTATCGTTGCCAAAAACCACGTCAATCAGGCTCTGTTTGACGCGTTAACTGTTTTACAGCACCGAGGCCAGGATGCCGCAGGAATGGTCACCTGTGAGGGGGGCCGTTTCCATCTGCGTAAAGATAATGGTCTGGTTAACGAAGTCTTCAGAACTCGGCATATGCGGGATCTGCGTGGCAATATGGGGATTGCCCATGTCCGCTATCCGACCGCCGGTAGTTCCAGCTCGGCAGAGGCTCAACCCTTTTACGTTAACTCTCCCTACGGTATTGCGCTGGCACATAACGGCAACTTGACCAACTCGGCAGAACTGGCCGAAGACGTGTTTCGTACCGATATGCGTCATATCAATACCAACTCAGACTCCGAAGTGCTACTGAACGTATTTGCTCACGAGTTACAGCGACTAGGAAAGCTAACCCCCACGGCCGATGATATTTTCACCGCTGTGGAACAGGTGCATCAACGCTGCCGCGGCGGTTACGCGGTTGTTGGCATGATTACCGGCTATGGCGTCATCGCATTCCGTGATCCCCATGGGATTCGTCCAGTTGTGTATGGCAAGCGGGAAACGCCCCAGGGAACAGAGTACATGGTCGCATCCGAGAGTGTTGCGCTGGATTTCTGCGGCTTTAAGCGGGTTCGCGATCTGATGCCCGGAGAGGCGATCTATATCACTCAAGAGGGTGAGGTCCATACTCGACAGTGTTCGAGCAATACGCAGCTAAGCCCCTGCCTATTTGAATTTGTCTATCTGGCGCGTCCCGATTCCATTATCGATGGGATCTCTGTGTATAAGGCGCGTCTGCGGCAGGGAGAATTATTGGCTGAAAAAATCCTTCGCGAGCATCCGACTCATGGCATCGACGTGGTGATCCCTATTCCGGATACCAGTCGTACAGCGGCGATGGAGATGGCTGGGCGTTTAGGGGTAAAATTCAGAGAGGGTTTCATCAAAAACCGCTATATCGGCAGGACCTTTATTATGCCGGGACAGGAGCTACGCGAAAAAACAGTGCGGCAGAAACTCAATCCAATTGAACTTGAGTTCAAAGGCAAGAATGTACTGCTGGTTGATGACTCTATTGTTCGTGGTACGACCTCGCGAAAGATTGTCGAAATGGCTCGGGATATGGGGGCAAAAAAGGTATTTTTTGCCTCTGCTGCTCCCGCCGTCCGTTACCCCAATGTCTACGGTATTGATATGCCGTCTGTTACCGAGCTGATTGCACATGGACGTACCGACGATGAGGTCGGGGAGTTGATTGGTGCCGATTGGATTATCTATCAAGACCTGGATGACCTGATTGAATCAACCCAGTGGGATAACTCGGCGGTGAAACAGTTTGACTGCTCTGTCTTTAATGGCCAATACGTCACCGGCGATATCGACCAGGCCTATCTGGATAATCTTGATGCAGTGCGTAATGACGCTGCTAAAAGTGGTTCAGATTCAAGCGGTAGTAGTGAAGCCAACAGCTTGCACCATAAGATGTAAGCGGCTCCAGAGACCTAGATCATGAGTAGAAAACTTCAAGCACCCTCGTCGCGAATGAATTCAGATCTGCGCGATGTTGAGCTGGCTACCCTCGCCATCCGCGGTGGGCACAGCCGCACCGCGGAAGGTGAGCATAGCGAGCCTATTTTCCCCACCTCTAGTTTTGTTTTTAACAGCGCAGCCCAAGCAGCCGCACGTTTTGGTGGTGAAGAACCCGGTAATATCTACTCTCGCTTTACCAATCCGACGGTACGTGTTTTTGAACAGCGGATCGCGGCGATGGAGGGGGGTGAGCGCGCGGTGGCAACCTCGTCGGGGATGGCCGCAATTCTCAGTCTGGGCTTGGGGCTGTTGAATCAAGGCGACCATATTGTCTGCTCTTACAGTGTCTTTGGTTCAACGGTCTCATTGTTTACTAAATACTTTGCCAAGGTGGGTATCCGCACCAGTTTTGTTGACCCGACAGATATCTCAGCCTGGCAGCAGGCGATTGAGCCCAGTACCAAACTATTCTTTCTAGAGACACCCTCTAATCCGCTGGCAGAGGTTGCCGATATTACCGCTATTGCCGATGTTGCTCACGCGGCTGGAGCCTGGCTGGCGGTTGATAACTGCTTCTGCACCCCCGCGCTGCAGCGACCTTTGGAAATGGGTGCCGATATCATCATTCACTCGGCAACCAAGTTTCTTGATGGGCAGGGGCGTTGCATCGGCGGCGTTGTTGTCGGGTCTGATAAATTGATGGAAGAGATCTACGGCTTTGTTCGTACCGGAGGGGCCTGTCTGAGTCCTTTTAATGCATGGGTGTTTATCAAAGGATTAGAGACACTTGAGCTGCGAATGTTGGCGCAAAGCGACCGTGCTATGCAGTTAGCGACCTGGCTGGAGCAACAGCCGCAGGTCGAACGGGTTTATTACAGCGGGTTACCCAGCCATGCTCAGCACCAGCTAGCCGCACGCCAGCAACGCGCTTTTGGTGCGGTCGTGGCTTTTGAAGTTAAGGGCGGGCGGGAACAAGCTTGGTCGCTGATAGACGCTACCCGGATGATCTCTATTACGGGAAATTTGGGCGATGTTAAGACCACGATTACGCACCCTGCTACAACCACACATGGGCGGTTAACCCCTAGTGAGCGGGAGCAGGCGGGGATTAATGATAATCTGATTCGGGTTTCGGTTGGGCTGGAAGCCTTGGTCGATATCCAGGCCGACCTGCAGCGAGGTTTGTCGCTGCTCTGATCATTGAGCTGTTTTTTTCAGTAATATAAAGCGCTTTTTTAGCTGCGCGAGATCTTGGTTCAAGGGGCAGATTGAGTTATGGTCTGGGGAAATAATGGATGGGGGTATCCTGAATGCAAACATCAGCAGCAACCTTAAGCGAAGTTTTCGACGGCCTTCAGGCACTTTCCAAGGCTGCTTTCCCTAAGCAGTGTGGCAGTTGTGGAAAAGAGTACGTCACTCTAGAGCAGCTAGTTGAAGGGACGACCCCTCAGCAGGGCAGTGGTTTAAAGGAGACCCTGGCGGGTTCGTCGCCAACGGTTGAAATGGAATGTGAGTGTAGCTGTGGTTGTCTATTGACCGAGCGGTTTAGTGATCGTCGCAGCTGCGAGGCAGTAGGTAGTCAGCGTCGCAACCTTTTTGATCGGTTATTAAGTTTGCTGACCGAAGGTGGTATGCCGGTGAAGATGGCTAAGAAAGAGCTGCTTAAAGTGATGAAAGGCCAGTCCAGCGAGTTACTTGATCGAGAGCAGCTGGCTCGATTTTTTTCCTGATCATAAAGCTTACCCTGAAGCAAAAGCACGCGTAAGGCGTGCTTTGTCGTTTCTGGGCCTGGCCAGAATTGGCCTAATAATTTTAACCTTGGAGACGTGCTGATGCATATTGAAGATAAGCCGCTTAATAGCTATCCCTTCTGGTTACGGCCATTCTTCTGGCGCCAGAAACGGCGCTATGGCTCAGTGCTAAAACCTGGTTTATTGTGGGCGCGCGTGCCTAAGTTGTTTGCTGCGGTAGCGCTGCTTTATGGCGTGCTCGATCGTAAGGGTTCACCCATCTCTCCGGTGATTCGTTCGTTGGTTACGGTACGGGTTTCGCAAATCAATCACTGCGCTTTTTGTGTCGACATCAATGCAGCGACGCTGATCCGGCGTGCTGGAACGGAGATCAAGGTCGAGGCACTTTCTGAATGGCAGGATAGTAATATTTTTGATTCGGTTGAGCGCAGTGTCTTGGCCTATACCGAAGCGATGACCTACAGCGACCGAGAAGTGACGCCTGTGTTGATGGCGGAACTAAAACTACATTTTAGTGACGATGAAGTGGTCGAGTTGACGGGGCTGATCGCATTCCAGAACTTATCGAGTAAATTCAATAGTGCTCTTGATGTGCCGGCGCAGGGTTTTTGTTCGGTACCTGCAGCCAGAATACAGAGCGAAAAGGACTGATCGAAGTCTGGATTAGTCAGATTGGAGATCAGGATCGATCAGCCCCTGAACTTTTATCGGCGGAAATCAGGGATACAACCGATGCCGACCTCACCAGGGAAGCTTCGGCAGCGACGATCATTACGAAATTTCGTACCTTCCATTTTTGCGGTCATCAGATCCAGCGACTGCAGGTCGCTGTCAATATCCAAGTGCTCCATCCTGCTCCAGCGCAGATCGGCATTACGGAATTCAGCGCTGCTCATATCCGTTCCTTTGAATTGAACCCCTTGTAATATGGCACCGTTGAAGCGGGTTTGGCTGACCCTGGCTCGGGTAAGGTCGCTACCAGTCAGGTCTGCACTACTCAGGTCGACGTTATTGAGGTTGGCGTTGCTTAGATTGGCCCAACGTAACTCGGCACCGCGTAGTGAGATTCCACGAAGGTTCGCACCCTCTAGGTCGCAGCCGTTACATTTTTTTTCAATTTCCAGTTTGCGTAGATCATCCGGCTCATAGGCGAAGACTGTGGAGGTAAAGCTGATCGTCAATAGAGCCGCGAGAGCGCATAGTTTCATGGTTATAGTCCTTTCGCTTATATGGGAACAGTTTTATCGATTGTATCAGTCACCGCGTATAATCGTCTGCGGTGGGCGGCTAAATTGTGAATTACTACAATAGACTGCTGAATCAGTATAATTATCCTTTCTGTACGCATACGATTGGGCTCTACAAAGTTAATAACACTTTATCGGTGTAGCTCTGGACCTCTGTTGATGAAGGTTGGTAAAGTGTTCGTTCATCATATTTTAGCGTGGATCTGAACATAGAAACTTATACCAAAAATAGTCAGACAGACGCTTTCGAGGCGGGTTTGCTACCCTTGTTGATCCAGGGCGATAAAGCCAGTTTTAATCGGATCGTGGAGGCCTATTACGGTCCCATGCTGGGATTGGCGCGTTCGATCGTAGGCATGGCCATTGCTGATGAGGTAGTCCAGGAGGCCTGGCTTTCAGTGTACAAAGCGCTTCCCAAGTTTGAAGCACGCTCTAGTCTTAAAACCTGGATCTTGCGGATTACCGCTAATGAGGCGAAATCGCGTTTAAGACGGGAATCACGTCACCTGTCATTGGAGATGCTCAGTGGTGGCGAGACGGATATTTTACCTGGCAGGTTTCAAGATAATGGCCACTGGTCGATCCCACCGACTTGTTGGCACGATGAGAGTCCCGATGCATTGCTGACAAACACGGAGATGGGTAACTGTATAGAGTACAGCCTAAGCCGCCTCCCCGAGCTGCAGCAGGCAGTCTTCAGGCTAAAGGTGCTCGAGGACTATAGCTTTGAAGAACTCTGTAACATCCTTGAGATCAGCGCATCTAATGCACGGGTTTTACTGCATCGAGCACGTCTTAACCTGTACGGTAAAATCGAGCATTTTCAGGAGAGCGGTGAATGTTAAGCTGTCGTCAGATTGTCGAACAATCCAGTCAGTACCTGGATCATGAGATGTCGTTCAGTCACCGTTTACACTATAGAATCCATCTGCTGATGTGTCGTCATTGCCGCCGTTTCACGCAGCAGTTTAAGGCGGCTGCAGCGATGACCAAGCAGCTTGAAACGGCCCCTGTTACTGCGGATCAGATTGATGCGATGAAGCAGCGAATCGACCGTTTAGAGTGAGTGGCTGATTTAGCGCCAGAAATTTTTCAACTTGAGCAGATTTGATCGACTGGACTCTGGGCCGCTATATCGCTTAGGCTACTGTGGGTTTATTCACCAGATCGGATTTCCATATGAAGCAGATTATCTCTGAGTTGCATCAGGATCATCAGCACATCAGTACGCTACTGACCATTCTTAAAAATAAACTGGCAACACTTGAATTAGGCGGTCGGCCTAATTTTAATTTGATGTCTGATCTGCTGGACTACCTGGATGATTATGCCGACGAGTATCATCATACTCGTGAAGATCTGATTTTTGGTTTTATGCGCCACCACCATCCTGAAACCGATAGTTTGATTAATCAGGCAGAGAGAGAGCATTTAGAGCTGGCCCAGTTAACCGCTGCTCTCAGGGATTCGGTTGAGCAGGTGCTGATGGATGAGCCTTTTTCCATTCCAGATTTTAGTAATAGACTACGTCGCTTTATCAGTAAACAGAGCCAGCATTTGAGTTTTGAAGAAGGACGGCTTTTGCCGCTAATCGATCAGCTGATGACTGTATCCGACTGGCAGCAATTTTCGCAGCAGGCTCCGTTACAGCGTGACCCTGATATGGAAGCCACGCGTAAGGAGCGTTATCAGCAGCTGTGCAGTGCATTGATAGAAGATTTAGCTTGATGCCAGAACTGTTCTCTCCCGATATTGATCAACGCCGCACAATACGATTTGATACCCACCTGCAGGCGTTGGTAACGAATGATTGGCAAGAGCACTCCGTGGCGTTGGTCAGCAATATCTCGCACGATGGAATACGTATAGAGGGATCGCGCGCACTGGTTGATATTATCTTTCCCAATTTTAATCCAGGGCGACCGGCGCGCCGCCATTCGCTTAGTTTACGACTCGCATTAGAAGAAGGGATGAAAATTACCGAGGAAAACTCAGTTACTCTTAGCTGTAATAGTGTCTATGTGCTGCGGCAGCGCCAAGACTGGTTTCAATTGGGATTGATTTATTCTGTTATCGATGCGGCTACTGAAGTTCGTCTAGAACAGTTCATTTTAGAGCTTCAGCACTCTGAACCTAGGTAGAAGTTGTAGTAATCTGCCGTCCGGCTTCAATCAGTGCAACTTCAGTTGTCGCTTCCGTTTTAATTTGCGTTGCAACTACAGTGGCACCGCGTGCAATTGAGCATCATTGTCCAGTTCTTGATTTACCTTTAGCTCACTGAGGCAGACGCGGTCACGCCCTTGTGCCTTGGCTTGATAAACCCCCTTGTCGGCCGAAGCAAGCAGCAGCTCGGCCAGATCAGAAAGGCCTGAAGGTTCGATATGCATGGCTGGACAGGTGGATGCACCGACCGACAGCGTTAAGCCAAATTCGACGTTGTCATCAGAACGGAATCGTTGTCTTTTAATGGCTTGACGGATATTTTCTGCAATCTGCAACGCTTGTTTTTGTTCGCAGCCGGGCAAGAGGATAGCGAACTCTTCACCGCCAAATCGGGCGATAAAGTCTGTTTTTCGCAGTTGATTCTTGATCGTTTGGGCGCTTCCTCGCAGCACTTTGTCACCGGTCGGATGACCGTAATTATCATTGATCTGCTTGAAGTGATCTAAATCGATAAACAGGCAACTCAACGGGTGTTGACTGCGGCAGGCTCTCGACAGCTCTTTCGACAGTTCGCTGTTGAAGGCACGCCGGTTATGCACCTTGGTTAGCACATCGATCATGCTCACCCGCACTAGGGTCTCCTGGCTAATGCAATTTTCGATACAGACTGCGATGATGGACGCCAGATGGGTGATGTAATCAATGGCTACATTGGGGTTGTAGCGGCTGGGATCGTAACTACCCAGATGCAAGCTGCCGATGATGCAGTTTTGCCGCACTAAGGGGAGCAGTGCCGCACTTTTTACCCGAGTGGCGGTGCCAAATGCCTGGGCTGTGATCTCCGCATTTTGTGAGCCTATTCTAGGTCTGGGTTGGCGGCTATAGAGTTGACGTAAATCGCGATAGTTATGGCTGAATACTAAGCAGTTGGCCGATTTTGGTGGGCTGTAGTTGGGTATTAGGTCGCGGGCTGCATGCTCGGGGTCGAATAAGACTAGCCTGACCTCTTCCAGTCGAAAGTATTCTGCAAGTGTAATCAGCAGCATGTCGAGCAGGTCTGCCAGAGAATTACAGGACAGCAATCGGAGTTCTATCTCTTGGAACGTATGAAGAATGTCTCGATTACGCTCGGCCTTACTGACCATTACATGCAAGGTTCGCTTTAGATTGCGATTTTCAGCTTCTAATGGATTCATTGTCACCGGTTACCAGCGCTAAGCTTTGACCATAACACGTCTGAAAAGACGTTGCCTAGCGGTGATCTTTTGCATCTATATGTCGGATGATCTTCCCGTTTATTTTTGTCCGGCCAAAACGCGCTCGACCGTTTCGACGATTGCTTGGGTTTGCGGATCTATTTCGATATTAACCTCAGCGCCGAGCTGACGACCCGCCAGGTTGGTACGGCTCATCGTTTCAGGAATCAGGTTAACGCAAAATTGATTGTTGCTCACCTCACCGATAGTCAGGCTGATACCGTCTATGCCGATATAGCCCTTAGTGAACAAAAATTTCGCGAATTCGCTAGGCAGTTCGAACCAGACTTGGCGGTTGTTAGGGGTATCGATTATCTGGCTGATCCTAGCGGTGCAGAGAATATGCCCCGACATTGCATGCCCGCCTATCTCGTCACCGAAACGCGCTGCTCGCTCCACATTGACAGTATCCCCTAGTTGCAGCTGACCCAGGTTAGTTAGTTTTAGGGTGGCTTGCATCAGGTCGAAACTGACTCTGTTACCTTCTATCCTGGTTGCCGTTAAACAGCAGCCGTTATGCGCGACTGAGGCACCAAGTTGTAAGCCGGTTAATAGTGAATCGTCGAGCTCGAGGGTATGGGTGCGGAAATCCTGCTTGGTCTCGATCGTTACAATGCGGGCCGTGCCCTGAACAATACCGGTAAACATCAGTTATTCGCTCCTTGCTCTTTCGGTTGCTATGCTGTGTCACAGGGGCGTTATTGTATCTGAACCCACTAAAGGACCGCTAGCCACGTGAAACTACTGATTACTGGAGCCTCTGGCTTTATAGGTACGGTGCTGACGCGCAGATTATTAGATGCGCAGCATCAGGTTGTGGGTTTAAGTCGGACGCCGGACCGATTGCAGAGTAAGTTCGCGGGTCAATTTCGAGCAGTTAAAAGCTTGGCGGAGATTGATGCCGCAGAGGATATTGACGCGATCGTTAATCTGGCTGGTGAACCCATCTTGGGTAAGCGTTGGAGCCAAGCCCAGAAGCAGCGGATCTATACCAGCCGGCTGGATACCACCGCGGCGGTGCTCCAGCTTATTCGCCGTCTGGATAAGCCTCCGGGGGTGCTGGTGAACGGCTCGGCGATTGGTTTCTACGGCTCGCAACCCGGTGATAGGGTGCTCGATGAGCAGAGCGAAGGACGTCCTGGATTTACCCACAAACTCTGTGCCGATTGGGAAAACAAGGCCTTGGAGGCGCAGCAGCAGGGCGTGCGGGTCTGTTTGTTGCGTACCGGCGTGGTGCTGGGGGACGGTGGGGCACTGAAGCGGATGCTGCCCCCTTTTAGATGCGCGCTGGGAGGTCCTATAGGTAATGGCCGTCAGTGGTTCTCCTGGATACATCTGGAGGATATGGTCTCTGCGATCGAATTTCTACTTGCGCATGAAGTGCTGACCGGAGTTTTCAATGCCACGGCACCGACGCCTGTGACGAATGCAGCTTTTACCCAGGCATTAGGACGGGCTCTGCGGCGTCCGGTAGTCTTGCCCATGCCGAGTTTTTTGCTGCGGCTGATGTTAGGCGAAGGCGCCGAGCTGCTATGCGAAGGCCAGCGCGTAATCCCTGCGAGATTGCTGGATGCGGGGCTTGAATTTAGCTACCCGGATATAGATAAGGCTTTGAGTTCGTTGCTTTAGGCTGGAGAGGAAGGCTGGTTAAAGCCCTGCTCAGGGTCAGTCATCGACGGCTACTCGTATTGATTCTCTGCTACGTTGAGGCCGCCGGCTTTGCTGCCGCAGACGCCTGATACGTTCAATTAGTAGGTCACCATGCCAGCTATCACTCGGATCCTGCAGTTGATGCTGCAAATTCTTGAGTAAATAGGTCAAAGTTGGGTCTTTGGCCAGTTCCTGTATATCTTCTAGCGTTCTTACCCTCATTCCTGGCCAGTGTACTGCCGCCCATTCGAATAAGCACTGATAGGCCCGTTCGGGGTTGTTGGTCTCGCAGGCTTCGGTTAGTTCGGAGAAACTGTTGTGTTGACGCGCTGGATCGATGCTAGGCGGCGTCCTAGGCTTTGGTTGTAAAGCCGCTTGCTTCAGGGTTGTTAATTCGGTCTCGACGCGTTTGCTGCGCTGTTGACTCAGGCTCCAGCCAATGGCGCAGATGAGTGCGATACCCGCCCATACCCAAGCCTGCCACTGCATTGTTGACGCGGTTTGTTCCTTGCTGGATACCGCTACAGAGGAGCGTTCGTCAGCTAATAGAGGCGGTTGGTTCTCTTCGAGGGCAGAATCCGTTTCATCCGCAGTAAAGGGAAGTACCTGCAAATCGGTCGGTTCGAGATGAGATAGTCGGACTCTATTAGCTAGGCTGTCCCACCAAGCGAGGGACAGTTCAGCCAGATGGTGGTTGCCTGCTTGGGTCAGGAGGAGTTTGAATTCAGTTTTTTTGCTGCTGACCAGAACGTTATTGAGGATGTTTTGGTCAAGCTGCGGCGGTTGCGGGTAGACACTGATGCCTTCGGTAACAGGAAGGCTTATATCCGGTATCCAGCGAGCGGGTATGCCGTGGGCGATGACCGTGATTGTCCGTGTGAGCGCATCACCTGCGCGCAGTCTATCGAGCGACGACTGCCAGTGCTGTTCAATCCGAACTTCGGTAGCGGTTAATTGAACCTGGTTAGACAGCTTGCCGGGCAGGGGTAATATTTCAAATTCAACCGGTGCTGACTGGCTCGTAATCGCGATCCCTGTGGCGTCAGTTCCGGTGAAATGTAGCCTGGGGATTTGATATCGCCCAGGATTAAGGGCTTGTAGCAGATACTGCTGTTCGATGACCTGATAGCGTTGTTGATCGAGGCGTTCGATATAGCTCAGTTGATCGCCAATAGGCTCAATGTTAACCCCATCTATTCGGGGCTGAGTCAACTCTGCGCTTTGCAGGGCGAGGCTGTAATAGAGTTTGACGTTTAAACGGATCGGGCTGCCCTGATAAGCATCATGGGTGTCTAGCTGGGCCTGGAGAATCAAAGGCTCGGCCTTAGGTTTTGGCTTGGCAGCGGCATAGAAACTTAGCGGCTGGCTCGATTCCCCTTTGACATTGATCGCTGGGATTATTAAATCACCTGCACGCTTTGGGCTTAAACTCAGGATCCAGCGAGAGATAAAGACGGTGCGTCCCGCGCGTTTTTCGGTCAGATAAACAGACTTGTTTGAATGAATTTTAAAGTCTTGTTGCAACGGCTCCAGCTCTGGCGCACCAATAATGGAGCTAGACTGGGATACTTCTATGATCAGTTCGAAAGGATTCCCTACTTGGCCCTGATCGTAACTCGTGGTCAGCTGCACCGCAGCCCACACGGGAGCTGTCAATATAAGCAAGACTAGAACTTGGATGATCTGGTTCAGTGGGGCTCGTGCCACAACGTCTTCTCTGGCAGGTGGTGCTGAATATAAGTGGACGGCAGATAACATCAATATGTTATCAAGAGCCTGCTCCGCTGTAACCGCAGAATCTGACTGATATGCGTAAAAAGGGGGCGTCCCTCAGTGTTTCTTGGCACTGCGCTGTGTTGCTTTGAGAATGCCCCGCAACATATTCAGTTCAACAGTTTCAGGTCTGGCTCGATTGAAAAAACGTCGTAATTTCGTCAGCGATCTACCTTCGTGGTTAGTGACCATAAAGCCTATATCTCTGAGCGTCTGTTCAAGGTGTTGGTAGAAAAAATTCATCTCTTGGTGGCTGGGGTACTCGCTTTCAGTTTCTATTGATCTAGTGGCAGATATAGGGTGCGTCTCGGACTGGGCCGTTAAGTAAGCTTTCCATATTTCGTAGCAGATTACTTGAATTGCCGCGCTGACATTCAGCACCGGATGTTCTGGATTAGAGGGAATAGCTACATGAAAATGACACTGCATCAGCTCATCGTTGGTTAATCCCATTCTCTCACGCCCAAAGACGATCGCAACCGGAGCATTGTTGGCCCCTTTAAGTGATTTTTCGGCGCACTGCTCCGCATCGAGCATGGGCCAAGGAAAGCTACGGCTTCGCGCACTTGCGCCAATTACCAGTGGACAGTCGGCGATCGCCTGCTCTAGGGTAGTGACGACGGTAGCCTTATCAAGTAGATCTGTGGCGCCAGATGCTCGCGATTCTGCTTCTGGATCGGGATAGCTGCGCGGATCGACCAGATAGAGCTGGCTGAGCCCCATGTTTTTCATCGCCCGTGCTGCGGCGCCGATATTTCCAGGGTGAAAGGTGTTGATCAGAACGACGCGGATATTAGCAAGCATGAGAGCAGACTTTGATGACAATAAAGCGGCATTATAAAGTCTCAGGCTCTGCTGGCAACAGGCCTCCTAGCGAAATACGCAGGGCGGTGCAGATCCTGATTGATAAGGCTACAATGTCGGTTGCTATAAATGATCGCTGTAGATCGTTAAACCTGATCGTTAAAAAGCCGCCGTTATAAATGGGCCGTTGAATATAGGTCGCTAATTCCAGGCCTGCTGATTTTGTAGTCTGTCAACTAAGGAGTCTCCGGTTTTATGAGTGATACATCTGAATGAGTGGTTCGTCTGAGCTACGTTTTGGCGGCACTCGGCGGTTATATGGAGCGCTAGGTGTCGAAGCCTTGCAGCAAGCCCACGTGTGCGTTGTAGGTATTGGCGGCGTGGGCTCTTGGGTCGTTGAAGCACTGGCGCGCAGTGCTGTGGGTGAGATCACTCTGATCGATCTGGATGATCTCTGCATCACCAATACCAACCGTCAGATCCATGCGCTAACAGAGACCCTGGGTCAGTCCAAAGTTGCGGTGATGGCGGACCGGGTGCGGGCCATTAATCCGGATTGCCAATGTCATCAAATTGAAGAATTGGTCACGGAAGAAAATGCTCGAGCACTGTTTGATAAGCCGTTCGACTATGTGATCGATGCGATTGACGATGTTCGTGCAAAAGCCGCCATGATTGCTACCTGTCACCGTCGAAAACTGCCGATTATCACGATTGGAGGTGCGGGGGGGCAGATCGATCCAACCCAGGTTCAGGTGGCTGACCTGAGTCGGACCTTGCATGATCCTCTGGCGGCTAAGCTGCGCTCGCACCTGCGACGCTTTTATAATTTTACCAGCAACCCCAAGCGGCGTTTTGATATTCCCTGTGTCTTTTCTACCGAACAGCTGCGTTACCCGCAGGCCGATGGCTCCGTCTGTGCCCAAAAAGCGGTCGCGGAACCCGGCCAGGGGATGCGTTTAGATTGCGCCAGTGGTTTTGGTGCCAGCAGCTGTGTTACCGCTACCTTTGCTTTTGTCGCGGTTGCAAGGGTCATCGACAAGCTGATTGAACGCTCAGAACGACTAGCGGTAGCTAGATAATTGAGTCTGTTGGGTGCGAAATAATGTCTAACTCCTTGCTGCTGAATCGGTCATGGCTACTCGTCTGGCTCTGCGCAAGTAGTCTAAGCCGGGCTGCTGAAACTGCTATTTTGCCTGATTCGGCGGGTACCGCTGAGCCACCTGGATGGCTTAATTCGGCCGGAGGTTGGTTGGAGCTCCAGCGAGACTCTTTTTCTGAAACAGTCAAAGATTCAGCAGAAGGGATCGATGCCTATCTGGCGCGTGAAAGTTTCGATCACACATTGCTTAATGAGAGTTATTTAAAAGTTCATCTGCGGCAGCGGTTAGAGAAATCGGGAGCCTATAGTTTTGATGCAAATATTCGGGCCAAGTTGAAACTGCCCAATAGTCGGCGAAAATTAAAACTGACGTTCGACAGTGATCCCGATGATTTCGAGAGCATCGCCGACAAAAATAGAAATCAATTGCCAGGTTTTAACTCCTCCAGCACGTTGAAGGATACAGCGATAGCTGGGCTGAGTGTGGAAAAGATTCTGGGGAAGCGTTGGCATCGCAGTTATAATCTGGGGATCCGTTTAAAGCTACCGTTGAACCCCTATGCTAGGGTCAATTGGACTCATGCCAAGTCCTGGAGTGAGTATTGGCAAAGCCGCTTCAAGCAGAGCTTTGGCTATTTTCATACGGATGGCTGGAAGAGTGAAACCGGGCTGAGTTTTTACCGTCCTCTCAATGAGCGTCTGCTATTTCAATCTAGCAGCGGCGCTCAGTTTTTAGACAAAGACAATAATTGGGAACTGTACCAGGGCTTATCTTTACACCAGCGGCTGAGTGTCGACAGTGCGTTTGAGCATCAAGTGGGGGTGTCCGGTTTAAGTCGCCCCTCGATGAAAACCAACGGTTACTGGCTTCGCACCGAGCTGCGGCATCGGCTCCATAAGGATTGGCTGTTCGCTAAAGTATCGCCGGAGCTTTATTTCGGTCGTACCGATGGGTTTACACTCGCACCCTCGATTACTTTTGAACTCGAAATCTACTTTGGCAAAGCGCCGGACTGATTGTTACCAATCAAAGATGCGCATTAATTATTGATGCATCGTTGCGATCTGTTTGATCTCCTTGACGATCGCCTCTAAACCATTACTTCGAGAGGTGCTCAGGTGCTGCACGAGTCCCAGCTTGAGAAACAGCTCATCAAGCGCTAGATCTATAATCTGCTGCGGATTCTTACCATTGAAGAGTTCTAATAGTAAAAGACCTAGTCCTTTGATAATCCGTGTGTCGCTATCGATCTGATAGTGAAGACTGTTGTCATCTCCGTGATAGCGATAATCTAACCAGACCTTGCTCGAGCAGCCGTGGAGTATGTGTTGATCCTGCCTCAGCGCGCTATCGGACGCTTGAGCTTGCGCCATCTTCATCAGCAGGGCATAGCGGGCTGCCCAGTGTTCGAGCCGAAGCAGTTGCTGTAGTAGTGACGCTTCCTGGTGTTGAGGTATAGGGGTCGAGGCGGAGGTTAGAGGCGGTGCCTTGTGCGAATTAATAGGGTGCTGGGTCAGAAGCTCGCTAAGGGTGTCCGCCAGGCGGTCGATCTCATCAATCCGGTTATAGAGTCCGAAAGACGCGCGGACGGTTCCCTCAAGTCCCAGTTGCCGGTGCAGAGGCATGGCGCAATGGTGGCCTGTGCGCAAGGCGATGCCGTGCTGGTCGAGCAGGGTGCCCAGGTCGAAGCTGTGGATCCCATCGATAACAAAGGGTAGCAGCCCAGTCCGATGCTGGGGGTGGCCGATAATGCGTAACCGTGGCAGTTGGCTTAATCGCATTATTGCATGGTCTAATAAACCCTGCTCGTGTGCCTGGCGTTGACTGAGGTCAAAGCGGTTCAAATACCTGATCGCTGCTGCCAAGCCTATAGCTGCCGCTATATTGGGGGTACCCGCTTCAAAACGGAACGGTGGTGGTAGAAATGTTGTGCTCTCGAAACTGACCTGTTCGATCATCTCACCGCCTGCCTGCCAAGGAGGCATCATCTGCAGCAGTTGTTGTTTGCCGTAGAGCACACCAATCCCCGTAGGGCCGTAAAGTTTGTGCCCGGAAAACAGATAAAAATCGCAGTCGAGTGCCTGCACATCTATCTGAAAATGGCTGACCGCCTGGGCGCCATCAATCAATATTTTGGCACCGACGCTGTGTGCTTGCTGAATCATCTCTGCAACCGGGTTTACCGTTCCTAGAGCGTTGGAAACATGACAGATTGCGACCAGTTTAGTTCTAGGGTTGAGCATCTCGGCATAGGCGGCTTGGTCAAGATCGCCGTCATTATTGATGGGAATAACACGAAGTACTGCGCCACTACGCTGGGCAAGCAGTTGCCAGGGAACGATATTGGCGTGGTGCTCCAGCACACTGATGAGGATCTCATCACCGGCCCCTATGGCCTGCTGGCCAAAGCTATGGGCGACTAAATTAATTCCCTCTGTGGTGCCGCGGGTCCAGATGATCTCATCCGTGTGGCCGGCATTGAGGAACTGTTGTACCCTTTGTCGTGCTGCTTCAAAGCTCTCTGTGGCGAGACGACTCAGCTTATGGGCGGCGCGATGGACGTTGGCATTGCTGTGCCGGTAGTAACTGTCCATGGCATTGAGGACGTCACTAGGCTTCTGGGTCGTAGCGGCGTTGTCGAAGTAACAGTCTGATGACGTGGCGATCAAGGGGAAGTCAGACCGGAGTCGTTCGATCTCAAACGGCCGTGTGGATTCAGATGATTTCATCCAGGGATCAGGCGTCGTCAGCCATCGCCTGCATTGCGTCCTGAGCCCAGGTTAGGCTGTGACGGTAGGCGCTTTCGTAGATGGCATCATTGATTTCGAACTCGCCAAGACGTTCCCATTCGCCGCGTTCATAGGCCAGAGTCGCTTCAAGTACCATTCCCATCGAGCCTTCGTGCTTGCCGATAGCGGCTTTGATCTCATCATTCAAGGGGATCTGTTCCAGTACCGTGTCCATGTCCATATCCAGGAGCGCATTAATACTAGACATCATGCCTACCATGAAATAGTTGCTGGTATTGGGGTAGCTCATTGATTCGGCCAGTAGTTCGCACATGCGCCCACGTGCGAGCAGTGAGCGTGAGAGTTCGGCGGGTTTGTTGTCAGTACTGCTCAATGAAATTAACGTGGCCCATTTTCTGACCTGCTCCATGCCCAGCATAACAACGGCTTGATTGAGAGATTCGACTTTGCGAACCAGTGCATAGGTTGCTGAGTTAACGATACGCAGCAGTTTAAAGGTCAAAACGGGATCTTTGATGATGAGTCGCTCAACCGCGGATGCGGTGGTTCCGGGTCGCTGCAGTTCTTGAACGACCTGCATTAGTGCCAGCGTATTGGTAGCGACTTTTTTACCTTTGATCACCTGTGGCTTGCTTAAAAAGTGTCCTTGGAAGAGCTTGAATCCCAAGTCAACACATTCGTAGAGATGTTCAAGCGTTTCAATTTTTTGGGCAAGCAGGGTTACTCGGTAAGGTGCAAGCTTCTGAATATGTTCTTTTAGTTCCTGTTCAGAAAGCTGCTCAACATTGATTTTGACGATGTTGACCAGCTTGAGCAGGGGAATGTATTTCTCATCATAAAAAAAATTATCTAATGCGACTTTAAATCCGTCCTCTCGCAGTTTTCTGACCGCCTCAACCAGCTCAGCATCAATAGCGCTATCTTCGAGCAGCTCTATCACTATCTGTTTGCGCAGTAGTTGCGGCACATTTTGTCTGATCAGCATCTCCCGGTTCAGATGGATAAAAGCCGGGACCCGCTTAGTCGAGCCTTCATCGCTGATGCTGGTATAGGTATTCAGCAACATCTCGCTAGAAGCTTTCTCGCCATCTAAAAAATCAGCATCGCTGTCGGTGTCGCTGCGGTACAGCAACTCGTAGGCGATCACCTTGAGTTGACGATCGAAGATCGGCTGCCGGGCCATCAATATCTGATTATTAGCTTCGTTGTTGATCATTTACAGTACTTCATCCCGATGCGTTTGAGTCATTCTAGCCCAATGACCTGGATACGCCTACGGGGTTGGTGGATGATTCTCGGGGAGCAGGATTAAGCTCGGACAGTTCGCTCCTGCTAAGCTATAATCTCGCCCCCCAAAATGATAACCAGGAGTTGGGCTGCGTATGACCATTCAATGGTTTCCCGGCCACATGCACAAAGCACGCAAAGAGATTGCTAAGGTGATCTCTGAGATCGATGTCGTGATCGAGGTGCTCGATGCCCGTTTACCGCACTCCAGTGAGAATCCATTGGTTGGAGAGCTGCGTGGGCAGAAGCCGCTGATCAAGGTGCTTAATAAGAGTGATTTGGCCGATCCGGGGCGAACGCGCAAGTGGCTGAAGTTTTTGAATACGGATACTACGCAGGCGATGGCACTACGGATGGACCAGAAGTCCGAGTTGCAGCAATTGATCGGGCTCTGTAAACAGACCGCTCCAGGACGGGTTGCAGCAGATCGCCCGGTACGGGTAATGATCATGGGCATCCCCAATGTGGGCAAATCGACCCTGATCAATGCGTTGATGGGACGTAAAATCGCCAAGGTTGGTAATGAGCCAGCCGTGACCAAGAACCAGCAGCGCTTCGTGACGACCAATGGCCTGGCTGTCTTCGACACCCCGGGTATTTTATGGCCGAAAATTGTCGATGATGATTCGTCCTACCGCCTCGCTGCCAGCGGCGCTATTCGCGATACCGTGGTCGAATATGAGGATATCGCGCTGTACAGCCTCGGTTTTTTGATCAGCGACTATCCCGAGCTGTTGCTGCAAAGGTTCAAATTGCCCGCGTTGCCGGCTTCTGCCGATGAGGCGTTGGAGGCGATAGGACGACGCCGTGGCTGCTTAAAGAGCGGGGGAGTGGTCAATCTTACCCAGGCAGGCGAGGTCGTGATTGGCGATCTTCGCTCTGGTTTGATTGGTCGACTTAGTTTCGAAACTGTCGGAGAATGGGTCGAGAAACATCGCCTAGCAGAGCTGCTTCGATTACAAGGGCAGCAAGAGCAGGACGCACAACAAGCGCAGCTTGATGCTGATACTGCAAAGAGGGCGGAAAAAGCTAAATATAACTCCCGATATCACGCCACCTACAAACAGATTGATCCCTTGTCCGGCAATGAGCGGGGCGATGAATTGGGTAATGAGGATAGTTAACAAATGACACGTCAGAAAAAATCTCGTTCTAAAGCCGGTAGAGTACCTCTGTCGGACATGGCCGAAGTTGAAGTTCGCCCCAATCGTACCAGTCAGAGTAAGCTCAAACCGCAGCAACGAAGCGGCTACCTGGACAGCCTACAAAAAGAGGCGCAGCAACAGGCGTTGGCTAAACGTAAGAATCGATTAAAATCAGATCCGGCCGATGTTGCTGCTCGATCGCTAGAGGTGATAGCGCAGAAAAACGCGGTCGATGAAAATGACCCTGTTGATGACGCTAGTTGAGTCTTGCTTGAGGCTTGGCGAGTCATGCCTCATCGCTTGTGTGTTTGCGGCTGTCGTCAAGGTTAAAGTTGAAGCTGAAGGTAAGGCTGTAGCCAGCGTCGAGTGATGATGCATCCGCCGTATGAATATAGCCGTCGCTTCATATTAGGGTTTTTCTGGATAGCATCACGCGTTGTCTCAAATGCAAAGAATTATTGTTGACCTGAAGATCAGTACCGACGAATACCTTAAGTTTTATCGAGGCCAGGCCAGCGTCGTCACTTGCCTCTCCCGTGATGGCCGCAGAATCCAATTTCCAGTTAAGATTATAAATCCCTACCTGACGCGAGAGGGTGTCAATGGCTCCTTTGAGATTCAATTTGATAGTAAGGGTAAATTTGTAGCCATTACGCGCCTCTAATCAAAGAGGAATAATGATCGCCGGGGCTGGTATGCTCTGGCAGCTAAAAACTATTATTTTCACTCTAAGATCAATTAATACCCAACGAAGTTAGCATCCCTGGCGGCATTTCGTATAATGCCTCGCTAAATTGGGAGCCTGTTATGTTGTACACCTATCTGCAATCATTATTATTTCGTTTTGAACCCGAAACTGCGCATGCACTATCAATGACGGCTCTGGATCTGGGCGAGCTTTCTGGTCTGAGTCAGTTGCTGTCGAAGCGAATAGAAGCGCCGGTCCAGGTGATGGGATTGGCGTTTCCTAATTCAGTTGGTTTAGCGGCGGGATTGGATAAAAATGCCGAGCATATCGACGGCTTGGCTGCGCTGGGGTTCGGTTTTATTGAAGTGGGCACTGTTACGCCGAGACCGCAACCTGGCAACCCGAAACCACGCATGTTTAGGATCCCCGAGCACCGGGCGATCATCAATCGCATGGGCTTTAATAATAAGGGTGTGGATTACCTGATTAAACAGGTGGATAGCAGCCGTTATCAGGGCATTCTCGGGATTAATATTGGCAAGAATTTTGATACCCCTGTCGAGCGTGCGACCGACGACTATCTGCTCTGCCTACGCAAGGTGTACAGCCGAGCCAGCTATATAACCATTAATGTCTCGTCACCTAATACCCCGGGGCTGCGCTCGTTACAGTTCGGTGAATCGCTTAACAGCCTGCTTGCTGCATTGAAGCTGGAGCAGACCAAGTTGGCAGGCTTCTATGGCCGCTATGTACCTATTGCGGTAAAGATTGCCCCGGATATGACGCAGCAAGAGATCGAACTCGTTGCTGAGGCGCTGGTTGATTATGGAATGGATGGCGTTATTGCAACCAATACAACGCTGGAACGAACGGGGGTTAAGAGTTCTGCAGTAGCTGAGGAGTCGGGAGGGCTGAGTGGTGCTCCGCTGCGGCAGCGATCGACAGAAGTAATTGCCGCGTTAGCGCAGGTGTTGCAGGGGCGGCTGCCGATTATCGGGGTTGGAGGCATCTGCGATGGTATGGACGCGCGTGAAAAAATAGCCGCCGGAGCCTCGTTGGTACAGATCTATAGCGGGTTTATTTATCGTGGCCCGAAATTGATCAGCGAAGCGGCTGAGGCAATAGACGCGATTCGTTAAGCCAGAAACGATCAAAATTCAGTCTGCGTTGTATGCGGAGATGTTGTATACGGAGATGTTGTATACGGAGATGCTGTCGGCGTAGGCGAAATGACTGGTTTGGTCTAGTTAGCAAAGGGCACACAGAAGTGTGCCCTTTTGTCTAACGCGAGCATGAGTGGAATCAGTTCATGCTGGGGGCGCAGTGTAGGTTTGAAATTCCTTGGTATCCGTCCCAGAAGTCTGAGCGTCCTTGGCGCCAGCCGGTAATCCAGTGGTGGCGGTTGTCGCCGACGGGGGTTGGGCACGTGTCTTTAGATTTGCCTGATACACCGGCTTGATAGCCTCGTGAAAAAGCTCGAGTTGTTAAATCACGTTTTTGTCTCTTCATTCAATAGCCTCGTTATTTCTTGTAATTGGATCGCCAGAGCCGCGGGTGGATCTGGCGAGCCTTTACTCGGTCTATTCATGCCCAGAAAGCTGCAACAAAATAGCCGCTATCAGCATGGTTAGTATCTTACCAACACTAAATATTTATCCGATTCTTCTGCTGTTGTCGATAAAAAAAACCATTCATTTCTGGGTTACAGTCTTGATAGAACTGAGTATTTATAGAAGTGTTTTGATAAACAACTGGTTATGGGTTTTTTGAGCGGTTATGTAAAAACCTGAAAAATTTTAATCGGTGATGTGGATGTTTCAATTCTGATTCAGGATGGCAAACTTTATAACCGAGGGTGCTATCATTCGCACAGGGCGCAGGATAGGTGCTATTAGGCATAATTAGGTATTTATTGATTAGGTAAAAGTTGTCTCAGATGATTGAAAATGAACGTTTTTTTGCAACTTGTCCGAAAGGGCTTGAGCTGTTGTTGGTGGCTGAGCTGGAGGGGTTGGGTGCTACAGATACCAAATCGACGGTCGCAGGTGTCTATTTTTACGGCGTCCTGGAAACGGCCTACAAGGCTTGTCTCTGGTCGCGTCTGGCCAATCGGATTCTGTTACCGCTGGCCAGTTTTCCCGCGGAATCTGCAGAGCAGTTATACACGGGTGTGCAGCAGATCAATTGGCTTGAGCACATGTGCGCCGAAGGGTCGCTGTTAGTCCAGTTTACCGGTACCAATCGCGCTATTACTAACACCCATTTCGGGGCACTTAAGGTAAAAGATGCGATCGTTGATCAGATCCGTGATCAGACCAATCAACGTCCTTCTATCGATAAAGATCGCCCTGATTTGCGGATCAACCTGCATCTAGCGCAAGGGGATGCGCATCTGAGTCTTGATCTTTCAGGTGAGAGTTTGCACCGACGCGGTTATCGCAAACAGGGCGGCGCGGCGCCTTTAAAAGAAAACTTGGCCGCTGCGCTGTTGATTCGCAGCGGTTGGCCGGAGCTTGCCGCCAAGCAATGGCCCTTAATAGACCCTATGTGCGGGTCGGGCACGCTGCCGATTGAGGCCGCATTGATAGCCGCTAATATAGCACCGGGACTGCTACGCAGAGGGTTCGGTTTTGAACGCTGGCTCAAGCACGACAACGGCATCTGGCAGGGGTTGGTCTGGGAGGCGGAGCAATTGCGCTTAGCGGCTAAAGATCGTACCGATCTGCCAGAAATTCACGGTTATGATGCCAGCCCCAAGGCCGTGTCTATCGCGAAGAATAACGCAGAACTTGCCGGTGTGTCGGCCTGGGTCAGGATCTCTCATCGCGAGCTGGCACAGCTTAAACCACTCACGCATAAAGCAAATCTGCAGCAGGGGTTGCTGATTACCAACCCGCCTTACGGTGAGCGACTCAGTGAGGTGCCGGTTGTTCGTTATCTGTATCAAAATCTAGGGGATGCCCTGAAACAGCATTTCGAAGGCTGGCGGGCAGCGGTGTTTACCGGTAATCCTGAACTTGGCAAAGCGATCGGTATTCACTCTTCTAAACAATACAAACTGTTTAATGGTGCAATTCCCAGCCAATTATTGATGTTTGATGTCAAGCCCGATCAGTTTCTTGCATCTAGAACGCATCTGCAGCCGGTTGATGGTCGGCCGGCAGAGAAACAGCCTGAGGATATGTTTTCAAATCGGCTGCGTAAAAATATGAAGCAGCTGGACAAGTGGGCAAGAAAGCAGAAGGTTAGCTGTTATCGGTTATACGACGCTGATATGCCTGAATATGCTGTGGCGATAGACCGCTACAACGACTGGCTTCATGTTCAGGAGTACGCCCCGCCGGCGTCGGTCGACTCGGCTAAGGCCGATCAGCGTCTGAAGTTGGTTATGGATGTGTTGCCTGCGGTTACGGGGGTACCGCCGGAACGCATCGTACTCAAGCAGCGCAGGCGTCAGGAAGGAAAGTCGCAATACCAGCGTATGGCACAGCAAGGCGAGTTCTTCGAGGTCGAAGAGGGCAGTGCGCGGTTGTTGGTTAATCTACACGATTATCTAGATACCGGCCTGTTTCTTGACCATCGCCCTATTCGACAATGGATCCATGATAATAGTCGTGGTAAGCGGTTTTTAAACCTGTTTAGTTATACCTCCGTAGCTACGCTTCAGGCTGCACTTGGCGGCGCTAGCTCAACGACTAGCGTGGATATGTCAGCAACCTATCTGGAGTGGGCGCGGAAAAATTTTGCCCTCAATGGGTTGAGTGAAAAGATTAATCTCACCCTCCAGGAGGATTGCGTTGCCTGGCTGAAAGAGGCGTCGCTGAAGCAGGCGGTTAAGTACGATCTTATCTTTATGGATCCGCCTAGTTTCTCAAACTCGAAGCGGATGCGTGATGTGTTTGATGTGCAGCAGGATCACGTAGTGTTGATCGAACAGGCGATGGCGCTGCTTGCAGAGGGCGGCGTACTGATATTTTCAAATAATTTACGCAAATTTAAGATGGATCTGAATGCCTTGGTAAAGTTTCAGGTTGAGGATATTACAGCTAAAACCATCGATAAGGATTTTGAAAGGAATCAACGAATCCATAACTGCTGGAAAATCACCGCGCGTTGAGCCAGGGTTTCGGCGGGATTGTGCTGCAAAGATTCTTTACGTTTGTAGCAGGCACAAAAAAGGCCGCATTGCAGCCTTTTTAACATCAATCTAACGCTTAACCTGGGTAGTCGCGCTTGCTTGGGCCGGTGTACAGCTGACGAGGGCGACCGATCTTGTTGGGGCTTGAATGGAACTCGCTCCAATGAGAGATCCAGCCGATAGTCCGAGACAGGGCAAAGATAACCGTAAACATATTTACCGGAATACCGATCGCTTTGAGGATGATTCCGGAGTAGAAATCTACATTCGGGTACAGCTTGCGCTTGATGAAGTATTCGTCTTCTAGAGCAATTTGCTCAAGCTGCTTGGCGATTTTCAGTAACGGATCGTTCTCCAGACCGAGTTCATTGAGCACTTCGTCACAGGACTGCTTCATCACCTTGGCGCGTGGGTCGAAGTTGTGATAAACACGGTGACCAAAGCCCATTAGGCGGAAGGGGTCATCAGGGTTCTTGGCCTTGGCAATAAACTCTGGGATATTTTCGGCATCGCCAATCTCTTCCAGCATCGCCAGAACGGCTTCGTTTGCGCCGCCGTGTGCGGGTCCCCACAGGGCTGCAATGCCCGAGGCAATACAAGCGAATGGGTTGGCGCCAGAGGATCCAGCCAAGCGAACAGTAGAGGTAGAGGCGTTCTGTTCGTGATCAGCGTGGAGAACGAAGATCTTGTCCATCGCTGCAGAGATAACCGGGTTGGGGACGTAAGCCTCACAGGGGGTACCGAACATCATGTGCAGGAAGTTTTCTGCATAGTTCAGATCGTTACGTGGATACATGAAGGGCTGGCCAACAGAGTACTTGTAGCTCATTGCTGCCATGGTCGGCATTTTTGCAATCAGCCGGTAAGCACAGACTTCACGGTGATGCTGATCATTAATATCTAACGAGTCGTGGTAAAACGCTGATAGGGCGCCAACGACACCGCACATGATCGCCATGGGGTGAGCGTCACGACGGAAGCCGCGGTAAAACTGCCCCAGTTGTTCATGCACCATCGTATGTTTGCCGATAGTGGTGACAAAGTTTTCCTTCTGCTCGGCTGTTGGTAGTTCGCCATTTAGCAGCAGGTAGCACACTTCCATGTAATCAGATTTGTCGGCCAATTGTTCTATTGGGTAGCCACCATGTAGCAAGATGCCCTTGCCGCCGTCGATGAAGGTGATGGCAGAGTCGCAGGCTGCGGTAGACATAAAGCCTGGGTCGTAGGTAAATAGCCCTTTGCTGACCAGTCCGCGTACGTCTACAACGTCTGGGCCTTCTGTGCCGTGTAGTACGGGCAGTTCAATGGTTTCTTCATTACCGTCGACAACCAGCTTCAAGTACGCTTTTTTGTCACTCATGGCGGCTCCTATCATTTCGGTGTGTTTATGGGTTTGTCCTTTTGATCCAGTAGCTTAGGCTGTCATTATAGATATATGCCTGCTAAAGAGTTTGATAACTATAGGGCGATTAGCGCTAAAGTCAATCCATCCAAAAGTCCAATCTTCGCAATGCAGCATAAATGTGATCGGTGCTAATTGGTGATTATGATGGCTGGATCCTTAAGTACGCACTAAAGTTGTTTTTGTCGTCTTTGTAGTGTCGATTTATGCCTTTGGTCTAGTTTCCAGTCAATTGTTTTAGCCTCTCTCAGTAGGTATACTCACGCCCCGAAGTTGGGGATAAGAAAGGGTTTATTACTCAGACTTATACGTAATTTCTGCGAACTAGCACGTCCTTCTAATCGCCCCTTCAGTGGGCTAACGTGAGTGTCAATTAGAGCCGTGAATAAAACCAGACCTGTAAATTTAGATTTACGTACGATTAAGCAGCCTCTGCCTGCGATCTCTTCAATCCTGCACCGCATTACCGGCATCATCCTGTTTATTGGTGTTGCCTTTATGCTGTACGCCTTTGATTTGTCGCTGGACTCTCAACAGGGGTTTGACGCCGTTGCCGATATGCTAAGCAATAGTTTCTTCGCGAAACTAGTTGCCTGGGGTTTAGTATCTGCGCTGCTGTATCACCTTTTTGCCGGTATCAAGCATCTGATCATGGATTGCGGTTACTGCGAAGAGTTGGAGAGCGGTGCGCTGATTGCTAAAGCCACCTTAGTTGCCGGTGTTGTTTCAACGTTACTTGCGGGAATATGGATATGGTAACTACGATCACGAGTTTTGGCCGAAGCGGCCTGTATGACTGGATGGTTCAGCGGGCTACCGCTGTTGTGTTGCTGGTCTATACCGTATTCATCCTTTTTTATCTATTGACCAATCCGGGGCTGACCTATGAGCAGTGGAGTGACCTGTTTAGTCTGACTTGGGTACGTGTGTTTACGCTGATGACGTTGTTGTCGCTGGGTGCGCACTCATGGATTGGTTTGTGGAGCGTGTCCACCGACTACATTAAGCCAGCCGGACCTCGGTTTTTGTTCCAGGTTATCTGTGGAGCAGCGATGTTCAGCTACCTGGTATGGGGCGTTCAGGTGTTGTGGGGATTATAAGTAATGTCTAATATTCGTACGCTCAACTATGATGCAATCGTCATAGGTGGTGGTGGCGCAGGTATGCGTGCCGCGCTTCAATTGGCTCAATCCGGCCTGAAGACCGCTTGTGTCACCAAAGTTTTTCCAACCCGTTCCCACACTGTATCTGCTCAAGGTGGTATCACCTGTGCAATTGCCAGTGCTGATCCAAATGATGATTGGCGTTGGCACATGTACGATACCGTCAAGGGTTCCGATTATATCGGTGACCAGGATGCTATCGAGTATATGTGCAGCGTCGGTCCACAGGCTGTATTTGAGCTGGATCACATGGGGATGCCTTTTTCCCGTACCGAAGCGGGTCGTATCTATCAGCGTCCCTTTGGTGGCCAGTCCAAGAATTTTGGTGAGGGCGGTCAGGCTGCTCGTACCTGTGCAGCTGCTGACCGTACCGGTCACGCATTGCTGCATACGCTTTATCAGGCCAACTTAAAGGCCGGTACTACTTTTTTCAATGAATGGTATGCAACCGATCTGGTAAAGAATCCTGAAGGTGTCGTGGTTGGTGTTATAGCTATCTGTATCGAGTCGGGCGAAACCGTTTACATCAAAGCCTTGGCGACCGTTCTGGCTACGGGCGGTGCGGGTCGTATCTTCCAGTCAACAACCAATGCTCTGATTAATACGGGTGACGGTGTCGGCATGGCATTACGCGCTGGCTTCCCGGTCCAGGATATCGAGATGTGGCAGTTTCACCCAACAGGTATTGCCGGAGCAGGTGTGCTGGTGACTGAGGGTTGTCGTGGCGAAGGTGGCTATCTTGTCAACAAGGATGGCGAGCGCTTTATGGAGCGTTATGCGCCGAATGCTAAAGACTTGGCGGGTCGTGACGTGGTTGCACGTTCGATGGTGCTGGAAATTCTTGATGGCCGTGGCTGTGGTCCCGATGGGGATCATGTGTTCCTTAAGCTTGATCATCTGGGTGAGGAAGTGCTGCAAAGCCGCTTGCCAGGAATTTGTGAGCTATCTAAGACCTTTGCCCATGTTGATCCGGTTAAAGATCTGGTTCCCGTGGTTCCAACCTGTCATTACATGATGGGTGGGGTGCCCACCAATATCGGTGGTCAGGCACTGACTATCGATGCTGAGGGCAACGATCAGGAGATTCCTGGATTGTTTGCGTGCGGTGAGGTTGCTTGTGTTTCGGTACACGGGGCTAACCGGCTGGGTGGAAACTCACTGTTGGATCTGGTTGTATTCGGGCGTGCCGCTGGTTTGCACATTCAGAAGATGCTAGCCGCCGGTTACAGTGCTGATGATGCGACTGAAGCCGATGTCAGTGCGGCGATGGCGCGCTTGGATCGCCTTAATAACAGCACGGGTGGCGAGAGTGTGTCTCAGGTCCGTGGGGATCTGCAGAAAACGATGCAGCTTTACTTTGGTGTGTTCCGCGATGGTGTGAACATGCAAAAAGGTCTGGATATGCTGGTTGATATCCGCAAGCGGGTAGAGAATCTTCACCTAGAGGATAAGTCTTCGGCATTCAATACCGCACGTATTGAGGCGCTGGAACTTGAGAATCTGCTGGAAGTTGCTGAAGCAACGGCTATCGCCGCTGAAGAGCGTAAAGAGAGTCGTGGCGCTCATGCCCGTAACGATTTCACCGAGCGTGATGATGTCAACTGGCTGAAGCACTCTGTTTTCTTCCCTGGTGAGAAGCGAGTTGGAAAGCGTGATGTCAATTTTGCGCCCAAGACTGTTGAAGCCTTCGCACCTAAGAAGCGCGTTTACTAAGGGAATGTTGTCATGTTAGTCAGTGTTTATCGTTATAACCCTGAGGTTGATGATGCGCCTTATATGCAGGATATCCATCTCGATATCCCCGGCAATAAAGACATCATGGTGCTGGATCTGCTTCAGCTGCTTAAAGATAAGGACCCTAGTCTGGGCTACCGCCGTTCTTGCCGTGAAGGGGTCTGTGGCTCCGATGGTATGAACATGAACGGTAAGAATGGCTTGGCCTGTATTACGCCGCTGTCTGCGGTGGTTGCTAAGGATAAGTTGGTTCTGCGTCCTCTGCCGGGCCTGCCGGTAGTGCGTGACCTGGTTGTCGATATGGGTCAATTCTACAAGCAGTATGAGAAGATCAAGCCGTACCTGATCAATGATACGCCGCCGCCTGCTATCGAGCGGCTGCAGTCGCCTGAAGAGCGTGAAAAGCTGGATGGTCTGTATGAGTGTATTCTCTGCGCCTGCTGTTCGACGGCCTGTCCCTCGTTCTGGTGGAATCCTGATAAGTTCGTCGGTCCCTCAGGCTTGTTGCAGGCTTATCGGTTCTTGGCTGATAGCCGCGATACAGCTACTCAGGAACGTCTGGCCGATCTGGATGATCCCTTTAGCGTGTTCCGCTGTCACGGCATCATGAACTGTGTCAGTGTCTGTCCTAAGGGGTTGAATCCCACAAAGGCGATCGGGAAAATTCGAAACATGCTACTGCAGCAAGCGACCTGATCTTGCAATACAAAATGGTGCGGTTATCCGCACCATTTTTTTTGCCTGTATTTTGTTCGGTCAATATTCGTGAAGTGGTTGGATTTATAGGCGTGTAAGTAAAAAGCATTATTTCGGCGTAGTTGTAACTGCTGTAAACTTATGCGCCGATGCTTGCTGGGAATAATTAGCGTATTGAATTCCTTAAGCGCATTCGGAAAGTGTCACAGAATCATTACTACGAGGGGCGTTATTCCTCAGCAGGTCCGCAGAAGCGTGATGTTGGGTGAAGAATGTACCGCCAATTCAGGCGCATTCCCTCACTACAGGGTTGTCGAGAATGCATGAAGGCATAATGGAGCTGATGTGGACGACTTCACATCTCTCAGGGGGCAATCTGGCTTACGTCGAAGAGCTTTACGAGACGTATCTCAGAGATCCCAATGAAGTCTCTCAAGAGTGGCGGGAAGAGTTCGATAAGCTTCCTCGGGTCCAGCAAACCGTGACCCCCGACGTTCCCCACTCGATAGTGCGCGAGCACTTCCTCTATCTTTCTAAAAATCAGCGCGCTACCCAGCAACAGCTTCCCGTGTCGAGCGTGAGCTCCGAACACGAGAAGAAGCAGGTTAGGGTGTTGCGAATGATCAATGCCTTCCGTGTCCGCGGACATCAGGCAGCGACAATCGATCCATTAGGGTTGATGCAGCGTGAAGATATACCTGATCTCGATCTGCACTTTCACGAACTTTCCGCCGCCGATCTGGATACAACCTTTCAGCTGGGCTCGCTGTTCTTCGGCACCGAAGAAGCACCGCTGAAAGCTATTTTGGATGATCTTAAGAAGACCTACTGCACCACCGTGGGTTCTGAGTTCATGCATATCATCGAAACGCAGGAGAAGCGTTGGCTACAACAGCGGATTGAACCCGTACGAAGCCATCCGGAATTCGAATCTGAGTACCGCAAGCATATTCTTGAGCGTTTGACCGCAGCCGAAGGCCTGGAGAAATATCTAGGCTCTCGTTTTGCAGGCGCCAAACGTTTCGGATTGGAAGGCGGCGAAGCGCTTATCCCCTGCATGGATGAACTGATTCAGCGTGCCGGTAAGCATGGCACTAAAGAGGTGGTCATAGGTATGGCCCACCGGGGACGTCTTAACGTTCTGGTGAATACTTTTGGTAAGAATCCTCGGGATCTGTTTAATGAGTTCGAGGGCAAACGGACCCTGGAGACCTCGGGTGATGTGAAATATCACCAGGGATTTTCATCCAATGTCTCTACGCCTGGTGGTGAAGTCCATCTGGCACTGGCGTTTAACCCCTCACACCTGGAGATCGCCTCGCCGGTGGTTGAAGGTTCGGTGCGTGCGCGCCAAGACCGTCGCAATGATGCAGCTGGCGATCTGGTACTGCCGATTACCTTGCACGGTGACCAGTCCTTTGCCGGGCAGGGTGTGGTGATGGAGACCCTGCAGATGTCGCAGACCCGTGCCTACAAGACCGGTGGCACTGTTCATATCGTCATTAATAACCAGGTTGGCTTTACCACCAACAAGCGCGAAGATTCACGCTCTACGGAATACTGTACCGACATCGCCAAGATGGTTCAGGCACCGATCCTCCATGTTAATGGTGATGATCCCGAAGCCGTTGCCTTCGTCACTCAGGTGGCTTTGGACTATCGTAATGAATTCAAAAAAGACGTGGTTATCGATCTAGTTTGCTACCGTCGTCGCGGCCATAACGAGGCCGATGAGCCCTCCGGCACCCAGCCGGTGATGTACAAAGTAATCAAGAACCAGAAAACTACCCGGACCCTGTATGCCGAACAGCTGATCACAGACGGCGTCGTTACCGAGGCCGAAAGCAAGGCGATGGAAGCAGACTACCGCCAGTCGCTGGAAGATGGCCGTCACGTGGCTAAGTCACTGGTGACTGAGCCCAACGAAGAGTTGTTCGTTGATTGGCGCCCCTACTTGGGTCACGCCTGGGATCTTGAATGCAATACGACAGTCGAAGTCGAGACGTTCAAGGAGCTGGTCGCCAAACTGGATGCTAAGCCAGAGGGCTTTATTGTCCAGCGTCAGGTCGAGAAGATTCTAGAAGACCGT
>TARA_R110002167_G_scaffold81423_1_pt1 | contig 37941 bp, 34 predicted proteins | sample TARA_R110002167 | Tara Oceans TARA_R110002167 (sample SAMEA4398238) | marine metagenome | biome: Polar Biome; feature: [MES] marine water layer (ENVO:01000295) within the mesopelagic zone...; material: water (ENVO:00002006), including particulate matter (ENVO:01000060) such as......
AAAAAAATCAGTGTTGAATTTCATCTGTTTAACTAAACCTTTATTGAACAACCTATTGCTTTTGTTTCTTTTTGTTCAATCTCTTCTCCTTTTAACAGAGCATCGACCGCTTCTTCAACATACTTGTTTTTTACAGCAGTAGCATCCTTATAATTATCGTCAATGGCGCCAATGTATTTGACAACATTTCCTTGTTTTGTTTTTTTAACCACGAACATATGTGGTGTTTTGGTAGCTCCGAACTTAGGATATACCTGTTGTCCCTCATCCACCAAATAAGGGAATGTAAAGCCTTTTTCTCTGGCTCTATTTTGCATTGCCTTAAAACTATCGTCCGGTTGGACTACAGGATTGTTTGGATTAATGGCTATAACTGGATACCCATTGGAAGCATATTTTTTATCAAGAGCTATAATTCTATCTTCATATTTAATAGCATATGGACATGTGTTGCAGGTAAACGTAATAATAAAACCTTTGGCGTCCTTGTAGTCAGACAAGGAAACCATGTTACCATCAACATTTTTCAATTTAAAATCGGATACCACATCTCCAATTTGATATCCTTGATCTTTACTTACATTATGATTGAAATCACTAAAAAAGACAATAATCATAAAAGACAATAAAATTGATGTTCTCATTATTTTTCGTTTTTAAATTTTAATAGTTCTCTTTCTAAGGATTCATAAGTAAATGATTGTTCAAAAAATTTACTTGTTTCATTTTTATAGATAATGGTTGCGGGAATTGAACCAGACCAATCCTTATTTACTTGAGGTATCCAAGAGTTCATATCAACATCATCTAAAGCAATTATTTTGGATTTCAAGTTGTTTTTCACAATAAATGGCTTCAATTTCGAATCGTACAAATGTGGAAAATCCAAACTAACTAACATAACATTCACATCTTTATTGCCATATTTATTATTTAAGGCTTCAAAATATGGTAGCTCCTTTACACATGGCGCGCACCAAGTAGCCCAAAAATTAATGACATGAATTTTATCATCTTTTTTATTTAAGAATTTCTTGAACTCTTTAAAATCATAAACATCCAACTCTATGTTGTTCGAATCACTTTTAACATGTTCAACACTATTATTTTCTACATCCGGTACCGCATTGCTGCCTTTGTTTTGTTTACAACCCGAGAGTATTCCTAAGAAAATAAATACCCAAATATGTTTCATCTGTTTATGTTTATTATATATTTCGGTTATATGGAACACCCTGAGTAATCATCCTCGTGTGTGTGAAGCTTGATTCTCATGGGTGTTTCATATGTTTATATTTATTTGTTTTCTATAGGTCATACTTCGGCTGCGCTCAGCACAGGGATGGAATGCCCTGTTAATCATATCGGTTGGTTTGCAAATTGTTAATGGGCATTTCATAAACCTAAATTTAAAAATTACTTAGTAATATCCCCAGTGTTTAACAAATTTTTAAATAAAATAACTAAAAGTATTGTGTAATTATATTTTCATCTCTATATTTGACCATAATAAAAAATATGAACACAATTTTAAATACTACTTGGTGGTGGAGCTTTCGAAACAGAATTTCGTGAAGTAGTCAGTTAGTATATTTAAATTTAAAATATCAAAAAGGCTTGTCATTCACGACAAGCCTTTTTTAATTACCAAAAATGAAAAGATATAGCTTATATACCCATTACAAAAAAATTTTAGCAGACACTATAACACCCGTTAGTATCTATTTAAAAATTAGAGATACCTACCCAAATAGTATTCTACTTGAAAGTAGTGATTATCATGCCAACGATAACAGTTTTTCTTATATCTGCTTCAATCCAATCGCTTCCATTAAAGTGGAAAATGAAACGATAGTGCAACATTTTCCTGATAAAAGTTCATGCGCAACAAAAATAGACGATAATACCAATGTCCCAGAAAAAATCCATCAATTCACAAAACGCTTTGAAGTAAACTCTGAAACAGATTTTAAGTTTATCAATAATGGCATATTTGGCTATATCGCCTATGACGCGGTAAGATACTTTGAAGATATAGACATTTCAAAAAAAGTCGATTCTTTAAATATTCCAGATATTTATTATGCCGTTTACCAGAACATTATTGCCATTAATCACTTTAAAAACGAAGCTTATATTTTTGCACATTGTTATGAAAATGACAGTAATATTGATGATATTTTTCAACTGATAAAAGCCAGAAATTTTGCGTCCTATAAGTTTTATTCTCAAGGAGATATCAGCTCTAATTTATCTGATAATGAGTATAAACATCAAGTAGAATTGGCAAAAAAACACTGCGACCGTGGTGATGTATTTCAATTAGTCCTGTCAAAAAATTTCTCACAAGAATTTAGAGGTGATGAGTTTAATGTGTATCGCGCATTGAGAAGTATAAATCCTTCTCCGTATTTGTTTTATTTTGATTACGGAAATTTTAAAATTTTTGGAAGTTCCCCTGAAGCACAGCTTATAGTTAGCAACGGAAAAGCCGAAATTCATCCTATTGCAGGCACCTTTAAACGTACAGGAAATGATTTGGAGGATGCCGAATTGGCTAAACAATTAAAAATTGACGCTAAGGAAAATGCCGAACATGTAATGCTCGTGGATTTAGCACGAAACGATTTAAGCAGAAACGGAAGTCAAGTAACAATAGACACCTATCGAGAAGTTCAATTCTTTTCTCATGTAATTCATTTGGTTAGTAAAGTTACGGGGCAAAAACACGATAATGTTTCTACCATGCAAGTGGTTGCCGACACCTTTCCAGCAGGAACCTTGAGCGGTGCACCAAAACACAGGGCCATGCAACTTATTGAGCAATACGAAAAAACCAGCCGCTCTTTTTATGGAGGTGCCATAGGTTTTATGGATTTTGATGGTAATTTTAACCATGCCATTATGATACGGACTTTTGTTAGTAAAAACCATAAGCTTCATTGGCAAGCAGGTGCAGGAATGGTCTCAAAATCAAATCCAGAAACCGAATTACAAGAAGTATATAACAAATTAGGAGCACTAACTAAAGCTATTGAATTAGCAGAAACTATTTAAAATGATGGCGTTACACGAGGGTCAGGCTTTTCGCTATATCTTTTTTATGTCCATTCGAGAGAATTTGAAAAACGTATTTGTATCGAGAACATAAAAAAGCATACCGCTGCAAATGCAAAGCATTCACTATTTCAAATTTATTAGAATACTATGCATGAGCAATCCCTAACGCAAACAGTAAAAAACCATAAGTCAAAAAACATTCATGTATTCGTGGCTAAAAAAGATTGAATTAATTAAAAACAGATTCCTGCCTTCGCAGGAAGGCAAAAAGATGACAAAAGTATTAGTGATAGATAATTACGACAGTTTTACATACAATCTTGTACATTATTTAGAAGATTTAAAGTGTGATGTAACTGTTGTTAGAAATAATAAATTATCTTTAGATGATGTTGAACCTTTTGATAAAATAGTATTATCTCCGGGTCCGGGAATTCCTGATGAAGCAGGTTTATTAAAACCAATTATTAAACGGTTTGCACCCACAAAAAGTATTTTAGGTGTTTGCTTAGGCCAACAAGCTATTGCTGAGGTTTTTGGAGGAACACTCATAAACTTAGAAAATGTGTATCATGGTGTTGCGACCAAAGTGACTATAACTGTTGATGATGAATCTTTATTTAAGGGGTTAGAAAAAGAAATTGAAGTCGGTCGCTATCATTCTTGGGTTGTCAGTCCAGATTTACCAGACGTTTTAGAAGCAACTTCTTTTGACGAAAATGGCCAAATTATGTCTTTAAGGCATAAAGTTTATGATGTGAAAGGTGTACAGTATCATCCAGAATCTGTTTTAACACCAAACGGAAAACAAATTCTTAAAAATTGGATAAACCCCCAAACCCCCAAAGGGGGCAATAATACTGCTAAAAATAACAACTAAATAAAGATTCCCTCTCCAAAGGAGAGGGCTAGGGAGAGGAATGAAAAACATATTAAACAGACTTATAAATTACGAGAGCATTTCGACTGAAGAAGCAAAACAGGCATTGGTTAACATATCGAACGGTATGTACAATCAAAGTCAAATAGCTTCCTTTTTAACGGTTTACATGATGCGCAATATTACTCTTGACGAACTAAAAGGTTTTAGAGATGCCCTATTGGAATTGTGTATTCCTATTGATTTAAAAGATTTTAATGCCATTGATTTATGCGGAACTGGTGGCGATGGAAAAGACACATTCAATATTTCAACCTTGGCCTCTTTTGTAACAGCAGGTGCTGGTGTAAAAGTAGCAAAACATGGAAATTATGGAGTTTCCTCGGCTTGTGGTTCTTCAAATGTCATGGAATATTTAGGAATCAAGTTCTCAAATAATGAAAATTTCCTAAAACGCTCAATTGATAAAGCAGGTATTTGTGTGTTACACGCACCATTGTTTCACCCAGCAATGAAAAATGTTGGCCCTATTAGACGCGAATTGGGCGTAAAAACCTTTTTTAACATGCTTGGTCCTATGGTAAATCCTTCGTTTCCAAAAAATCAAATGGTTGGTGTTTTTAATTTAGAATTACTGCGTCTTTATGGCTATTTATACCAAAATACAGATAAAAATTATTCCATAGTTCATGCCTTAGATGGTTATGATGAAATCTCACTTACAGGAAAAACCAAAGTTATTTCAAATCAATCTGAAAGTATGTTTTCTCCCGAAGATTTAGGTGTTTCGCAAATTACACAGGAATCTCTTTTTGGTGGTAGCACTGTTGAAGATGCTGCCAAAATTTTTATGAATATAATTAAAGGCACAGGGACCGAAGCTCAAAATAATGTGGTTTGTGCCAATGCTGGTTTAGCAATCGCAACAACAAATCAGATGGGCCATAAAGAAGGTTTCGAATTAGCAAAAGAATCGTTACTGTCAGGAAAAGGACTAAAAGCGCTGCAAACAATTCAAGAGTTAAGTAAGTGAAAATTAAGTCATTACGAGGAGAAAATCGACGAAGTAATCTCTTTATTAGAAACAGATTGCTTCAACTTATAAAAAAAGTCTTGCAATGACGAACAAAAGTAAAAATGAATATATTAGAAAAAATAGTAACCGACAAACGAATAGAAGTGAATTTGCGGAAATCACTAATTCCTATAAAACAATTGGAAGCATCCGTTTTGTTTAATAGACCTACGGTTTCATTAGCAACAAATTTAAAAAATAGCAATTCAGGAATTATTGCTGAACATAAACGTCGTTCACCTTCAAAATCAGTCATCAATCAAAATTTAAATGTGTTTGATGTAACCAAAGGTTATGAAGAAGCAGGCGTTTGTGGCATGTCTGTTTTAACAGATGGAAAATATTTTGGGGGTTCTTTAGACGATCTATTACTTGCCAGAGCAAGTTGTAATTTACCCTTATTACGAAAAGAATTTATTATCGATGAATATCAAATCATTGAAGCAAAAGCATATGGCGCCGATGTTATATTATTAATTGCAGCTATTTTATCAAAAGCAGAAATAAAACACTTATCGGAATTTGCAAAACGCCTAAATTTGGATGTGTTATTGGAAGTTCATAACGAAGTAGAATTACATAAATCCATCATGCCTAGTTTAGATATGTTGGGTGTAAACAATCGTAACTTAAAAACATTTGATGTTAGCTTAGATGCAAGCAAAAAACTAAGCAAATTGATACCTAACGATTTTGTAAAAGTATCTGAAAGTGGGATTAGCACTATTGAAGCTGTCAAAGAACTTAAACCTTTTGGATATCAAGGATTTTTGATTGGTGAAAACTTTATGAAAACCGATAATGCAGGCGAAAGTGCAAAACAATTTATTAAAGGCCTCCTCTAACTCCTCCAAAGGAGGAGGACTCTCACTCTTATGAAAAGAAAAAATGAACATATACCCGTAACAGTTCCCTCTCCTTTGGAGAGGGCTAGGATGAGGCTAAAAGTTTGCGGCATGAAATATCAAGACAACATAGAACAAGTTGCAGCTTTGCAACCCGACTATCTTGGGTTTATATTTTATAAAAAATCTGCTAGACATTTTGATTCTATAATACCGCAATTACCAGATTCAATAAAAAAAGTAGGTGTCTTTGTTGATGAAAAAATTGAAATAGTAATTGCAAAAATAACTACTCATAATTTACAAGCAGTTCAACTTCATGGTGAAGAATCTCCTGAATATTGTTTAGAATTGAAACGTCATTACGAGGAGAAGAACGACGAAGTAATCTCATCAAAAGAAACAGATTGCCTCACTTCGGCTCCGCTCAGCACAGGCTTTTTAGAAAAAAAGTCTCGCAATGACGAATTATTAAAACCTGTAATATCGAGCGCAGTCGAGATAATCAAAGTATTCTCCATCAAAAACGAATTCAATTTTGAGGTTTTAAAACCTTATGAACCGGTTTGCGATTATTATTTATTTGATACTAAAGGAAAATTGCCTGGAGGCAATGGATATACTTTTGATTGGACTATTTTAAAAAACCATTCATCATCCAAACCTTACTTTTTAAGCGGTGGCATTGGATTAAATGAAATAGAAAAATTAAAGGATTTTCAGAAAAGTAATGCTTCAAAATATTGCTATGCAATCGATGTTAATAGCAAATTTGAAATAGAACCCGGATTAAAAAACATAGCGTTATTAAAAGAATTTAAAGACAACGTCATTACGAGTAAGGAGGAACGAATGACCAAGTAATCTCAAAGTTTGAAACTAAAAACAAACAGATTGCTTCACTTTGTTCGCAATGACGAAATAATAAAAAATCATGAATTACAATGTTAACGAAAAAGGATATTACGGTGAATTTGGAGGTGCATACATCCCAGAAATGCTCTATCCAAATGTTGAAGAATTACGCCAAAATTATCTAAAAATCATGGCAGAACCTTCTTTTAAAAAAGAATTCAACCAACTCTTAAAAGATTATGTTGGCCGACCTTCACCACTCTATTTTGCTAAGCGATTAAGTAAAAAATACAACACAAAAGTTTATTTAAAGCGCGAAGACCTCAACCATACAGGTGCTCATAAAATCAACAATACCATTGGGCAAATTTTAGTTGCACAACGTTTAGGCAAAACTAGAATAATTGCCGAAACTGGAGCAGGCCAACACGGTGTTGCAACCGCTACCGTTTGCGCGTTAATGGGTCTTGAATGTATTGTTTACATGGGTGAAATTGATATTGCCAGACAAGCTCCCAATGTTGCAAGAATGAAAATGCTTGGCGCAAAGGTAGTACCAGCCTTATCTGGAAGCAGGACCTTAAAAGACGCCACTAATGAAGCGATTCGTGATTGGATTAATAATCCGGTTGATACCCATTATATTATTGGTTCGGCTATAGGGCCCCATCCGTATCCAGATATGGTAACACGGTTCCAGTCTGTTATTTCAGAAGAAATTAAATGGCAATTAAAAGAGCACGAAGGTCGCGAAAATCCCGATTATGTTGTAGCATGTATTGGAGGAGGAAGTAATGCAGCAGGAACTTATTATCGTTTTCTTCATCAAGAAGACGTAAATATTATTGCCGTTGAAGCCGCTGGATTAGGAATTGATTCTGGCGAAAGCGCAGCAACTTCAGTCTTAGGAAAAGAAGGTATTATCCATGGTTGTAAAACCTTATTGATGCAAACTAAGGATGGACAAATTACCGAGCCCTACTCTATTTCAGCAGGTCTAGATTATCCTGGTGTTGGTCCTATGCACGCACACTTATCAAAAACAGGGCGCGCAGAATTTATGTCAATTACAGATGCTGATGCTATGAAAGCAGGTTTAGAATTGTGCCAATTAGAAGGAATTATCCCAGCTATAGAAAGCTCTCATGCGTTAGCTGTTTTCGAACAAAAAAAATTCAAACCGACCGATGTTGTTGTGGTTAGTTTATCTGGACGTGGTGATAAGGATTTAGACACCTATATTAATTATTTCAAATTATAACGTCATTCCGAACGCAATGAAGGAATCTCTAAAACAGATCGCCGCATCACTTTGTTCCTCGCAATGAAAACAATATATTATGAACAGAATAAATCAAAAATTACAAGAAAACAAAAAATTGCTTTCCATATATTTTACAGCCGGCTATCCAAGTTTAAATGATACGAAAACCATCATTCAAGATTTAGAAAAAAGTGGTGTTGACATGATTGAAATTGGCTTGCCTTTTAGTGATCCCCTTGCTGATGGACCAACCATTCAAGCCAGTTCCACCCAAGCCTTAAAAAATGGCATGACAACCAAAGTGCTTTTCAATCAAATAAAAGATATCCGCAAAACGGTTTCAATCCCATTAATTATTATGGGTTATTTTAACCCGATGCTTCAATATGGAGTGGAAGCTTTCTGCAAAAAATGCCACGATATTGGTATTGATGGTTTAATAATCCCAGACCTACCTGTTGATGTGTATCATGAAGACTATAAAGCAACTTTTGAAAAATATGGGTTGATTAATGTGTTTTTAATTACCCCACAAACATCTAACGAGCGCATTCGCTTTATAGATTCCAATTCAAATGGCTTTATTTATATGGTAAGCAGTGCGAGTGTAACGGGTAGTCTATCTGGTTTTGGCGACAACCAAAAATACTATTTTGAGCGTATATCAAATATGGATTTAAAAAACCCACAAATTGTTGGTTTTGGAATATCGGATAATAAAACTTTTTCTCAAGCTACTAAATATGCTAAAGGCGCCATTATTGGAAGTGCATTTATTAAGCATATTTCAGAAAAAGGTATTAATACTATAAATGAATTTGTGAATTCTGTCCTTCAATAATTTTGCTCCATGTCTCATAATAAGCATTAACACAAAATAGATTAGGTTCATTTTAAAACAAAAAAGGGTTCTATTTCTATGATTATTTCTTATAATGTGAAGCGAACTTAAAAAACAGCCCACTTTATATTATACATTTAACCTTTAAATATCATCATGTAACTGTCTTTATTAGATTATAAATAAGATATTTGCAAAAAATTACACAACCACAAATGAAAAATATCGAAAATATTGAACTAACATTTCTTACACTAGAAGATTATCAGGAGTTAAAAGAAGCCATGATCGCTTCTTACACCACCATGCCAGATGCCATTTGGAAAGAAGAACAAATTAAAACATTAATTGATACGTTTCCTGAAGGCCAGGTAGTTATCAAGGTAAATAATCAAATAGCGGGTTGTGCATTATGTATTATTGTTGATTATGACACATTTGATGACAATCATACCTACGAACAAATAACGGGAAATTACACCTTTAGCACGCATACTGATGATGGCGATATTATTTATGGTATTGATGTGTTTATAAAACCTCAATTTAGAGGTTTACGCTTAGGGCGGCGATTATATGATTATAGAAAAGAACTATGTGAACGTCTAAATCTTAGAGGATTAGCGTTTGGTGGGCGTATTCCCAACTACCACAAATTTGCAGATACGTTAAGTCCGAAAGAATATATTGATAAAGTAAGACGAAAAGAAATACATGATCCTGTATTAAATTTTCAAATTTCCAACGATTTTCATCCGGCACGTATTTTAACCAATTATCTTGAAGGTGATGCATCGTCGCATGATTATGCCGTACTTCTTGAATGGGATAATATTTATTACGAAAAGAAAAACAAATTGGCTACCACCATAAAAAAAATTGTGCGTTTAGGGTTAGTGCAATGGCAGATGCGTCCATATAAATCATTAGACGATGTCATGGAGCAAGCCGAATTTTTTGTAGATGCTGTGTCTGGTTATAGAAGTGATTTTGCTCTATTTCCAGAATTTTTTAATGCCCCTTTAATGGCAGAAAACAATCATTTATCAACTCCAGAAGCCATTAGAGAACTGTCCAAACACACGGCAGAAATGGTGAACCGGTTTTCAAAATTAGCCATTTCCTACAATATCAATATTATAACCGGAAGTATGCCCGAAATGGTTGATGGCAAACTACATAATGCTGGATATTTATGCCGACGTGATGGCACTATGGAACGTTTTGAAAAACTGCATGTTACACCAGATGAAGCCAAAGTTTGGGGTATGGTAGGTGGTAATCAATTAAAAGCTTTCGATACAGATTGTGGTAAAATAGGCATTTTAATTTGCTATGATGTTGAATTTCCAGAATTAAGCCGCCTATTAGCCGATGAAGGTATGGATATTTTATTTGTGCCATTTTTAACCGATACTCAAAATGGATTCTCTCGTGTGCGTCATTGCGCCCAAGCACGAGCCATTGAAAACGAATGTTATGTTGCTATCGCCGGTAGTGTTGGAAATTTACCTAAAGTTCAAAATATGGATATCCAGTTTGCGCAATCCATGGTTTTTACACCTTGTGATTTCGCGTTTCCTACAAATGGTGTGAAAGCAGAAGCAACACAAAACTCTGAAATGATTTTAATTGCTGATGTTGATATTGATTTACTTAGAGAACTCAATCAATTTGGTAGCGTACGAAATTTAAAAGACAGACGTACGGATCTATTTGAATTAAAGAAAAAGTAACATTATGAACTATCACGTTATAATAAACAGTGTAAAAACTGTTGATGAACTTAAGGGTATTTGGACAACTAACGATTTTATTCAACTACTGGATAAATTTGATTTTCCTGATGCCGAACAATCAAATCCAGAAGAAATAATGGATTTACTTTTTATGGCCATTTCAGATTTTGAACCTAATGAGGCAGCAGCGATCATTTTAAATTATAAGCTATCTGAACAATTAACCGAAAATCAAATTGAACAGATTTCCCATGAAATGTTGGAAGATAAAATTTCTGAAGAATACGCAGATATATCCTTACATCACCAGCTTTTTAATATCAATCAATTGCTTTATAAGGCTTATAACGGAACCTTTCCAAATGCGAAAGCAACTGTGATAGAATTTGAGATAGCACCAAATCAAAATATCTCAAAAGAAGTGGTTTTAAAAGCCTTAAATGTTTCATTATCCAACAATAATGTAGTAAAACGATTATATACCGACCAATTGGCTGGGAAGAAGGAATTTATTGAAGCTGAATATATTGTTTGGGATTTAGAATCAAACCAAAATTCTTCATACACATTAACCACGTCTGAGTATTGGATAAGTAAAGATGAATTTTTAGATGCCGAATTTGATGCCAATATTACCGAATATGAGGAGGAAGAAAACGAATAATTGAATGTCCGTAATTTGATAAGTCTGAAAATATAATGATTTTGTCATTCCGACAAAGGAGGAACCGCATTGATTTTAATGGATTCTTCATTTCGTTTCACTCCATTCTGAATGACAAAAATGGTATTATGAATGAGTACGGACATTCAAACGAATAATTATTAAAGTTATAAATCTATCAAACTGTGTCAGCGTTTAATAATTGGAAACTTATAGTACTTCTTTGCCTAACGCTGGGCTTAGCGCCCTACGTTCCAGAACCTCATGTAATAGGTAAAATACGTTGGGTTTTAGGCGGAGCACATGGCATGCAATTAATGGATTGGTTTGATTTAGTGCTTCATGGGTTTCCATTTATTCTTTTAATTCGAATCCTTTTAATGAAATTTTCAACTAAAAATGCCGCTTAATATAGTTTTAATTGAACCTGAAATACCCAATAATACTGGAAATATTGGAAGGTTAGCACTAGCAACGGGCTCAAAATTACATTTGGTAAAACCTTTCGGTTTTGAAATTGATGATTCGCGATTAAAACGTGCAGGTTTGGATTATTGGCAGCATCTGGACGTTGTTTTTTATGACACTTTGGATGACTTTTTTAATAAAAATAAATTGGTTAACATGGTGTTTTTATCAAGTCATGGTAAAAAATCGCATTGGGTCATTCCTTTTGAAGACAACATGTTTTTAGTGTTTGGTAAAGAATCTGTTGGATTACCCAAATCTATTTTATCTCAATACCCAGAACGATTATACAAAATTGAAATTTATAGTAAACACGTAAGAAGTTTAAATTTAGCAAATGCCGTTGGTATTGTTGTTTATGAAGGCTTAAAGTGTTTACAATAAACTCGTTATACTTTTACATCCGTTCTGGCACATTTATACCTAACAATTTGAACGCATTTTTAATTGTACGTGCCACTGTGTTTGAAAGTTGCACTCTAAATATCTTTTCATTAACGTTGTCGGCTCCTAAAATAGAGACGTTTTGGTAAAACGAATTAAATTCTTTCACCAAATCATAGGTGTAATTGGCTATAATGGCCGGACTATGTGTGTCGGCAGCCATTTGAATAATATCAGGAAATAATTGTAGCTGTTTAATGAGCTCTTTCTCTTTTTCGTGTAAAACATCCAAGACAACCGTTTTAGTACTGATAAAATCGGCTTTTCGAACTATAGATTGTATTCTGGCATAGGTATATTGAATAAAAGGCCCTGTATTTCCTTGAAAATCAATCGATTCCTTTGGATCAAATAAAATACGTTTTTTAGGATCTACTTTTAAAATGAAATATTTTAAAGCACCTAATCCAATTACTGTAAAGAGTTCTTGTTTTTCAAGGTTAGAATAGCCATCGAGTTTACCTAATTCTTCTGAAATTTCTTCTGCTGTAATCGACATTTCATTAATCAAATCATCAGCATCAACAACGGTTCCTTCTCTACTCTTCATTTTTCCTGAAGGCAAATCGACCATTCCATAACTTAAATGATATAGATTTTTAGCCCACTCAAAACCTAATTTTTTTAAGATTAAAAACAAGACTTTAAAATGATAATCTTGTTCATTCCCTACCGTATAGACCATACCTCCAACATCAGGATAATCTTTAATCCGCTGGATAGCAGTTCCTATATCTTGGGTCATATAAACCGCCGTCCCATCGGAGCGTTGTACAATTTTTTTATCTAATCCGTCATCTGTTAAGTCACACCACACCGAACCATCTTCTTCTTTAAAAAAAACACCAGACTTTAATCCTTCGGCTACAAATTCTTTTCCTAACAGATACGTGCTACTTTCATAATATAGTGTATCAAAATCAACACCCAAATTTTTGTAGGTAATATCAAAACCTTTATAAACCCATTGATTCATGGTTTTCCAAAGTTGTACTGTTTCCTCATCGCCAGCTTCCCATTTTAAAAGCATATTTTGAGCTTCCAATAAAATAGGGGCTTGCTTTTTTGCATCGTCTTCTGTAGCTCCTTTACCAACCAAATCTTGAACTTCCTTTTTATATTCTTGGTCGAACTTTACATAATAATTACCAACCAACTTATCTCCTTTTAAACCAGTACTTTCAGGAGTCTCTCCATTACCAAAACGTTTCCAGGCCAACATACTTTTGCAAATATGAATTCCTCGATCATTAATGATTTGGGTTTTATACACTTTTTTGCCAGAGGCCTTCAAGATTTCGGCGACGCTATAACCCAAAAGATTATTTCTAACATGTCCTAAATGCAGCGGTTTATTGGTGTTCGGTGAGGAATATTCTACCATAATTGCTTTTTTACCTTTAGTGGGCGACACAAAACCATAAGTGTCCTTATCTTTTATGCTATTTAAAAAACCAATATAATAGGCATCACTTATTTCAATATTTAAAAATCCTTTAACAACATTAAATGCTTTAACAGCATCAACTTTTTCAACTAAATACGCACCAATGGCAGCTCCAATTTGAACGGGATTCCCTTTGATGAAACGCAACATTGGGAAAATAACAACCGTAATATCTCCTGCAAATTCCTTTCTTGTTGCTTGAAATTCCATAGATTCCAATTCTATCTTAAAAGATGCTAAAACCGCTTGTTTTACCTGCTTTTGTAAAGTCTCTTGAAGGCTCATTTTACTTGGTATTAATAAAGTTGCAAAGATAGAATTTTTATACCAAGTTTAAGATTGATTTTGTGTCTAAATATATATCTTAGTAACTATGAAAAAAAGAGTGGTTTTTATATTATTTTCTATTGTCCTTTTATCTCGCTGCACTTCAAATAAAATAAGCGATTCCAATTTGGAAGAGGTCATTAAACCTGAAACCACATTTTACAAAGGCATGGATTTATCTTTTCAATCTGAATTAGAAACGTATAATATTCAGTATAAAGATTCCAATGGAAACCCAATTGATGTGCTCACTTATGCCGCAAGTAACGGCACAAACTTAATTCGATTAAAGCTTTGGCATACACCACAAGATGGATGGAATAGTTTGGCTGAAGTAAAAGCTTACGCAAAGCGTGTTAAAAACAATACTATGGATTTCTTGTTAGATGTTCATTATAGCGATTATTGGGCAGACCCAGGGAAGCAAACACCTCCAATCGCTTGGCAAAACATGACCAATGAACAAATTCGCATTGCTATCTATAATTATACAAAAGATGTCGTTCAACAATTAAAAGCCCAAAACACACTGCCAAAAATAATTCAAATAGGCAATGAAACCGATAGTGGTTTTTTATGGAACTATGGCAAAGTTTGGAATGGGTTTTCCAACAATTGGGATAATTATGTGGTATTAATAAACGAAGCAGTAAAGGCCATAAGAGAGGTTGATACCAATAACAGTATCAAAATTATGTTGCATCATTCAAGTGTCGAAAAAGCCATATACTTTTTTAACAAATTGAAGCCATATAACATAGATTTTGATATCATTGGATTATCGTACTATCCCCAATTTCAAATTAAGGATTTAAGTTTGGTGAAATCAAAAATCACTGAATTAGCTTTAAATTTTAATAAGGATATCCTTATAGCCGAAGTTGCTTATCCATTTACCCTCGATTGGAATGACAATAGCGCTAATTACATAGGCGATACCAGTCAAATTTTAAGTGAATTCCCAGCTACACCGCAAGGGCAAAAAGCCTTCTTTGATTGGTTGATTTCCACTCTAAAAAATATTCCAAATAAAAGAGGTATTGGGTTTTGTTACTGGGCTCCAGATTGGGTAGCCTTTACCGGTAATGAGAGTACGTCAACTAATGGAAGTGCCTGGGAAAATCAATGCCTGTTCGATTTTAATTTTAAAGCACTTCCTGTCTTTGATGTTTACAGATCAAATTAGAGATTTTTAAAGTATTACAAATCAATCTTTTGGGCTATGCATTTCATCGATAAAAGTGCTCTTATTCTATGTTTTTTGCTTTTTATCTATTCGTCGATTTTTTACCTTTTTTTACGTTGTCATTTTATCTGATTTATTCGCATTAAAACGCAGAAATTAGATTTTTAAATCACTTTTCGCAACTTTTGTTAGTGTATTGCTATTAAATTCAAATTTATATTTTTAAAACTAACTAATAGTACACCTAAATAGTGTAGTCTTAATTCCCTCAACAAGAAACGTTATATGATTATAATATTGCAGGTAGTATTCTAAATATTGTATGAGGAAAATAATTACTTTGATTCTATTTTTATCGGTATTCCTTAGTTTTTCTCAAACTAAAGAGATAGATAGTCTTTCCATACAATTGGCGTTTCAAAAAACTGACACTTTAAAAGTTGATACCTCATTAAAACTTATTAAAAAGCTCTACGACATAAAAGATTATGATAGAGCACTAAAATATATTTTTGAAAGCGAGAAACTTTCGAGCAATATGAATTACACTTTTGGTACTGCAGAAGCCACCTATTATAAATCACTGATTTACGCCAGTAAAAATGATTATATCAATGCGGTAACGGGCTATTCCAGATCTAAAGCCTTATATGCACAGTTAAGGGATACGCTGGGAATAGCAAAAGTGAACAACAGTATTGGTTTAATTGAAATTAATAGGGGCAACTACCCAAAAGGGTTACAGTATTCGTTGGCCTCAATTGAAGTACTGGAAAAGGAACATTTATATGTAGATCTTTGTTCGGCTTACAATAATGTCGCTAGAGCCTATTATAAAATGAATGCTTATGATAAAGCAGTTGAATTTTATTTAAAAACACTTCAGCTTCAAAAACGATTGAATAATACGGATGGAATCATAGAATCCAACAGTCGCTTAGCAGAAATGTATTCGTATCAAAAGGAATATAGAAAAGCGATAGACTATTATGAAACTGTTCTTGCAACCGTAGGGGATAGCAATGATTCAATTCGTGGAAATATTTTACCTAAACTTGGTGGCGAATATCTCAAGTTTAATGATTATGCTAAAGCTTCATCCTATTTAATACAGGGGTTGACACTTAATAGAAAATCAAAAAACAAACTAGGATTAACCATTGCGCTCAATAATCTAGGAGAATTAAATCTAAATCAAAGAAAGTTGGTTCTTGCAGAAAACCAACTAATGGAAGCTGGTGCTCTTGCCAAATCAATTGATAATAAATCTGAATTACTTAGGTATTATAAATTGATGAAGGCTTTAGATTCTACAAAGAACAAATTTGAAAGCGCCTTTATGTGGCAAAGAGAATATTTCAACTTAAAAAACGATCTTGAAAAAAAGGATATTTCCAAAGATACTTTGTCGGATTCTGCCCTTGAATTAAACCCTGACTTTGATAGTATAAATACCAATCTAAAAGGAAATCAAGGTGGAAATGAAAGTACTGTTGAAATTACTCAAAAGTTTAACCGCTTTCAGCTAATTTTTTATGCCCTATTGGCCGCTTTAGCCGTTGTATCAACGTTTTTAATTTTAATATTTCTTAAACGAAATAGCAGTATTAAATACACTCAAGAATTAGAAGAAAAAAACATTAAAATCGAATTACAGAATAAAGCCTTTCAAGAGCAAACCGAGCATCTCGAAAATGTTAATAATGTAAAAGATAAATTATTTTCTATAGTTTCACATGATTTAAAAGATTCTCTATCCTCTATTAATGGTTTTATCGATTTATTAAGAGATGGTTCATTAACGAGAGAGGAATTTGATAATTTAATCCCAGAGTTAAGCGAAAATGCAAATAATGCTTCCTTGTTGTTGTTTAATTTGCTTAACTGGTCCAAATCGCAAATGCAATCGCTTGAACCTAATCCGAGTTTGTTTGATATTCAAGAAGTTTTTGAGGATAAAATAAAATTAATTGAGCAGCGATTGGACAGTAAAGGCATCGATTTAATAGATCATTCATTACGCGATTTTGCTTATGCAGATAAAAGCATGTTCGAAATTGTAATTCAAAATCTATTGGCAAACGCAGTAAAATTCTGTAAAAAAGGTGACACCATTACCGTTTCAAACCATATTAGTAACGGTAGTTGTATTATAAGTGTTGCCGATACAGGTGTTGGCATCTCCAAAGAGAATATAGACAAGTTATTTAAAAGCAATTCCTTTACTACGATTGGCACTAGCAATGAAAAAGGAACTGGTCTTGGTTTATCAATTTGCAAGGAATTGGTTGAATTAAACCACGGTAAAATTTGGGTAGAAAGCAATCTAAATGTAGGTAGTACCTTTTATGTGCAGCTACCAAAATCTAAACCTGCACAATAGTACCTAAGCTTTAGGCAAAAACACTTCTGCCATCATGCAGCGTGCACTTCCACCGCCACAGGCCTCAATTGTATCTAACGAGCTCGATACGATACCGGTATTATGTTTATTGAGCGTTTTTAATTGATCGTTTGAAAGCGACTCAAATGCTGCTTGACTCATTATTAAATATAACGCGTCATTTGTTCCCTTTACTTGCAACATGTTACCAGCAAAATTATTGACTTGGGATTCGGTAATATCAATAATCTCTTTACCATCTTCCTTTAAATGTTTAACAACATTCCTTCTTTCATTTTTATCATCGATACTTGCTAAACAAATAACAGCAAATGTTTCTCCAAGACACATTATAACATTGGTATGATAAATAGGCATACGCTTACCATCAACTGTTTGGTACGAAGTAAAAATTACCGGCGTATATTCAAAGTCTTCACAGAACTCAATCAATAAGTCTTCATCTGCTCTAGGCGATAATGCACAATAGGCTTTACGATGAATTCTGTCCAATAATAAGCTACCTGTTCCTTCAAGAAAAACAGATTCGGCTTCGGCATCGGTATAATCATAAATTTGATTGATTGAAAAACCTTTAGCTTCCAACGTATCTAAGATGTCGTCACGACGCTCCATTCGGCGATTTGCAGCAAACATAGGATACAATCCAATATTACCATTTTGATGAAAAGAGATCCAGTTGTTCGGAAAGATTGAATCTGGTGTATCGGTATTCGTGTTATCATTAACCACAATTACATTTACCCCAATATTCTGAAGCTTTTTAACAAAGGCATCAAATTCCTGTTGTGCTTTGGCATTAACAGTTTCAGGCAATAAATTATCCAATACCTTTTGATAATAATTATTTACAGCTGTTTGCTCATTCATCCTAAAATTAACAGGACGAATCATTAAAATGGTATTAGTGGTTTGTTGCATAACGGTTAAATTACTTTACAAAAGTAAAACTAATTGACTTGATAAATTGATTTTTACACCGCCTTTTTTATACCCATTTAAGACTTGCTTTATGCTGTCTATTCGTTTATTGCCCATAAATTAAAATAGCGGTTCCTTACGTAAACCTAACATAAGATTCCTTAGTCTAAAATGAATGTGAATAATTATCCCGAATCAAAGATAAGGTTGCCATATCCCTTTAATGTTACATAACAATATCATTACGTTACATCATTCACACCTTGTGTTTTTTTAAGACTATTATCTGCATTGTATAAGCCCTTTCGTTTTGTAAAAAGTTTAATATTTTTAACCAACCGATTTCTTTGAGGAAAAAATCTACGATATTATCAACCCCAAAATCATAGTCTATCCTGTTAAACGCAACTCCAAAAAAAAATCTTTTTTACTGCTATTTCTATTTTCGTTAAATTCGCGACATGGTAAAGGAGATCCAATTACGTATCACACTTCAAGAGGAAGCACAACCTGATAGTCTTGTTAAAAAATCTGCTCATTTTTTAAAAATGAAAATGGAAGATATTATTGGTGTTAAAGTACTACGTAAATCTATTGATGCTCGTAAACCGCAAATTATTTTTAATTATAAAGTGGCCGTTTACATTAAAGAGGCGCTACCAAAAGCATCGGAATATGTTTTTAATTATAAAGATGTTTCTAAATCAAAACCCATTCATATTATTGGTTTTGGTCCTGCTGGTATGTATGCCGCTTTACGCTGCATAGAATTAGGTTTTAAACCTGTTGTTTTTGAACGCGGTAAAAATGTTCAGGACAGACGGCGTGATATAAAGGCTATTAACCAAGACCATATTGTAAATGAAAATTCCAACTACTGTTTTGGTGAAGGTGGTGCCGGCACGTATAGCGATGGTAAACTCTATACACGCAGTTTAAAACGCGGCGATGTAAGACGCATCTTTGAAAATCTGGTCCATCATGGTGCCACAGAGCAAATATTAATTGATGCACATCCGCATATTGGGACCAATAAATTACCAAAAGTCGTTCAAAACATACGAGAGACCATTTTAAAATATGGTGGTGAAATTTATTTTGAAACACGGGTTATTGATTTTACCGTTAAAAACCGTAAAATTGAAACAATTCTGCTACAAAACGGCAAAGACATCACAGTAAACCGAGTTATTTTAGCAACAGGGCATTCGGCACGAGACGTCTTTTATTTACTATATAAAAAGAACATAGCCCTGGAAGCAAAATCCTTTGCAATGGGCGTTCGTGTAGAACATCCGCAACATATTATAGATTCTATTCAATATCATTGTAGTGGTAAGCGCAGTAAATTACTACCAGCAGCATCGTATGCTTTAGTTCAACAAGTTAATGAACGAGGCGTTTACTCGTTTTGTATGTGTCCAGGTGGCTTTATTGTGCCTGCTGCCACGGCCAGTGGCGAAGTGGTTGTTAATGGAATGTCACCTTCCAAACGAAATAATTTATTCGCTAATTCTGGCATCGTGGTTGAAATTAATGCGGATAAGGATTTGTATAAATATGAACAATTTGGCCCCTTAAAAGGATTGGAATACCAAAAAGATTTAGAGGCATTAGCGTTCACTGCTGGCGGAAGAAGTCAAACGGCTCCAGCACAACGGTTAACCGATTTTGTTGAAGGACACTTATCTAATGATTTGAATCCTACCTCCTACCAACCTGGATTAAAATCGGCACCATTACATTCTTTATTACCTAAATTTATTGGAAGTCGCTTGCGAAAAGGATTTGAAGCCTTCGGACAAAAGATGAAAGGCTATTATACAGCCGAAGCCAATGTTGTTGGCGTAGAATCAAGAACCTCATCGCCGGTCTGCATTCCTAGAAATGATCAATTAGAACATCCTGAAGTTTCCGGATTATTCCCTTGCGGTGAAGGCGGTGGTTATGCCGGTGGGATCGTATCGGCCGCGATGGATGGAGAACGTTGTGCTGAAGCAGCAATAATTGGCTTATAAATAAGAAACAAGACTATAGAGGCAAGACTAAAGTAACTTGTTTTTTCATGCCAATACCCTTATGTCTTTATTCTTTTATCTAAAAGCGAAGCGGTCTTTCATCTAAAAAAATATTCCTATTTTTGCAACGCTAAAATTAAACGAACATGAACGCATATATATTTCCAGGGCAAGGTGCTCAATTTACAGGAATGGGTTTAAACCTTTATGAAACCTCCTCTTTAGCGAAAGAATTATTTGAACAAGCGAATAGTATTCTTGGTTTTAAAATCACAGATATTATGTTTCAAGGTTCTGCCGAAGACCTTAAAGAAACTAAAGTAACTCAGCCCGCCATTTTTTTGCATTCGGTGATTCTTGCCAAAACTTTAGGTGCTAATTTTAAACCAGATATGGTTGCCGGACATTCTCTTGGGGAATTTTCAGCTTTAGTTGCCAACGGCACTTTAACTTTTAAAGATGGATTAAATTTAGTGTCCCAACGTGCTTTGGCTATGCAAAAAGCTTGCGAATTACAACCAAGTACGATGGCTGCCGTTTTGGGTTTGGAAGATGCCGTAGTTGAAAAAATATGTTCAGAAACTCCAGGGATAGTCGTTGCTGCAAATTATAATTGCCCAGGCCAATTGGTAATTTCTGGAGACATAGATGCCGTAAATAAAGCCTGTGAAACTTTGAGGGAAGCTGGAGCAAGACGCGCCTTGGTATTACCTGTTGGTGGAGCGTTTCATTCGCCCTTAATGGAACCAGCTCGAGAGGAATTGGCGGCTGCCATTGAAAATACGTTGTTTAGCAAACCAAATTGCCCTATTTATCAAAATGTAACAACTCATGCTGTGACTGATGAAGCCGGCATAAAACAAAATTTAATATCGCAATTAACGGCTCCTGTGCGTTGGACACAATCTGTACAACAAATGATTGCTGATGGCGCAACCTTATTCACTGAAGTTGGACCAGGAAATGTGTTACAAGGCCTTGTTAAAAAAATAAACAGAGATGCACAAACGGCGTCTGCCTCTTAATAAAACTATTTAAATGAAGTTGTCGCGTCGTTCAATATCCATTATTCTAATAATTATCTTAACCATTGCCATTGACCAGATTTCTAAAGTTTTGGTTAGAGCTTATGTGGTACCGGGCACACAAACCAACATCATTGGCAAGTATTTTACCCTCCATAATGTTGAGAATGTGGGAGCTTTTTTAGGAATGGGAAGTGATTTAGACCCTGCCTTCAGACTTATTTTATTACTTATTTTACCCATAGTGGTGTTGGGATTTGTTTTAGTCCATGTTTTAAAAAATAAGGACATGGATAATTTATCCCTAATTGCATTTTCTTGTATTATTGGTGGTGGTATTGCGAATGTTTATGATCGTATAGCCTATGGGTCTGTCACCGATTTTTTCTATATAAAATTAACGGATGTTCTACATACAGGTATTTTTAATATGGCAGACCTTTTTGTAACCTCAGGTATGATTATGTTGCTCATTGGAACGTTTTCAAAATCAAATACGAAATAAAAAACCACTTTGGTTTATGTGGTTTCAACATGTATGCTTCTTATTGTTTTATGATTTTTCTATTTACATTTGAATTATCAGAATATATTTTTAATATATATATTCCTGATTTATAATTAGTTATATTAATGCTGTTGCTGTTTTTAAAAATATTTATTCTTACACCAATTAGATTATAGATTTCAATTTTGTCAATTCTTTTACTCGAATCAATTTTGATTAAAGAAGATGTTGGATTTGGATATACTTTAAGATTATTTAATTCTAATTCTTCAAGACTTAAAACATTGCACGGAACATTTATACTAGAATTAAGTTCTATAGGTAACCCAGGGGTTAAATTTCTGCCCGTGAAGGCTGCATAATTTGGAGAATATTTAAAAGCCCTGAATGTTAAATTACTTTCGGGTGTATCTCCCTGGCTTATAATTGTTCCAGATGTCATTTGAGGATTTATATACTCCCAAACTTTAATATTATTATTATCAATTTCAAAAAAATACCCAGAATCAGCATCACATATTAATGTGTTGCCGTTTGGAAGCCTTTGAGCACTCGACATGATTCGTGAAAATAATGTTGTTGACGGTGAATCTGTATATTCCCAGTCAAAAAGATTTGGACCATAAGCGGTGTCTGCTGTGTATATATAATTATTGTTTATATCCTTTTCAGAATTAATGATATTGATACTTGAAAAAGCAGGTGTTCTTCCATTTCCATTATTATAAAGCAATATCTTTCCACCATCTAAATAAGAATTAGGTATCCAATGAGGTGTATGTTGTCCGAATAGCTTTTGATCCAATTCAGACCCTTGCCCATAGGCAATTGGATTTCCCCATCTATATAAAAAATCACCACCTTTATTATGAGCCCCTCCTAAATGTGAAGCTGCTTCGCTAGTTGTTGTTGAATGATCTATAATGTATATTTCATTCAGTTGTCTTGAACTCAAAATAATTTCATCTAAATCTTCATTATACTGAATTGAATTTGCATGAATCCAATTTGATGCTCTAACGGATACACCTAAATAATTAATATCTAACAATTGTGGGTTTTCTGAAACAATTCCGAAATTATCTTTTGTGTCATCATAGTCTTGAATCAAATGATCCCAAATGTTCCATTCCCATACTATATTTCCTGAATTTAAACCAGTAGGCTGTACTTCAATAATTTGTTCATTATATAAGGCATCTTCATCTAATAAAGCTGGGTTCCTACCAGCTTGAAATGCTTCTAGATTAGTTTTTTTTGTAACTGCCAAAATCAATACATTGCCATTTGGTAAAGAGTAGACATCATGGTGTTGACTAAAACTGCTTGATGAATAGGTGTATTCCCATGTTACATTGCCATCCCAACTAATCTTTTCTATCACACCTCCTAAGCCAGGTAAATTGAAATTTATATTTTCAATAATACCGCATCTTAAAATACTCCCGTCTTCTAAAAGATAAACTGATTTTCCATCTACGTAAGCACTAGTCCATTTATTAATGACTTCTCCACAATTGTTTATTAAATAAGTAGTTTTATAATTCGTAAATAATGTGTAGCCATTAAAAGCTTGAGACGTGTTAGTTAAAGTGCCAATTGTATTTTGAGCACTTAGGCTGATGCTATATAAAAAAAGATTAAAAAATGCTAGATATAGTATTTTTTTTATCATAATATCTTAAATCTTAAATTGAATGTCCGTATTCATTCATAATACCATTTTTGTCATTCAGAATGGAGTGAAACGAAATGAAGAATCTATTGAAAATCAATGCGGTTCCTCCTTTGTCGGAATGACAAAATCATTATATTTTCAGACTTATGACAAATTACGGACATTCAATAATCTTAAATACAAAAACCCATTTTACACAAATGGGTTTTATTTAAGTAACTAATATTTATTATTCAGTGAACAATGGTGGCCAATCAACCCCGCCTTCTCTAGTTATTACAACATCGCCAGAATCACCATAATTATTTGACCATGAAATTGATAGTTTATCTCCGGAAACACTAGTAATAACCCAATTATAAGTTAAGCCATATTGATCTGCTCCACCAGAAATTAGTTTTCCACAAACTTCAGTAATTATAGCTCCTCCGCTAGTTGCAGGGGTATCATTCCAACAGCTTGAACCATATTGTCCAAAACCTAAATCTGACACTAGATAAATGCCTCCTCCTTGATCTGTAAAAGTTACTGTGCCAGTTACATCACCAGTTGGACAGCCAGCACCAAAAGCCGCTTGAAGGTTAGATGACACATAGGAATGTGTTCCTCCTAAATCTGAAGGACAAGACACAGGGTAAGTTATAACTGTTGTAAATAAAACAGTAGTCTGAATATTGGTACCGGTACCACTTGTACCGTCATCATTGAGAATGTTTAAAATGGTTCCATCAGCCATTGTAAATCTTGTTGTTAAAGCAATAGCATCTCCTACTGAAATGTCAGCAGAAGAATTTAATTCTGAAAATGCAGCAACAATATCATTAATTGATAAGTTGAAATCTTGAGGTAAAGACACATTGCCAAATAGTGTGGCACTATAAACCATTCCTGCCGATGTTGTATAAATCCCAACGATATCAATAGATGCTGGTTTACCTTGAGCAACATCTGCACTAAATGTAACGGATACATTTTCACCACTATCTACCTTTACCAGGTCAAAAAAGCCTGCGGAACTAACTGATTTAACCATATTAGGAACTGCACCGTCATTTAATTGAATAGCTGAAGTTCCCCCATCATTTTCACATGATATGTTAAACACAGCAAGAGCTAGAGTTAATATCAAATATTTTAAATTTTTCATAATTCTTTTTTTTTAGTTATCCCAGAATACTTTATAGGTCGTAGGATCTTTTTGACCCGGGGCGTTTTGATTAAGATTTATTTCCTGTTGTGGCCAGAAAAATGTGAATTGAAATTTATTGTTCAATACAGTTTGACTATCAACTAGGGGAAAACCATCATTATTATTTAATTGATATTCTGGAGATGATCCTAGCGGATTAGCCAATACAGGGTATCCCGTTCTGCGGTAGTCGTTGTATTGATCCATCGGGTCTCCAAATGTTGCCACCCATTTTTGGGTCATGATAATCTCCAATTGCTTTTCATTGCTGGCAGCAGTGAACTCTGAATTGATGTCACTGATAAAATCATTCACAGCAACACTTCCACTTAACACAGGAACTGTTTGAGCTGTTCCAGAGCCGGCCACAACCTGATCAACTTTTGCGAAACTAGCTGTCATGGCTTCTGTTAATTTAGTGGCAGCATCTCCGGACATCAATCCAACTTGGATCAATTCGGCCTGCACATATAAAAATTCATCATAGGTAAAAATTCGTCTTGGCACTATTCCTGTTCCACTGGCTATAGTCCTTGAGAATCCAGTACCAGTATCATATCTACCTCCACAAGGGAATATTCCTGGGAAAGTAGCATCCGTTTGCACAGCATGATCCCTATTTGGCCCTATACTGCCAAAACGAATACTGAAGAATCCAGTAGAAGTGTCCCAATAATCTGCTTTAGGATCTCCAGTTGCAGCATCACCCTGATCTCTTGGAAACTGCCCGGGAGCCAGTTGGTTTGCCCAATAATACGGAATTCTAGGATCTTCAGTTCCGGTAAAAATATTTGGGTTCATCCCTTTTAAGATTTCATAAAACCAAGGGCTTATATAATAGGTTACTTGAGCACCGCCATAGGCCCCTCTGAATAATTGATTGCGTTCATCACGAGGAGAAATAGTTCCTGTATGCGTAAATTGAAAATCATCTGAATTGGAGGTAAAGAAATTATTTTCGGCTACCAAGGCGTCAAAGCCTGACTGATCGAATTGTGCAGATAATCTCATTTGATTGTAAAGTTTCAGCTTAAAAGAATTCGCGAATTTTATCCATTTTGAAACCGATCCACCATAAAAGAAATCATCGGAAGATGGCTTTATTCCTGCACCGTTGTTTAAACTAGCCTTTCCCTCATCCAATAAGTCAAAAGCGACCTGATAGATGGCCTTTTGATCATCAAAGACAGGACTAACCACACCGGTTTTAAGAGAAGTTGCTTCAGAAAAAGGAACATCTCCCCACATATCTACCGCAACCGACATCATATAAGCCATTAGTATTTGGCCAATTCCTTTATAAATATCATCACCACTCTCTGTGGCCTGTGCAGTGAGCGTTTGTATGTCGGTTAAACTAAGATAAAGATTGTCCCAGTCGTTATTTAACAAAACATTGCCGGCTTTGGTCCCGTATTGATCCTGTTCTTCTCTTGCAACCGTTTGGTGTGTGTATACAGAGAGCATATCACCACTCCAAAAGTTGAAATCTACCATGCTTGCGGTCGCTATTTCAATATTTGGCAGTAATTGATTCAATGGTGCAACCGTAGGATTATCAGTATCTGTATCCACATCCAAATATTTATCACATCCAAAAGATATTAATAGAAACAGAACAGATAAAAAGTATTTGCCATACTTAATAAGTTTTATATTTTTCATGCTTTTTTTATTTAAAAAGTTAAATTAAGTTTGAATCCGTATCGTTTTGATGTCGGAGCAGATGAGTTTTCAATCCCTTGAATAGCACCAGAACCAAAAGAAGTTACTTCAGGGTCGAAGTTTGTATATTTGGGAACATTTGGTGCAAAATACCATAGATTATTACCCAAAACGCTAAAGCTGATTTTTCCAAAAGGCGTTCTGTCCAACCATTTTGAGGGCACATCATAAGTTAAACTCAATTCTCTTAAACGATAAACGGTACCATCATATACCGATCCTTCATCAACTGTATTAATACCAAAAGTATTACCACCTGCTGGAGAAAAGTACAGTTCGTTCATGTCAATTTGAGTTGTGTTTGGGATTTGATTGCCAGAGCCGTCCAAAATGGGGCTACCAGCTCCATCTCCTAAAAACCCTGGAATTACAAATGTTCTTTCTCTGTCTTCGGTGTCTTTAGTCACCCCTCTACCCAATAAGGAGTTTATGCTTACAGATTGAATATCCCCACCTTCTCTCCAATCAACCTGGGCGCGCAATGTTAAGCTTTTATAGGTGAACGTATTGATGAACCCTATTTTAAAATCAGGATTTGGATCACCAATAACACCGTCCTGTAAATCCTGAATTATTCCACCTCCAGCTTGATTAATCAGGAAGTTTCCATTGGCATCCCTGGCGAAACGGGTGCCGAAAAACACTCCGAAAGGTTCGCCTACTTGTGCATAGGCAACTTGATTTGGATCTAACTGAATCCTATCCAGCCCTTCAACCAATTTTGTGACCTCGTTTTTATTTTGTGTAAACGTTGTAAAGGATGTCCATTTAAAATTTTCTGTTTGGATTGGCACTAAAGTCAATCCAATCTCAACACCTGTATTTTCCATTTCGCCAATATTGGTATTGAAGGATGTAAAACCACTGGATGATGGTACGCTAACCGGAGAAATCAAATCTGTAGTCGTTTTTTTATACCAACTAAAATCTACTACAATACGTCTTTTGAAAAACTCTAAATCCGTCCCAATTTCAATTTCATCGGTAAACTCGGGTGTAATTTGTTGATCTCCCAACCCTGTTCTGTTTCCAATAACCGGAACTGCTGAGAAAGGAGTTCCTAAAGAAAAGGTTGTGTTTAAAAATTCGGCGGGTGCATCTCTACCAACGGATGCATAACTGCCTCTCAATTTACCAAAACTAAGCACATCGCTATTAATGTCAAACGCATCGGTAAATATTAAAGATAAACTGGCAGAAGGATAAAAATATGAATTATTATCTTTTGGTAGAGTAGAGCTCCAATCATTTCTACCGGTACCGTTTAAGAACAGGAAATTCTTATACGACAATGTAGCGTCCGCAAAAACACCAAAATTCCTTGACCTTGTATAAGAATCTTCCAAGGAAGAAACTGTTACTGTATTGCCCAATGTAAAAATTCCAGGTGAAATATAAGTTGTTCCTAAAACAGCATCTCTCTTAAAGGAGTTTTGCAGGGTGTTGAATCCAGTAATTGCATTTAAACCTATATCTTCAGTTAGTTTATAATCATAATTCACTAACAGCGTTGATTCAAGATCTTCATTAATTGCAGAATCCAATAAAAGTGTGCCACCATTTGCCAATGAGGCTCTAGATTTGATGTCTCGAATTTGTTTTCTATCTAAACTATATCTGTTTAAGCCAACTCTAAACGATGCTGAAATATTATCATTTATATTGTAACCGATATTAAAATTGGTTACAGTTCTATTGGTCGTAGTCGTAATTTTGTCATGTTTCCAAGACCATAACGGATGGTCATAGCCGTTATTGGGTGTCACCGAAGCACCAGTGGCATCTTCAAATGGCAACGAAAAGTCCCAATCTCTTCCCAACCAGAGCGCCCGTGCAAATGATGAAGCTGATCCTGCAAACTGATTGTTTCCAAAAAACCCTCCAACTTGTTGGGTGGCTGAATAGCTTAACGAACCTCCAATTGTAAAATTATTTGCGAGTTTAAAGTTTCCCCCAGCTGAAAAAGATGTCCTGTCATACGTATTAAAAGGGATATAGCCTTCTTGGGCTAAATCTGATAAGGTTACGCTGAAATTGCCATCTTCATTTCCATAAGAAGCGGTAACGGAATTATCCAAAACCAAACCAGTCTTAAATAAATCCTCAACATTATTTGGTTGTGGCACATAGGGCACGGTAGGCCCAAACAAATCCGGAAAAGCATTTAATAAATTAGGCCAAGTGGGAATTGTAGCCCGTGTTCCATAAGCTGGGCCCCAACTACCATTAGCGTTCACATAGCCAAAGTTAACACCGTTGCCATATTTGTTCTGATACTCCGGTAAATTGGCAATATTTTCAAAATAAGTGCCTGAATTTACACTTATACTTAATTTGTCTCTGCTTTTATTATCTGAAGACCCGGCCTTAGTTGTAATCACGATTACCCCATTAGTTGCTCTCGAACCATATAAAGCAGCTGCAGCAGTACTTTTTAGAACGGAAACTGATGCAATACTATTTGGATCTAAACTGGAGATACCGGATTCATAACCACCCCCACCTGTTGTTTGGCTTGAGGTTGTTACCTGTGTGTTATCATACGCCACCCCATCAACAATAATTAAAGGTTGGCCACCGCTTAATGAGGTTGCCCCCCTGATATTTATCCTGTTAGATGCACCAGCAACACCATTAGAGAAATTGACATCCACACCAGCAACTTTACCAGCTAAAGAGCGCAATAAATCCGGTTCAGAATTTTCTAAAACTTCAGAAGGCTCAACTGTGCTCACCGCATACCCAAGGTCTTTTGAATTTCTTTTAATACCAAACGCTGTGACAACGACTTCTTCCAGTGCCTGAGCATCTTCCACCATAGCAACATTAATGGTGCTGGACGATCCAACAGCAACTTCCTTGGTCGTATAACCAACAAAGCTAACCACCAAAGTAGATCCTTGGGATGCTTTTATTGTATATCTACCATCGAAATCGGTAGATGTCCCAGTGGTGGTTCCTTTTACCAGAACGGTTGCTCCGGGCAATGGTAAACTTTTTTCATCGGAAACAATTCCCGAAATTGTTTTTTCCTGCGCAAATGCCATGGTTGAACCAAACAGCAAAAGCACTAAAATAAAATAGTAGTTTTTAACTTTCATGAATAAAGAATTTTGAGTTAGTCTATGCAGATTGTTATAAGGAAGGTGACAAAGACATTTTTTTAAAGGACTAATTCAAAAAATCACTTCACGAAAAAACACTAAAGTTTAGTGGAACTTAAAGTAAAAAGTAAAGCTCTTAAGCCACCTAACCTTACACAATTGCATAGTAAAAGAAGACAATAAATCATGTTGTGCCATGGCTAATGATTTGAGGCACATTTAAATTGATTTGATGTATTCTTTTTGTGGATTAAGATGCCTTTTATGGTTTTCTAATTATCTTTTAGATTAATTAAAAACAACAACTATTTATCAAAATCATTTAAAATATTGTTAACCAGTTGTTTGTAAATATATTTTATCTTAATCATAAAAGCTGGTTAAAATTTTATAAATTGATTTGAACAACCCAATATAGGCTATTAATCATTTTTTTTAGATGCAAACGCCCTATATATTGATATAAGTGTTTATGGAAGACCCTGTACGGTAAATTAAAATATATTAGATTTAAACAAAAAACACAAGATAACGCGGATTATGACTAAAATAAGAACCATAATAGTAGATGATGAACTTTTAGCCAGAAAACGGGTTTCTAATTTATTGAATGACATTAAAGAGATAGAATTGATCAAGGAATGTAGTTCTGGAAAAGAAGCCATTGACATTATAACTGACCAAAAACCGGATTTGATCTTTCTTGATATTCAATTGACAGATATGACCGGATTTGACATACTAAAACAAATTGATCCGTCTATCAGGCCTTTGGTAATATTCATTACTGCTTTTGATGAATTTGCCCTTAAAGCATTTGAGTTTTTTGCTTTTGACTATTTGTTGAAACCTTTTAAAGATGAACGTTTTTTTCAATCTACAAATAAAGTAATAGAGTCTTTTTTTTCTAATGAGTCCCATGAATTAAGTAAAAAAATAAATGACTTAATGAAATATATAGAGAACCCCAACGGGGATTTTTCAGAAATAAGAAAAACCAAACTGGCCATAAAAGCAAATGGCAAGATTTCATTTATAGAAAAAAACCAAATAAAATATATTGTGGCTTCAGGTTATTATGCAGAAATTTTTTCAGACCAAAAAAAATACCTCTTGCGTGAATCATTAAATTCGTTGCAAGATCAATTAAACCCCTCTAAATTCATTAGGATCCATAGATCTACCATTATAAATATTTCCTTTATCAATGAAGTGATTTATTCAAACTATGGAGAAATTGATGTGAAAATGCAAGACGGAAAATTATTTAGAATCAGTAAAACCCATAAAAAAGAATTTCAGAAAAAAATGGGGATTTAATTAATGCTTAACATATCAAAATGATTAAAAAATTTAAAAAAAATATCAATTTTAAACTTATTGGTATTTTATCTGGATTGTATGCTTTTTTTGTTCTTTTATACGCCTCTAAAAACGCATATCTTATAATAAACAGCCCTACTTGGTCCAAGACTGTAAATTGGTATGATTTTATTACAGGCAACATTATAGATTGGGTGCTTGTTACCATTTTTATGGTTTTTATGGTATACACTACAAAATTATTGATGAACAAAAAGACCAAACTAATTTATATTGGAATTATACACCTCTTTTTTTCATTTGTTCTGGGTGCTTTTACAATAACCATTTCTTTCGTTATTGAAAGTTTTACCCAGACTCTATCTATGTCTGAATATTCTTTTAATGATTATTTTATCTCATATATCAGACTTGTAGACTTGCACTTTTTGATATATCTGTCTTTGGTCACAATCATTTATATGTACTATTATTTTAAAGAAAACCAAGAAACCCTAATACAAACAGCCAAGTTACAAGAGCAATTATCTGATACAAAATTAAAATTTTTGCAATCTCAAATGCACCCCCATTTTCTTTTTAATACGTTAAACAGTATACATTCCTTGATGGATATAGATATTGATAAGTCTAAAAAAACAGTGGTCGATTTAAGCAGTATTTTAAGAAATGTTTTGGATAAAAAAGATGAAAACCTAATTGAACTACAAGATGAGTTGAAAATACTGGAAAAATATGTCAATATTAACAAAATGCGATTTTCGGACCAATTAAGCTTTAACATTGATATTGAAGACGGGTTGGAAAATGTTTTGATTCCAAATATGATTCTTCAACCCATAGTTGAAAATTCAATTAAGCACGGTTTTGATAAAGAAATCATTTCTTTAGAGGTTTTTATAAGAATACATAAGAAGAATGACAATCTCTTAATAACAGTTGGAAATACCGGTAAAAAATTAAATGAAGATGCATCTGATTTATTCAAAAAAGGCACAGGCCTCAATAATATTAAAGAACGTTTAAACACACTTTACGCAAATAATCATACATTTAACATTTATAATAAATCTGACAAAGTGGTTACGGCATTAAGCTTCCCAATACAACTTTCAGTCTCTGAAATTACGTATGATTATACTTTTAGTGGTTAATTTCAAAAAGAAAAAAATACCATAAAAAAAGCCTAATCACCGCTTATATATAGTACCTTCCTTCATTACAAAAACCACATTCTCCAAAGTTTTTACATTTTTTGTAGGATCGTCATTCACCGCAATAATATCTGCAATAAAGCCAGCTTTAATTTCACCAATTTCATCATCAATCCCTAAAATTTTAGCGCTTGTGACCGTAGCAGATTGAATAGCCTCTATAGCAGGCATTCCTGCTTCAACCATATAACCAAATTCTTTCCCATTATCACCATGTTTAAATACTCCAGCGTCGGTTCCAAAGACGATTTTGACTCCTTTTTTATAGGCTTTTGAAAATGTCTTTTGAATTTTTGGACCAATCTCTAAAGCTTTAGGAACAACCAATTCAGGATAATAGCCTTCTATTTTTGCTTTTTCAGCAACTTCCTTGCCTGCCGTGATAGTTGGAACATAATAGGCTCCATATTTTTTCATGAGCTCCATAGTTTGTTCACTCATAAACGTTCCATGTTCTATGGTAGTAACACCTCCAATAATGGCACGCTGAATGCCTTCATCTCCATGGGCATGTGCTGCTATGATCATACCATAATCTTTAGCCGTTTTACATATTTCTTGAATTTCTTCGAGTGTAAATTGTGGATTCTGACCACTCTTTGCAACACTTAAAACCCCTCCTGTTGCTGTGATTTTAATATTATCGGCCCCATCTTTATAGCGTTGTCTTACGGCCTTTCTTGCATCTTCAAGACCATTAATAACACCTTCTTTTGGTCCTGGATCACCCATTAAATCTTTTCTCATACCATTTGTTGGATCAGCATGCCCTCCAGTTGTGGCAATAGATTTTCCCGCTGTAAAAATTCTTGGCCCTTCAACATCACCTCTATCAATAGCATTTCGCAATGCAATATTAACGCCAGAACCGCCTAAATCTCTTACTGTAGTAAACCCAGCCATTAGTGTTGCTTTGGCATAAACGGTTGATTTAAAAGCAATGTCGGCTTCATTATCTGTAAATCGTTCCATATACTTTTTAGGATTCGATTCATGCTCAATATGAACATGCATATCTGTTAAACCTGGTAAAACTGTTTTATCTTTTAAATCAATTATTTTATCAGATCCGTTTTTCGGCAATAGGATTCCATTTTCAACGGATAGAATTTTATTTCCTGAAACTATAATGGTTTGATTTGTTAAAACTTTACCGTTTTGAGTATCTATTAATTTACCACATTGTAAATACGTGTTTTGAGAAATAGCAGTAAAGCCAAAAATAAGGGCTAGGAAATAAAGTGTCTTTTTCATACGTTTAAATTTATTTGTTTTTATAGGTCATACTTCGACTGCGCTCAGCACAGGGATGGAATGCCCTGTTAATCATATCGTCCCGATAACTATCGGGAGGTTTGCAAATTGTTAATGGGCATTTCATATATAATATTTTAGTTGAACTTAAATATACAATTAAAATAGAAAATATAGTTAGTAAAAAAAATCTAGAATGTTTTATCTATATTCAAAATACACTTCTAACAATCGAAACATAAAAACCCCACCAGTATCTGATAGTTCTTTATTAAGAAATCTACCTATTACCTATTTCCCACAACTTGTTCCCATTTCCAGGCAGAACGCATGGCATCATCTAATGTTAATTGAGCTTTCCATCCCAATTCGTTATTTGCTTTGGTGGTATCAGCATAAGCTGAAATAATATCACCTTCACGCCTACCGATGATTTTGTAGTTTAATTTTTTACCAGAAACATGTTCAAAAGATTGAACGACTTCTAAAACCGAACTTCCTTTTCCGGTTCCTAAATTAAAGGTTTCATAATTCGATTTATTCTTGTTTCCTAACAGACGCTTAAGGGCTATGACGTGCGCTTTTGCTAAATCGACCACATGAATGTAATCACGAATACAGGTGCCATCTGGTGTTGGGTAATCATCTCCAAAGACAGATAATTGTTCTCTAATTCCAATCGCAGTTTGGGTAATAAACGGCACTAAGTTTTGTGGCACACCAATAGGTAACTCTCCTATTTTAGCCGATTCGTGAGAACCAACCGGATTAAAATAACGCAAAGCGATCGCTTTTAATTTTGGTGTTACTTTGCACGTATCACTAATTATTTCTTCACCCATTTGCTTGGTATTTCCGTAAGGTGATTCTGCTTGTTTAACAGGTGCGTTTTCGGTAATTGGTAATTTATCTGCTTGTCCATAAACGGTGCATGATGAACTAAAAATAAAACTTGCTGCAGGCAGTTTTTTCAATTCCTTAAGAATGTAAATTAGTGTACTTATATTGTTCTCATAGTATAATAAAGGCTCCTTCACACTTTCCCCAACCGCTTTACTGGCTGCAAAATGGATGACTCCTTTTAGATTATGATGCTTTTTAAAGAAATCCTCAACTTTAGATTTCTCTTTTAAATCGAATTTTTCAAAAATTGGAGTTTTTCCAGTGATTGAAGTAATTCCATCTAAAACCTTTATGGAAGAATTTGATAAATCATCAATGATTACAACTTCAAATCCTTCATTTTGTAATTCAACAACCGTATGAGATCCTATAAAGCCTAATCCACCAGTAACTAAAATTTTATCCATTTATAAATGTTTTCACTTTTGAAGTTATAAAGTCAAGTTGCTCATCATCCAATTCGGTATGCATTGGCAACGAAATAACTTCGTTTACTAACTGATTAGTCACAACAAAATTAGATTCTTTATATCGATCATCCAAATATGCCTCTTGATTGTGCAACGGTATTGGATAATAGACCCCACATGGTATACCATTTTCATTTAGATAAGCAACCAACCCGTCTCTATCAACACCAATAAGTCTTAATGTGTATTGATGAAACACATGGCAATCGCAGGTATCACAAATATCTTGACACGATTTTCTGCCCAAAGGTGTTATCACATTTTTACAATCTTTAAACGCTTTATTATATTTTTTAGCGGCCACTTGTCTTGCCTTGTTATAAGTGTTAAGATGTTGTAATTTAATATCTAAAACACCCGCCTGAATACTGTCTAATCGCGAATTGACACCTACAACATCATGGTGATAACGTTCATACATCCCGTGGTTCACAATACCCCTTATAATATGAGCTAAGTCATCATCATTCGTGAAAATAGCACCTCCATCACCATAACAGCCCAAATTCTTGGAAGGAAAAAAGGAAGTAGATGCTACATGACCCATTGTTCCTGCTTTTGCTTTTCTACCATCTTTAAAAGTATAAGTAGCCCCGATTGCTTGGGCATTATCTTCAATTACATATAAATCATGTTTTTGGGCAATGTCCAAAATCGCCTCCATATTAGCACATTGTCCAAATAAATGGACTGGCACAATGGCTTTTGTTTTGGGAGTAATCGCTTTTTCAATGGCCTCAATGTTAATATTAAAATCGTCTGGATTAACATCCACAAGCACAGGCGTTAAATTAAGAAGCGCTATCACTTCAACCGTAGCAGCAAACGTAAAGTCGGCCGTAATCACTTCATCACCTGGTTTTAAATCTAGTCCCATCATAGCGATTTGCAAGGCATCTGTCCCATTTGCACATGGAATCACGTGTTTTACCCCAAGATAGTTTTCTAAATTCTTTTGAAATTGATGAACCTTTGGCCCGTTAATAAAAGCCGTGGTTTCCAATACTTCTTGAATGGATGTATTAACTTCATCCTTAATTTTATCAAGTTGACCCTTAAGGTCTACCATTTGTATTTTCTTCATCTAAAAAAAATTAAAATCTACGATCATTACAAAAATAAATAGCGCAATTTTGCTATGAACTAAGCGTAAATTAATAGAATGCGAAATTACAAAAATCCTATAGCTTAGCAATGTTTTTCTTTTAAAGAAATGTATTTTTGTTCCAAATAAACAGATTGAATTTTTTATATAACATAGCCATAAACCTCATGCCATTTGCTTTGCAAATCGTGGCCTTTTTTAATCCAAAAATTAAAAAAGGTGTTCAGGGCAGATCTGAAACTTTTAAAATGTTGGAAGGCGCCTTAAATTTAAAGGATAAAACACTCTGGTTTCATTGTGCCTCTTTAGGTGAATATGAGCAAGGCCTTCCTGTATTTAGAGCATTAAAAACAAAATATCCTACATATAAAATTGTTTTAAGCTTTTTTTCTCCTTCTGGATTTGAAATAAGAAAACAATCACCCATTGCCGATGTTGTTGTTTATTTACCTATTGATACTAAAGGAAATGCGAAACGGTTTTTAAACATTGTTCATCCCGAATTGACGGTTTTTGTTAAATATGACATTTGGCCAAATTATTTAAATGAATTGAAGGCAAGACGATCAAGAGCTATATTAATATCCGCTTTATTTAGAAAAAATCAGTCTTATTTTAATTTTTATGGAGCACCATTAAGAGAGGCTCTGTTCGCTTTTGAACATATATTTACTCAGAATGAAGTATCAAAAACCTTACTCGAATCAATTGGTTATAATAAGGTGACCATTTCTGGGGACACAAGATTTGACAGGGTGTCCGATCAATTACAACAAAACAATACACTTGATTTTATTGAATCGTTTAAACAGGATAAATTATGTGTTGTGGCTGGTAGCACGTGGCCCGAAGATGATGACTTATTTATAGATTTTATAAATTCTGAAGCCTTAAAAGACATCAAATTTATTATAGCACCGCATACTATTAAGTTTGCTCAAATAAAAAGTTTTCAGGAAAAATTGAAAACAAAAACTATCTTATATTCACAAAAAGATAAGCATGCTGTATCAAGTGCCCAAGTATTTATAATAGATACCATTGGGTTGCTTTCAAAAATTTATAGTTACGCCGATATCGCTTATGTAGGTGGTGCTATGGGACATACAGGGCTGCACAATACCTTAGAACCTGCTGTTTTTGGTGTTCCCATTATTATTGGGAATAACCATTCCAAATTTCCCGAAGCAAAAGCCATGATTGATAACTTAGGCATGTTTGCAGTTTCAAATCAGCAAGAATTTAAGAGTACCATAAATTTGTTGATTACAGATGAACAAAAACGCATCTCCTCTGGAAACAATAATTTAGAGTACATTAATAAAAATAAAGGAGCCGTAAAACACATTCTTAAGTACTTGAATCTATCAGTCGGTTAAACTATCAATAAAATGGATATGGACCAAACACTTAGGTATTCACGTATATATAGTTTTAGACAGCAGTTTCTTAAAAACTTCCTTTCTAAAATATTTTTTAATAATTAAACTAAAACAGATGAAAAAATTATTATTTAGTGCCATTTTATTATTAGCAATTAGTTTTTCTTTCACATCATGTAGAGACACAAAAAAATCTGAAACCATAAAAGATGCTGTTGAGAATGCTTCTGAGGCAACAGAAGGTGCTCTTGAACAAACAGGTAAAGCGATTGACAATGCTGTAGAACAAACAAAAGAAGCAGGAGAAGCGACTAAAAAAGCAATTGAGAAAGTTGGTGGTAACTAAACCCTCATGAATTTAGAAAAAATCAAGAGGGTGTATAAAAAGTTTGATTTTACGTCATTGCGAGGAACGAAGCAATCTGTAAGTACTTGGTAATCAATTAACAGATTACTTCACAACTACGTTGCTAACTTCTAAACAAAATATATATTATTTATCGTTAATGTTCGTAATGACAATTTATCTTGACTTTTCAGACAGCCTCTTTTTTAATACTATAATTTTTCTAAGTACATGACAAAAATTAATTTTGAGAAATAAGCTACTCGTGGTTTTCAGG
>TARA_R110002167_G_scaffold89012_11_pt1 | contig 37640 bp, 32 predicted proteins | sample TARA_R110002167 | Tara Oceans TARA_R110002167 (sample SAMEA4398238) | marine metagenome | biome: Polar Biome; feature: [MES] marine water layer (ENVO:01000295) within the mesopelagic zone...; material: water (ENVO:00002006), including particulate matter (ENVO:01000060) such...
AAGCACTAAAAAGTACACTACGGAGCACTACTTAAAAATCAAAATCCTAAGAGAGCACTTCTCTTAGATAGGTATCGAGTTCTAACAGGCGCTCTGGCGTGCCTATATCGAACCACAGGCCGTCGTGCATTTCTGCCGCGATTAGGTTCGACGCAATTGCCTTGTTTAGGACTGGCCGCAGTGCCAGGGGTTCTTCGGGTAGGTGTGCGAAGAGTTTCGGGTGCATTACACTGATGCCACTGTAGGTCAGGCCCGTTTCCGCGCCCTGTGTTGATAATGTTAGACGGCCATCACTTGTCAGTGTGAAGTCTCCCGCCTGATGATGGGGCGGGTTCTTTACCATGATCAGTCTCGCTAGCGTTTCTTCCCCATCTACTGATTTTAGGTTCGTGTAATTGTAGTCCGTCCAGATGTCCGCGCTGATTACTGCGAAAGCCTCCTCGCCTAGTAATGGCAGCGCCTTCACTATGCCGCCCGCTGTCTCTAGACGCACTGTTTCACGAGAGTAGGCGATACTCACGCCGTAGCGACTGCCATCGCCTAGTGCCGCTTCTAACTTTTCACCTAGGTGGTAGTGATTGATCACTATTTCCGTGATGCCCGCCGCCGCAAGGTTGCAGATGTGGTACTCGATTAACGCCTTATCGCCCACTTGCAGTAAAGGCTTGGGTAGTGTTTCCGTGAGTGGGCGCATTCTGCTGCCCAAACCCGCAGCCAATATCATCGCCTTCATTGTGCTGTGCTCGGCTTCGCGAAAACCTGAAGTTTAGGGGTCGCTAACGGGAGTATTTTGCTCTCGAACCACTGCACAAATTCATTCATCTCCGGATGCTGCGCCGCCACCTTCAGCACATAGTCGATAACCAATGGGATGTCCGCCATATAGCTCGACTTGCCATCACGCAGATTCAGCCTGCTGAAGATGCCGATAACCTTTAAGTGACGTTGCAGCCCCATCAAGTCGAAATCCCGCAGGAATGCTTGCTCGTCATGCTCAGAATCGTTCGTTATTAGACCAACGGCTAGCGCCATCTCCCTAAACTCTAGCGCCCACCCGCGGACTCGTTCGGCGGGCCACACTATGTAGCAATCTCGCAGCAACGAGACTAGGTCATAGGTATTAGCGCCAACAACGGCGTCTTGGAAATCGATAACACCAGGTGACTGATCCGGGTTTAGCTCAGGGTCTGGGCTAAGTAGCATGAGGTTTCTTGAGTGAAAGTCGCGGTGCACACAGACTTGGGGTTGGCTAAGCGCCGCATCCTCTAGGAAGGTCCAGGTGCGTTCGATCAAATCACGCTCGTCGTCGTTCAGCATCAGATCAAGAAAACGTTCGCAGAACCAATCGTTGAAGAGGTTGAGCTCCTTGCGCAGCAGCGTGCGATCGTAGTGCGGAAGCCCAGCTGTGTCGCCCTGTGCTTGCAGCTGCACGAGCGAGGACATCGCGGCGCGATACATCGCATCGACGTTGACGCCCTCTTGCAGAGTTGGCAGATATAATCGATCGCCGAAATCCTGCAGGAGCATGAAGCCTCGGTCGTAATCCACCTCGAGCACCCGCGGGGTAAGCACTCCCGCCCTGCGGAACAAACTGGCTACGTGCACAAATTGCTCGCAGTCCTCATGGGCTGGCGGCGCATCGACAAGAACGAATTGAGACTGCAGTAAATACTTCCGCTTGCTCTCGCTCACCAGCTCATGTTCGCATTGCAGCGCACGCTCGAAGCGCAGCCGAAAATATCGCCTGAAACTGGCATCGCCAGAGACTATTTCTACTTTGCCTACAACCGGACTATATCCCGTCATATCCTCAAGGCAATGCCGTGCCCAAGCAACCAACGCTTCCCTTCTTTGATCCATACCGACTCACTATCCCCTGTTTCTATCCAACCCCTAATGAATTATTATGCAAACTCATTAATCGACATTCGCAACAACCTTCGTTTTGCCTTACCACCGTCGACTTCGGAAACCGCCCCATTCTATTGGATCGCCTGCAACAATGCAGTTTCGCAAACGCCTTTTGTACACCAAAACATCCCTAGTTATTTCCGCGGGCGCGCTATTGCTGCAGCCCGGCGCCAGTGCTTTTGCACAAGAGGCGACTACGGGACAGTGGACTTGTCGAGCAGACGCTAGCGGAGCTTGGGCATGCACGGAGAATGCTGCGGCGGCGCGCCCCACAATCGCCACACGTACAGGGGCTCGTCGCGCCAGCACCGCTGCTACTAATACAGCACCAGCAAATGCGCTACAGGCCAGCAACGTACTGGACTGGATCCCCGTAGAACAGATGACTGCGGCACAACGAGCCCAAGTCGAGTCCAATTGCTGCGGGGGCTTTGTAGAGCCGCAGCGCTTAGGCGTAGATGGCACGCCAATAGACCCAGAAGAGCAGCCCGAAGGCGCCGCCACGCTGTTCTCCGCTCCCGGCGGCATCAACCAGACCAATAACAACTCCGTGAGCATCGAAGGCACAGTGGCGATCCAACAGGGCAATCGTACTGTAAACAACACCGACGCGACCTTGATCGACCAAGAGGCCGACACCATCACGCTGTCCGGCAATGTCGTGTTCCGCGAGCCAGGTGTTTTGCTGCGCGGCGAATCGGCCTTCGTAGACCAAGGCAACAGCGTTAATCGCATTGAGCGCGCGGATTATGTGCTGCACCAATACGGCGTGCACGGCTCCGCGAATGTCATCATCTATGACAGCGAGGGCGAGGTGCTAGCAATCGAGAATGGTGAGTTCAGCCGCTGCGAACCGGGTGACGAATTTTGGAATCTGCAAGCCAAGAGCATGATTCTGGACACCAAGGCCGGCATCGGACACGCCACCTCTGTCACGCTCCGCATCAAAGACGTGCCGGTATTTCACTACCCCTATACCGTGCCCTTCCCCCTCGGCGATCAGCGCGTCTCGGGCCTACTCGCCCCTAGCATCGGCTCTACTAGCGACGGCGGCTTCGACTATTCACAACCAATCTACCTGAACTTAGCCCCGCATTATGACGCAACGCTCACACCGCGTTTCATCGGCGATCGCGGCGTCATGGCCAGCGGCGAGTTCCGCTACTTGGCGGATTGGTCGATGAACACCCTTAGCGCTTCCCTGCTACCCAAGGACAAGAGCTTCGACGCCACCACAGCGAACGTATTGGGCTCAGACTCGCCACCGCGAGAGAAACGCTGGTTCATGGGCTTTCAACACGATGGGCAACTTGGCGAACATTGGTCTACCGAGATCGATTACGAGGCAGTCAGCGACGACCGTTATTTCCGCGACTTAGGCAGTAATGGCCTGACGGTATCAAGCCGCACCTATCTGCAACGCCGTGGGCAGCTCAACTATCGTGCCTCACAGTGGTATGCCGGCACCCGTGTGCAGAGCATCGACATTATCGACCCCTATATTTCCGCAAGCGATCTGAATCGCCCCTATGATCGACTACCAGAACTAATGCTAGGCGCAGAGTCGCGCTTAGCCGGCCTTGAGTTTGGCGTAGACGCCAACCATGTGCGCTTCGACCGCAGCCTGAATGCAAGCCAGCTCACGGCGCAGCAGATCGACAACGGCGCTCTGGCCACCGGCACGCGCGCTCACATCGAGCCACGTGTCAGCTTCCCTATTCGCGGTCAGGCAGGCTTCATCGTGCCCACAGCGAAATACAAATACACTAGCTGGACACTCGACCAACAAGCTATAGGCACCCAAGACACTCCCGACCGTGGGGTTGGCGTGTTCAGCCTAGACAGCGGCCTTGTATTCGAGCGTCCGATGGCCCGCAGCGGCTTCATCCAGACACTAGAGCCGCGCCTGTACTATCTATACAGCGAGCAGCAGGACCAGTCCTTCCTGCCCACCTTCGACACCGCCCAGCTCAACTTCAGCTTCGGCCAATTGTTCCGCGATGACCGCTTCAGTGGCCACGACCGCGTTGGCGATGCCAACCAGCTTAGTGCCGCCATCGGCAGTCGCTTCCTCGATTCGCGCGGCGAAGAGAAGGGTCGCATCAGCATCGGGCAGATCTTCTATTTCGAGGACCGCATCGTGTCGCTGGATAGCCCAGTACAATCCTGGGTCACACTCCAACCACGAGACACCAGTCGCTCTGCTATCGTCACAGAGGGCGTTTATCAGTTCAGCGATACATGGCGTGCTAGTAGCGATGTACAATGGAACGAAGACCAGCAGCGCGTAGACGAGGGCAGCATGGCGCTGCGCTATCAGAGCGACGATAGCCACATCTTCAACCTCGCCTATCGCTACCGTTTATTGGTGGATCTATACGGCCCTATCCCAGCGGGACTGGACCCTCGCATCAAACAAACCGACGTTTCTGGGGTATGGCCATTGAACAATAATTGGCGTTTGTTGGGTCGATGGCACTATGATCACAGCAATTCTCGGAACTTGGACACCTTCGCAGGAGTCGAATACAGTAATTGTTGCGCCACTATCCGCCTCATTGGTAGGGAATGGATCGACGAAGACGAATTCTTCCTCCAGCAAGACAAAACCAAAACCGGCGTATTTTTTCAGCTGACCCTAAACGGCCTAGGCAACCTTAGTGGCGGTGGTATCAGCAGACTGCTCAGTGACGGCATCCTGGGCTTTAAGGAGTATGAAGCAAATGAATAGAATGAAATTAATACACAGCAGCGCCTTGGTGCTACTGACCCTAATCTCCAGCAATCTTTACGCACAGCGTCAGGTGCTCGACAAAGTTGTGGCCATCGTCGACGAGGGCGTAGTGCTGCAAAGCGAGCTCGACGAGCGAATCGCTGAGGTCCGTGCCAATGCCGCCAACGGTGGACAGCCGTTGCCCCCAGCGGGCGAGTTGCGCACACAGCTTATCGAATCGCTAGTTGTAGAGAACCTGCAGATGCAGCTGGCGAATCGCATGGGCATTCGTTACGACGACGACACCATCAACAGCGTGATGGGCAATATTGCCGAGCAGAACAACATGAGTTTCGACGACTATGTTGCCACTCTCGAAGCAGCCGGCCGCTATGTAAGTACGCGAGAGCAGATCCGCCGCGAATTAATGCTGCGCGACCTGCAGCGCGGCATGGTCAATCGTCGTATCAATATTACCGACCAAGAGATCGACAACTTCCTGAACTCCGAAATGGGCCGTGTCTCCATGGCACCGGATTATTTCGTCAGCCAAACTCTGATTCCAATAGGCGAGAATGACCCCGCCGAGATCATCGCTGCGAAGGAGCAATTCGCCGGGCTGATGCTAGAGGCAATTAATAACGGCACTCCATTTGAGCAAGTACGCGAAGCGGCGCAACGCGCTGCAGCCACTAATCCCCCAACGGGCTTCCCCGTCAATGGCGGCGAACTCGGCTGGCGCAAGGCCGACGAGCTGCCTAGCCTATTCGTCGACATTGTGCCTACGATGAAGGCCGAAGAAGTGCGCGGCCCTATCCGCAGCCCTAACGGTTTTCACTTGGTAAAACTAGTTCAGGTTCGCGGTGCGCTCAACAGCCTCGTAAAGCAAACTCACGCGCGCCACATTCTAATCAGCCCAAACGAGATCCGTACCGAAGAGCAGGCCAAGGCCCTAGCGCAGACTCTGCGTGACCGCATAGAAGCCGGCGAAGACTTCGCCGCAATCGCACGTCAGAATTCAGACGACTCCGCCTCAGTAGTGGCCGGTGGCGACATGGGTTGGGCGAACGAAGGTGGCATGCCACCAGAGTTCGAAGCCGTGATCAACGAGATGGAAGTAGACGAACTCAGCCAGCCCTTCGAAACCAGCTACGGCTGGCATGTCGCGCAGGTATTAGAGCGTCGCGAGCAGGATTTGAGCCGCCAGTTCAGCCGCCAACAGGCAGAGAACACACTGCGCTCACGCAAGTTCGATGTGGAGTTGCAAAACTGGCTTATCGAGATTCGTGAACAAGCGTATGTGAAGATCAGCCCACCGAGCGTTGCAGGAAATCCGTGATCGACCGAATTTGCATCACGGCCGGTGAACCTGCTGGTATAGGCCCCGAACTCTGCATCGCCTTGGCCCAACAGGCCGACAAGCACAGCGAACGAATCGTAATCGCCGACGCGGACATGCTCTATGCTCGCGCAGCGCAAATTGGGCTACCCCTCACTCTCAGACCCTTCGACCCAAGCAGCCCCGCTCGCGCTAATAGCGCTGGCGAGCTAAGCGTTATTGACGTTGCCCTGCGTGCTCCCTGCGTGGCCGGCACACTTAACCCCGCCAATGCGGAGTATGTACTGGAGACTCTGCGCGTCGCCATTGAGGCCTGTCGCTCCGGCGCAGTGGACGCCATGGTTACCGCCCCAGTGCACAAGGGTGTCATCAACGATGCCGGCATCGCGTTTACCGGGCATACAGAATTCTTGGCCGAACAATGCGATGTCCCGCTCACTGTGATGATGCTAGCCACAGAGGGCCTGCGTGTCGCCTTGGCCACTACGCATTTGCCCTTACACAAAGTGCCTGCGGCGATCACAAAAGACCTATTGCGTGACATCATTCGCATACTCGATGCCGATCTGCGCAAGCGCTTCGGCATTGCCTCTCCTGCTATCCTCGTGTGCGGCTTAAACCCCCATGCAGGCGAAGGGGGGCATCTGGGCACCGAGGAACGCGACATCATCGAGCCGGTACTCGAGGAGATGCGTGGTCAAGGCATCCACCTGCTCGGCCCACTGCCCGCAGATACACTTTTTACAGACAAATACCTCGACCATGCCGATGCAGTATTATCCATGTACCATGATCAGGGCTTGCCCGTGCTCAAATACAAGGGCTTCGGCAAGGCCAGCAACATCACCCTCGGCCTGCCCATCATCCGCACCTCGGTAGACCATGGCACCGCATTAGATCTCGCAGGCACTGGCAAGGCATCGACTGGCAGCTTAGTAGAGGCTATCGCCACTGCTCAGCTCATGGCCCGCTATACCCGCGAAGGAGCCCAACAAAGTGAGTGACTCTTGCAACAAATCAAAGCGCAGCAGTAAAGGCGCCGACCTGCAGAACGATGGTTTTCAGCATCAGGCGCGCAAGCGCTTCGGCCAGAACTTTCTGCACGATCAGAATATTATTCAGAAAATTCTGCAATCGATTCGCCCTCAAGACAGCGACCATATAGTGGAGATCGGTCCAGGCCAGGGCGCGCTGACTCGACACCTTTTGCAGACCTGTGCCAAGCTCGATGCAGTAGAATTAGACCGAGATCTGGCCGCCTATCTAGTGCAGACACTTGGCGATGACAGCCGCTTCTCGCTGCAGCAGGGTGATGTGTTGAAGTTCGATTTCAGCACCCTGACAGACAAGCCCCACAGCCTGCGCATAGTCGGCAACCTGCCCTATAACATCTCCACGCCGTGTATGTTTCATCTACTCAATTATCAATCACTGATAAGCGATATGACCTTCATGTTGCAGTTAGAAGTCGTGCATCGTTTAGCCGCGCAGGCAGGAGACCCTAATTACGGCAGGCTCGGCTTGATGATGCAGTATTATTGCCAGGTTGAGCATCTGTTCGATGTTCCCCCTACTGCTTTTACTCCACAGCCCAAGGTCTGCTCTGCCATCGTTAGGCTGACACCGCACAAGACACCGCCGGTGCAAGTGATCGATGTGAGCTGCTTGCAGGAGGTGATCCGTATCGCCTTCACTAAGCGTCGCAAGACCTTGAGAAATAGTTTACGTACCCTCATATCTGAGCCAGATCTGAGCGCGCTAGGAATCGATACTACTCTTCGCCCTGAGAAATTAAGCTTGGCAGACTACGCCCTAATCAGCGACAGTATCAGCCAAGCAAGATCAAAGTCTCGTTCGGCAGCGCCGCAGGAGGAGCCCAATGTTAAGTGAAGAGATCGTCCCCAAAGACATCGACATTTCCGTCAAGACGCAATACATACATGAGCAGTCTGACCCAGCGAATAATCGCTTCGTTTTCGCCTATACCATCGGCATCGAGAATAAGAGTGAGAAACCGGTAAAATTACTGTCGCGTCACTGGATCATTACCGACGACAACGACAAGGTGGAAGAAGTGCGCGGCACCGGCGTCGTAGGTCAGCAGCCTATGATCGGCCCCGGCCAAGTATTTCATTACACCAGCGGTGCCGTTCTGACGACAGGATTTGGTACTATGCAGGGAAGCTATGAGATGCTCAGCGAGGACGGCGAGAAATTTGCGGCGCCAATTCCCGCTTTCCTACTCTCCAGACCATTGAGCGTGCATTAGAAAAAGGCCAAAGGGTGTTATGTCAACCTATGCAATAGGCGATATCCAAGGGTGTTATAAACCCTTGCGCAAATTACTCGATAGCGTTGACTTCAAACCCGGCAAGGATAAGCTGTGGTGTGTCGGCGACCTCATCAATCGCGGCCCGCGCTCTCTCGATACCTTGCGTTTCCTACGCGACTTGGGCAGCAACGCGCGCATCGTGCTGGGCAACCACGACCTCCACTTCCTCGCCATCTACTACGGCGCGACACTCAACCGCAACAAAGACACGCTTCAGGAATTACTCGACGCCCCCGATTGCGAAGAGCTTAGTACTTGGCTGCGGGGTAAACCCTTAGCCCATTACGAATGCATAGAGACTCAACAAGGCCCACAGAACTATCTGATGGTGCACGCTGGTGTCGCGCCACAATGGACACTCGAGAAAGCGCTGATGCTCGCCGCGGAAGTCGAACTCACGCTACAAGGGCCAGACTACTTCGGTTTCTTAACCAATATGTATGGCGACACGCCACGACGCTGGAAGAACAAACTCACCGGCTATGATCGCTTAAGAGTCATCACCAATTACCTTACGCGCATGCGTTTCTGTAGTGAGAATGGCAAACTCAACCTGCAAGTGAAGGAAGGGCTGCTGTTCACGCCAGAGGGTTACAAGCCCTGGTTCGAGTTTGAAAAACTGACCCCGTCCATCAACATCCTGTTCGGCCACTGGGCGGCGCTAGAAGGCCACACTGGTAACCCCCATGTCTTCGCACTCGACACCGGTTGCGTGTGGGGACGCGAGCTGACCATGATACGACTCGAAGACCATAAGTTGTTCAGTGTTTAGCGCCCGCGCTACACTTAAACCCTCAACACTCAACTCCACGACAGAGTCAAAACTATGAAGACCTATCTCGTAGGCGGCGCCGTTCGCGATAGATTGCTCGGATTCACTAAGTCCGATCGCGACTGGGTAGTCGTGGGAGCAACGGTAGAGCAAATGCTAGAGGCGGGCTTTACTCAAGTAGGCCGCGACTTCCCGGTATTCCTGCACCCGCAGACGAAAGAGGAACACGCCCTAGCGCGCACCGAACGCAAGACAGGCCCCGGCTATACCGGTTTCGCCTTCAACGCGGATCCAAGCGTGACACTAGAGGAGGACCTACAGCGTCGCGACCTGACCATCAATGCCATCGCCCAAGACAGCGAAGGCAATCTTGTCGATCCCTATGGCGGCGTTAAGGACATCGAGGATCGCGTGCTACGCCATGTTTCCCAGTCCTTCACCGAAGACCCCTTGCGCGTGCTGCGCGTGGCCCGCTTCATGGCACGCTTCGCGCCAATCGGATTTCGCATAGCAACGGATACCATGACGCTGATGCGTCAGCTCAGCAGCAGTGGAGAACTACAGCATCTAGTTGCTGAACGTGTGTGGCAAGAAATGGACAAGGCCTTGCGCAGCGTCGCACCCGCCGAGTTTTTTCTCAGCCTGCGCGACTGCGGCGCGCTACAAATCATATTGCCGGAGGTAGACAATCTGTTCGGCGTGCCCCAACCAGAGCTGCATCATCCAGAGATCGATACCGGCGTGCACGTGATGATGTGCTTAGAGCAGGCTGCGAAACTAAGCGAAGATCCAGTCGTGCGTTTCGCCACCCTTATGCATGATCTTGGCAAGGGCGTAACACCAAAAGACAACTGGCCCCATCATTATGGCCATGAGCAATTGGGCGTCGCATTAATCGACACGGTATGCGCGCGCCTGCGTGTGCCCAAGAAGCATCAGCAAGTGGCCCGCCTAGTCAGCAAGTTTCACACGCATTGCCACCGCGCTATGGAGCTACGCGCCGACACGATGCTGCGCCTGTTCGAGTCTCTGGACGCCTTTCGTCGTCCCGAACAAGTTGCACAATTCCTGTTGGCCTGCGAGGCAGATTCGCGAGGGCGCACCGGTTTCGAAGACAAGGAATATCCGCAGGCGGATTTTCTGCGTGGCGCATTAGTGGCTGCCAACTCTGTCAACATCGCCGAACTGCTGAAAAACCTTGCACCCTCCCAAGAGAAGGGTCCTGAAAAAATTAAAGCCGCAATTGCACAAGCCCGAACCGAGGCTATCGCTAAGGCCATCGGGAAGGCTGCATGAGCAACATGGCCGAGCGTAAAGTCCTCTTAATCACTGGCGCTGCACGACGCATCGGAGCGGCAATAGCCACCCTATTTCATAGTCGTGGATATGACGTGATCGTGCATTTTAATCAGTCCGGGCAACAGGCTCTCGATCTCGTTAATGGCTTCAATGCACAGCGCCCCAACTCCGCTATGTGTCTGCAGGCTGATTTGTGTGCAGTGTCGCAGGTACACGATTTGGCCGCTGCGGCAATCGCCTGGCGCGGCGGCATCGATGTCCTGGTCAACAACGCCAGTCGTTTCTATCCCGGCACAATCGGCAGCGTAGATGAAGCGGCTTGGGACGACTTAATAGGCAGCAATCTCAAGGGCGGTTTCTTCCTCGCGCAGGATCTCGCGCCAAGCCTGCGAGAACGCCGGGGCAGCATCATCAATATGACCGACATCCACGCCGACGGCGGGCGCAAGGATTATCCGGCCTATAGCATTGCGAAGGCAGGGGTAAAGATGATGACCAAGGCCTTGGCCAGGGAGTTGGCGCCGCAGGTGCGCGTTAATGGCATCTCCCCCGGCGCCATTCTGTGGCCAGAAGACGATCAATCCGACAAAGAACAAAGCGATGAGCAGCGCGCGATTGTGCGCGATATAGCTCTACAGCGCATGGGCAGCTGTGAGGAAATCGCCGCCACGGCGTGGTATCTTGCCGAAGAGGCGCCCTACAGCACCGGCCAGACGATTCGTGTCGACGGTGGCAGAACGCAGGGCGATTCCTTCATCCCAGTTAACTTATGAAAAAGGTGCCCTAGATGCTTGAAGCCGTTTGGATAGGCTTTGCCTTCAGTATCGGATTACTAGTACGACTTTTCGGGCTACCCCCTCTGGTTGGCTACCTCGCCGCGGGCTTCGTCATCGCCTCTGTCTCGGACACCATCGGCCTACCCCACGAAAGCGGCGAGATATTGAGCCATGTCTCTCATCTTGGTGTTTTACTCCTGCTATTCACCGTGGGCCTCAAGCTCAATGTGCGCAATTTGGTGAAGGCAGAAGTCATCGGCGGCGGCATCTCGCACTTCGTGCTCTCTGCCTTGTTCTATACCCCAATAATTCTGCTGTTCTTTGATGTCACCCTCTACAACGCCCTGCTCCTCTCCATCGCCCTGTCTTTCTCCAGCACCGTACTGGCCGCGAAGATATTGGAAACTAAGCGCGAACTGCGCGCCTTTCACGGTCGTGTAGCCATCGGCATCCTCGTGGTGCAGGATCTTATCGCGCTATTGGTGATGAGTGTTGCCAGTGGCACCACACCCTCCATATGGGCGCTTGGGGTCTTCGCCTTGCCCCTGCTCCGACCGATTCTATTCAAGCTCATGGATGCCAGCGGTCATGAGGACCTACTAGTTCTATTCGGCCTGTTGCTAGCCTTGGTGATTGGCGGCTATGGATTCGAACTGGTTGGCCTGAGTTCCGAACTCGGAGCGCTGGTCTTCGGAGCGATGCTCGCCAAGCATCCGCGTGCGGGCGAGCTATCCAAGTCGCTGTGGAGTATTAAGGAATTCTTCCTTGTGGGATTCTTCCTCGAGATTGGCATCGGCGGACTCCCGGACGCCAGCGCATGGTGGTTCGCGATTGCGATGACGGCATTACTGCCACTGAAGGCCGCCTTGTTCTTCCTATTACTAGTGGCCTTCAAACTGCGTGCCCGCAGCGCATTCCTGTCCGGCCTTAGCCTGACCAACTACAGCGAGTTCGGCCTTATCGTAGCCAGTGTGGCATTGCCCGTATGGATGGTGCCTCTTGCGCTGACCGTGGCACTCTCCTTCGTAGTCTCCGCGCCGCTCAACCGCATTGCTCATCCGCTATATGAACGCCTAGCACGGCGCCTGATTCCGTTCGAGCGCAATATCCGCCACCCAGACGAACAGCCTGTCTCACTCGGCTATGCCGACGTGCTTATCATGGGGATGGGGCGCACGGGGACCGCCGCCTATAAGTATCTGCAAGACAGTTGCAAGATCGTGGCACTAGACTCCGACCCGGCCCGAGTGCTCAAGTACAAAGAAGATGGCCACAATATCTTCTTCGCCGATGCAGAGGACCAGATGTTCTGGGAGGGCCTAGACTTCGGCAAGGTGCGCGCAGTAATCCTGAGCCTCAACGAGGCCGAGGCCAAGCGCATTGCTACACAGAAGCTACGTCAAGCAGGCTTCGAAGGCCTGATCGTGTCTCACAGCATGCACGAGGACGAGGCTGCCGAGATTATTGCGGCCGGTGCCGACCAGACCTACCTCACCATGTCAGAGGCCGGCGTGGGTTTAGCAGAACACGTACGGCAGAAAATCATGCCCCCCGCGAGCGCCTAGATGGAGGCTCTCGCGCAGTTCGTCTTGGAGCACCCGCGAGTGTTAGTGCTTACTGGCGCTGGCTTAAGCGAGCCCTCTGGCATTCCAGTCTATCGAGACAAGCAGGGTACATGGCTGCGCACCACGCCCATCCAACACAATGACTTCCTAAAATCCGCACACAGCCGCCAGCGCTATTGGGCGCGCAGCATGGTGGGTTGGCCTCGCATGGCGCTTGCTTCTCCAAACAAGGGGCATCTGGCACTCGCAGATCTCGAGCGCGCCGGTTTGATAGGACAGCTGATTACGCAGAATGTCGATTGCCTACATCAACGCGCAGGGCAGCGAGCCCTGATCGACATGCATGGCAGCTTAGACAGAGTGCAGTGCTTGGATTGCGAGGCGATACTCCCGCGCACTAAGGTGCAGCAATGGCTTAGAGAAACAAACCCCAGTATAGAGGGGCACATGGCACAGATGCGGCCAGACGGTGATGCCGACCTCGCCGACGAGTTGATCGCCAGCGTCCAAGTTCCACAGTGTCCGCACTGCGCGGGCGTACTCAAGCCCGACGTCGTATTCTTCGGCGGCACCATAGCGCGCCCCGTTGCAGCGGCGGTGACCGATGCGGTTCAGGCTTGTGATGCGGTGCTGGTGGTGGGCTCGTCGCTCACCGTGTTCTCGGGGTTTCGCATCTGCCGTGATGCGCATCGTCTGGGAAAACCAATTGCGGCTCTGAACCAAGGGGTGATGCGAGCCGACGATTTGTTGAGCCTAAAAGTCGAAGTGGATTGCGAGCTGGGCTTAGAGCACTTACGTACTCTGCTACTTAAGGCTGCAGACCAGCGCGCGAGATCCAGCGCCCCTGCCACTTAAAGTCTATCGACCACAGTTTCTGTCGCTGCTTGTCGTAGTCAGCCCAAAGTGCGCCATAGGTCTGTCCGGTTACTGGATGGACCTCATCGAAACAGACTTGGGATAAGGGCCAAAGAACATAGGCATTGTCAACGATCTCCGCGCGGGGCAATTCGATGCCCTCGGTGACGCCACTTGCGTCACCGAAAGTCAGGATATCGATATCAACGGTACGGCCGCTAAACTTCGGGCGGGCACGTTGACGGCCATGCTCATCCTCATAGCTCTTAAGGAATTGCTCCAAAACTGGCAGCGTCTCCTCGGTCTCGATAAGCGCCACCATGTTGAGGAAGTTTGCACCATCGAAGCCCACCGATTCGCTCTCGAACACAGAGGAAGTACGCAAGTGCCCGTAACGCCCTTGCAGGGCATCCAGCGCTTCGCGCAGTTGTGGTTCGGGAGTTATATTACTGCCAAGACTCAGTGCCACGGTGTGCAAGACTGTCTACTCCCTTAGAATTTTGTTCCACGTTCGATGATCACGCCTACGTCTTTGGCGCCAGTCACAGCCCCAGGCTTACCGACGCGCAGCCGCAGCCATGGCACTTGAAACTCTTCCAGTACAATCTGCGCAATTCGCTCGGCCATAGTCTCCAACAGAAGAAACTCACTCTCTTCAATGAAGGATATCAGGCGCTTCGAGACACTCTTGTAGTCGAGAGTCTTTTGAATGTCTTCGCTCGCTGCTGCCGCACGGATGTCCGTACCCATCTCAAGGTCGAGACTTACGGTCTGCTTGCACTCGCGCTCCCAGTCGAATATTCCGATGACTGTTTCGATCCGTAGATCGTGAATATAGACGATATCCATAGTTAAAATCCTAATGTTAACTGCCGATTAGTTTGCGCTATTGCGGCGCCGATTGCCCCAATGGCGGTAGGCTTGCCAGTGGCCAGCGTGGTTTCACATCTAATGCGAGCGAGCTAGTCTCCCCCGCCAGCAAGCGTTGCGTGCCCGCATAGGCGATCATCGCGCCGTTGTCTGTACAGAAGCGAGGCTGGGCATAGAACAGCTGCGCGCGCTCCTTCTCGACCATGGACTGCAGGCCCGCTCGCAGCGCCAAGTTCGCGCTCACCCCACCGGCAATGACCAGGGTCTTCAAGCCAGTCTGTTGCAAGGCTCGGCGACACTTGATAATAAAAGTCTGCACTACCGCATCTTCGAAGGCGAAGGCAATATCGGCCTTGCCCTGACGGGACACTGGCTCTGGAGCTACTGCGTTCGCGGCCTCTGCGAGCGTATTACGCACGAAAGTCTTGAGACCACTGAAGCTAAAATCTAGCCCTGGCCGATTCGTCATGGGTCGTGGAAATTGATAGAGGCCCGGTGTGCCCTCCAGCGCCAATGCGGCCACGCGAGGACCGCCGGGGTACTCTAGGCCGAGCATCTTACCGACCTTGTCGAAGGCCTCTCCCGCCGCGTCGTCCAGAGACTCGCCTAGGAGGGAATAGCGGCCTATGCCATCGACCCGCACTAACTGCGTGTGGCCGCCAGAGACTAATAAGGCTACAAAAGGAAATTCCGGTGGCTGGGCCTCTAGCATCGGCGCAAGCAGATGCCCCTCCATATGGTGAACGCCGATCGTCGGCACCCCCAGAGACATGCCCAACGCTCGCCCGATGCTAGCGCCCACTAAAAGTGCGCCCACAAGACCGGGGCCCGCGGTATAGGCAATGCCATTGATGCCCGAGAGCGGCGTGTTGGCGGCCTGCAGGACTTCGTGAATCAGCGGCAGCGCCTTGCGAATATGGTCTCGGGAGGCCAATTCCGGCACCACGCCACCAAAACGGGCGTGCATGTCTACTTGGCTGAAGAGACGGTCGGCTAGCAGGCCTTCGGTGCTGTCATACACTGCGACTCCGGTCTCGTCACAAGAGGTCTCTATTCCTAAAACTCGCATAAGCTTGATCTTTCTCGATGCCGTTGTGGCGGCCTTAAAGGCATTGCGCGCCCTAGGAAGACCCTAGGTCGGGGGCGCTCATAATATGTCAGCGGGCGCGGCCTTGACCAGCCAAAGGGGTATTTAAAGCCAGTACTTACGCGGCAATCGCGCCTATTTTGGTTTCGAGACTATGAAATCTTTGCATTTATTGAAGCGCCGCATTAATATGTGCCCCCTTTGATTTTAATGCCCAAACCTCGCAATACGCGCAGGGCGCGGGTGACGCTTTCGAACACGATCAACCAAATCAGCTAGATAAACGGGAAGGTGTGCATTTTATGCCAATGGTAAAACTGAAAGAAAACGAGCCGTTTGACGTCGCTCTAAGAAGATTCAAGCGCTCATGCGAAAAAGCCGGCGTATTAGCCGAAGTGCGTCGCAAAGAATTCTACGAAAAGCCTACTGCAGCACGTAAGCGTAAAGCTGCGGCAGCGGTTAAGCGCCACCTGAAGAAGTTGCAGCGCGAAAACAAGAAGACTAAACGCTTCTATTAAGACTTGCGAGCCCTAGGTCGTCGCAACGACTAGTGTGCCTGTTTCAAAGCCCTAGCACCTCGAAATGGCATCAATAGCGCAGCCCGGATACCGGGCTTCGACTCAATCGATTAGCGGATAGCCAATGCCAGAAAGCGCACTCAAGCAGCAACTCAGCAATGCCATGAAAGACGCCATGCGAGCCAAAGATAAAGCTCGCTTGGGTACCGTGCGCCTTGCCCTTTCCGAAGTTAAAAAAATCGAAGTCGACGAGCGCATCGATCCGGATGACACGCGCATTATTGCCGTGCTCGAAAAGATGATTAAGCAGCGCCGCGAGTCGATCAAGCAATACGAAGCGGGCAGTCGCCAAGATCTCGCGGACATTGAGAGCGCTGAGATAGAGGTTCTGCAAGAGTTCATGCCCAAAGCTCTGAGCGAAGCGGAAGTGAACGCCATCATCGCCCAAGCCATGCAGGACACCGGTGCATCTAGCATCGCCGACATGGGCAAGGTCATGGCGGCCGTGCGCCCAGCAGTGATTGGCCGTGCCGATATGGGCGCGATCAGCCAACAGATAAAACAGCAGCTTTCCCAAAGCTAAAACTGCTGGCAAACTGCTTCATCCCCAAGCTACACCACACTCTGGATTGCTGATGCTATGGCCGGTTTGATTCCGCAAGCCTTCATTGATGATTTGCTTAGTCGCGTCGACATCGTCGACGTGATCGACAAGCGCATCAAGCTGCGCAAGACCGGCAAGAACTACTCCGCGCTATGCCCCTTCCATACCGAGAAGTCCCCCTCCTTCAGCGTCGAACCTGAGAAACAGTTCTATTACTGCTTCGGCTGCGGCGCCGGCGGCAATGCGCTGGGTTTCGTCATGGACTACGAGCGCATGGACTTCCCGCTGGCCGTGGAGACGCTGGCTGGTGACTACGGATTAGCCGTCCCGCGCGAGGAAGGCGGCAAGGACGAGCAGACTCGCAGTGAGAGTAAGCTTATCCTCGATGTGCTGGAGAAGAGCAGTCAGTTCTACCAGAAACAGCTGCGCGGCCACCCTCAGAAGGCACGGGCCGTGGACTACCTCAAGAGCCGTGGCCTGACCGGCGTCATCGCCAAACACTTCGGCATCGGCTTCGCCCCGCCGGGTTGGGACAATCTGCTCAACGCCATAGGGGCAGATGACGCGCAGATCGAGCTCTTGTTTAAGGCTGGCCTCATCATCAAGCGCGAGCAAGACGCCGCACCGGGCAACGCCGCAGATAGGAAGAACGACGGCCAGTATGACCGCTTCCGCGACCGCATTATCTTCCCGATCCGCGATTCGCGCGGCCGCGTACTCGGTTTCGGCGGCAGAGTACTGACCGACGAGAAACCCAAATACCTGAACTCCCCCGAAACCCCCGTCTACCACAAGGCGAATGAACTCTACGGTCTCTACGAGGCGCGCCGCAGCAATCCAAAGCAGTCGCGATTCATGATCGTGGAAGGCTATATGGACGTGGTGGCATTGGCGCAGAATGGCATCGACTGCGCCGTGGCCACACTCGGCACCGCTACTAATGCCACTCACCTGACACGGCTCTTCAAGATAGTCTCGGAGGTCATCTATTGCTTCGACGGAGATCAGGCCGGGCGCACCGCGGCTTGGCGCGGCATGCAGGCAACGCTGCCTATATTGGAAGATGGTCGCCAGGTGCGCTTCCTATTCCTGCCTGAGGGCGAAGACCCAGACACGCTGGTGCGCAAGATCGGCAAGGACCGCTTCACACAGCTCATGGACGACGCCACGCCCTTAGCGGACTTCTTCTTCAATCACCTGTGTGAAGACTTGAACCCAGACTCGATCGAGGGCAAGGCAAAGCTCAGCTCGCTTGCCCTTCCCCTATTGAAGCAGCTGCCCAAGGGCATTTACCGACAGCTGATGATCGACCAATTGGCCCGCATGGCAGGCGTAGAGAGCCGCTCTATAGAGACCATGATGGGCAGCGCAGAGGTCGCCGAAGTCCAGATCCAGAACGAGGATGAGCCACCGCCCTATCCGATGCCTCCCGAGGATTCCTATAGCCCGCGCGGCGCCACCAAGCCCAAGAAGCCCGAGCCCGTGGAGAAGGCACTGCCACGCAGCCCGGGACTGAAGGCCATCGAGCTTTTACTGTACAAGCCGGAAGTTGCCGCCGTTTTAGACAAAGATATGGAACTATTGCGGGAAAATGGCAACCAATATACAGATTTATTGCTAGAACTCGTTGAATTAGTGAAGCAAGACCCCACTACTAATACCTATACAATGCTGGGCCATTGCTACGGCACCCCACTGGGGAATCAACTTACGCAGTTGATGAAGAAAGAGAAGATCACACCGCTGGAAGGCATAAGCAGCGAGTTCCATTACTTGATCGATAGCCTCCTGTCCGATGCACAGAAGAAGCAATTAAAGAAACAACTAATGGCACAACTCGCACCACGCCTACGCTCCAGCAAGACAGACCCTTAGGAAGAATCCGTTGCTAGCAAGCCTGGTTGTATGAGGCTATAATGGCCGGCTCTTTTAAACACACGTTCACTATTGGCCCTAAGCGGCCAAACACGGGGAAACATGGCAGACATTCGTTTAGCCCTATCGCCACAATCTGGACTCAAGGCCCTAATCGCCAAAGGTAAAGAGCAAAACTATCTTACCTATGCAGAGGTCAATGACCACCTGCCAGAGTCGATTTCGGACCCGGATCAAGTCGAAGACATCATTCAGATGATTAACGACATGGGAATTAAGGTCTATGAGACCGCTCCCGATGCCGACACCCTGCTCATGAACGAGGGCGACAGCAATACCGATGAAGTCGCCGCCGCAGAGGCCGCTGCCGCATTGGCAGCCGTCGAGAATGAAGCAGGCCGCACCACCGACCCAGTGCGCATGTATATGCGTGAAATGGGCACCGTGGAACTACTAACACGCGAAGGCGAGATCGTAATCGCCAAGCGCATCGAAGAAGGCCTGCGCGAGCTGATGAAAGCGATGGCTTGCTTTCCAGGCACCGTCGCCAAGGTACTCGACGAGTACGAGTTAGTCGACTCTGAAGAGCGACGCCTCAGCGACATCATTACCGGCTATCTCTCGACCGAAGACGAAGAAGTGATCATCGCGGCAAACCTCGCCGAGACCGAAGCTGAAGACAATAACTCCAGCACTACCGCCGGCACTTCCGCCACTGCCAGCAAAGACGATGACAGTGACGACGATAGCGACGACGTAATCGACGACGAGGAAGAGGGCAATACTGGCCCCGATCCAGAAGAGGCGAAACTGCGTTTTGCCGATCTGCGCAAGCAGTTAAAGGTGACGGATGCGGCTATCAAGAAGAACGGTCGCAACCACAAGAAGTCTATCGCCGAGCTAGAAAAACTGGGTGATAACTTCAAGACCTTTAAGCTAACGCCTAAGCAGTTCGAGCCTTTGCTTGCCCACATCCGCACCGTATTGCAGCGTGTTCGCCGCAACGAGCGCACCGTTCTTGCCTTTTGTGTTCGCAATGCAGGCATGCCGCGCAGAGCCTTCATCCAGACCTTCCCTAGCAATGAAGTTAACGAGGCTTGGGTAGATTCTTTGGTAGCGATGAAAGAGCCATGGTCCGAGGCCGTTGGCACTTACAAAGTAGAAATCATTCGCGCCCAGAGAAAACTGGTAGCGCTGGAAGAGGAAAGCGGCCTGTCCGTTTCCGAGATCAAAGAGATTAACCGCAACATGTCCATCGGCGAGGCCAAGTCGCGCCGCGCTAAGAAAGAAATGGTCGAGGCTAACTTGCGTCTGGTGATCTCCATCGCCAAGAAGTACACCAACCGTGGCCTGCAGTTCCTAGACTTGATCCAAGAAGGCAACATCGGCTTGATGAAGGCCGTGGATAAGTTCGAATACCGTCGCGGTTACAAGTTCTCAACCTATGCTACATGGTGGATTCGTCAGGCCATTACCCGCTCTATCGCGGACCAGGCCCGCACAATCCGTATTCCTGTGCACATGATCGAGACAATCAACAAGCTGAACCGTATCTCGCGCCAAATGGTCCACGAGAAAGGCCGTGAGCCTACGCCGGAAGAGCTTGGCGAGCGCATGGACATGACCGAGGACAAAGTACGTCGCGTACTCAAGATCGCCAAAGAGCCAATCTCTATGGAGACGCCAATTGGCGACGACGAAGATTCGCATCTTGGCGATTTCATCGAAGACTCCACGGTGGACTCACCAGTGGATTCCTCTATCGATGAAGGTCTACGTGAGGCTACCAAGGATGTATTGTCCAGCCTAACCGCACGCGAGGCCAAAGTGCTGAGAATGCGTTTCGGCATCGACATGAACACGGATCACACGCTAGAAGAAGTGGGTAAGCAGTTCGACGTGACCCGTGAGCGTATTCGTCAGATCGAAGCGAAGGCACTGCGCAAGCTGCGCCACCCAACGCGCTCCGATCACCTCCGAAGCTTCCTCGACGAATAGACTTACCTATAAAGGGGTCAGGTTCACACAGTTCCTGTGTGAACCTGACCCCATTATTCTCCTACTGGCGCTCCATCAATGGCGCGCTCACCCCTTCAATCCCCACCAAGCTTAGAGTCAGCAGAAAAGCCAACTGCGGTCCTAAATGAGAATTCTCCGGACTATAGTATTCCTCGGGCGAGTGCTCTCCGCCGCCGGAACCGCCGCCGCCAATCGTGATGGCAGGAATGCCTATCGACATAGGGATATTGGAATCGGTGCTCGAGGTGCGTAATTGCTGAATGGGCGAACCCACTTCTCTATACGCTAGCGCCGCCACTTGCACCAAGGGATTGCCCGCAGCGGTATTGCCAACTGGTCGGTCACCAATGAGTCGGAAGTTCACGGTGATCTCACCGTTGTTCTGCCAACGCGCGTTCTCTTCGGCCACTGCCAGTGCCGTAACGTTCCTCACTCGCTCCTCGAGTTTTGCCAACTCAGCAGCATCGTTGGAGCGCATGTCGAGTTCGAACACCGCATCGGCTGCAATCGAGTTGACCGAGGTGCCACCACTGACAGTGCCTACAGTAAAGGTCGTCTTGGGCTCGCTAGGCACCTGCAGGTCGCCGATCTTGGTGATTGCACGGCCCATGGCGTGTATGGCGCTGACTAGGCCAAAGGCGCTAAAGGAGTGGCCACCGGGGCCTGTGAATTCCACCGCGAAGCGGCGACTACCCGTGGCACCTGTTGTGATGCGGGTAAGGCCAGAGCCGTCGATAGACACGAAGCCATCGATGTCCGGATGATCGCGGAACACCGCCTTGATGCCACGCAAGTCGCCCGGCCCCTCTTCCCCAACATTGCCAACGAACAAGATGTCGCCGACGGTAGGGATTGCACTGCTCTTAATCGCGTCGATGAGAGTAAGTAAAACCGTCAGTCCACGTCCATCATCGCTGATCCCTGGCGCATAGTAGCGTCCGTCACGCATCTGCACGGTCACATCTGTCTCTAGAGGGAAAACGGTATCGAGGTGAGCCGCAATGACGAACAAGGGGCCATCGCCGCTACCCTTGTGCAGCCCAAGCACATTGCCTTCGCTATCGATGTAGGCATCGTTGAGGCCGCGACTGCGCATCTGTTGTAGGTAGTATTGCGCGCGCTCCTGCTCTTGAAAGGGTGGAGCTGGAATTTGTGTTAGGCGCACCTGCTCTGCGAGAGTCTCCGGCTCGTTCTCAGCGATTCGTTCCAGCATTGCTTGCACACGAGAGTCGCTTGCCACTGCTTGAAACCCCTCTACTACAGGGGCTGTCGCGGTGACTGGCCCGATACTCGTTTGCGCTTGTAGCGAACCACACATAACGCTAGCGCTTATCAACACGAGCGTCGGTGCTAAAATGTGAGATCGGATGCCAGAAAGAAACGGGGAGATCAATGAAACACAGAGCATCGTTACAACCTTTGCTGAATATACTAGTTAGATGGAGCTCCTGGACGGAGCGACTGAATCGTGTCCGAGGCTTCGCGGGCTACGCGCTCTCTCTGGTTCACTGTCATGCAGACGAACTGAGGTAGGTTGGAGCCAACTACACGCTCGCGCTCGCAGACTAATTTATCGCCCTCGTTGCTGACCGTCGCATTATAGCGCTCTACATCTCCAGGTGTGCGAATAGGACGATTGGCCGGATCAACCGGGACGCAGGCGTTAAGTAAAGCTATTACAGAGAACAAGAGAAACATTTTCATATCAACTAACTCTCAACTGGCAGCGAGCGAATCTCGATGCAAAGGCATAATTTACACGAACTTGAAAACTCGGGGTACTAATAAATCCCCGACGGCAAGTGCTCTTCGCTCACACCCTTACACTCGGCTTTAACGCGCGGCGAACGTAGTTTAAAACGCGATATTACGAGTTCCACGTCGAACACTACAGCCTCGTGCCAAGCACGATCGCTTATAACTCCCGCACTCTGTGACAATTGCTCACGATTGAAGAATTAAAACAGCACGCCACGAGATGCGTTTCGTGATATTTTGCGGCGCGACCACGAAGGTCGCTCTTATCAGTTGAAGAATTCAATATAGTCATAGGCGGAGATTTCTATGCGTTTTCCCAGATTAATACCTGCACTGGCAGCCCTCGTGCTCAGCAGCTTTGCCACCCTCGTTTCGGCAGCGGACAGCTTATCGAGTATTTCCATCCCCCAGATCAATCAAGAGCCGACGCTCGCGGACTTCGCGGGCATGAGCCCAGCGACTGCTCTAGCTAGACAGATGACCAAGATCGAAGGCTTCGTGCAGCGCGAGCCAATCGACGGTGCGGCCGCTACTCAGCGCACCGAAGTCTATGTGGGTTACGACCAGAGCAAGCTCTACGCGGTATTCCTAGCCTTCGACTCGAACCCCGAGTTGATCCGTGCGAACCTGGCCTCACGCGAGAACATCAGCGGCGACGATAGCGTTGAGATCACCATCGACACCTTCAACGACCAGCGCACCGCTTATACCTTCCGAGTTACGCCATTGGGCATGCAATGGGATGCGCGCTGGACAGAGGGTTTCTCCAACCGCGCAGGCTTCGATACAACCTGGGAAGCCGTATGGGATAGCAATGGCGAAGTAAACGACAAGGGCTATATGGTCAGCATCGCAGTACCGCTGCGCGGCCTGCGCTTTCCTGCAGACTCCGAGCAGCTGTGGCGCGTGCAAGTGGGCCGCCAGATTCCTCGCCTGAGCGAGGAGAGCTTCTGGCCGCCCTACTCCATCTCTGTCGATGGCCGCCTTAACCAGACCGCAATGCTGACTGGTATCCGCGACGTCTCCCCTGGCAGCAACACCCAGATCACGCCCTTCGTGTTCGCACGTAATGTAGACGCTCTAGACAATCGCGCTCTGGGCGGCCCTAAGTTTCAGCAAGAGTCGGAGTACGATGTCGGTGTAGACGCCAAGTTTGTCTTCAATGACTCATGGGTGCTGGACCTCACACTTAACCCTGATTTCTCCCAAGTGGAGTCCGACGAACCACAGGTGACGGTCAACGAGCGCTTCGAAGTGCAATACCCAGAGCGTCGCCCCTTCTTCGTCGAGAACGCCGACTTCTTCGCCACAGACTCCATTTTGCTCTTCACTCGTCGCATCATCGACCCAGAGGCTGGCCTGCGTTTCACCGGCCGCAGCGGTCCTTGGGGCGTGGGTACGATGTTGATGAATGACGAGGCACCCGGCCTGAACCGCACTGCGGGGGACCCCCTCAACGGTGAGAAGGCGACTATCGGTGTGTTACGCGTATTCCGCGATCTCGAAGGCCAAGACCGTGTTGGCTTCACGCTCACTGACCGCGAACTACTCGACGGCTACAACCTCGTCGGCAGCGTGGACGGTAAGTTCCGTTTCAACCAGAACTGGGTAACCAACCTCGAGTACATCACCACAGAGACCGAACCGACTCTTGGCGGGCGCACCATCAATGGCGATCAGCGCAACATCCGCCTCGACCGCGTGGGCCGCACCTTCAATACCCACTTCCACTTCGTGGATACCGACGCGGATTTCCGGACCCAGCTAGGCTTCCAGAACCGCTTCTTCAAGTCTGACATCTCCGGCATTCACTGGCGTAGCAGCATGAACTACTACCCGGAGAATTCGGCGCTAACAAGCTGGAGCCCAGCAGCGATGGTCGTCTACCAAGACGATAAAGATGGCGTGAAGGTATACTCCGAGCTTTCGCCCTCGGTGACATGGAACTTCCCTACTAGCCGCATCACCATCGGCGCTCAGGAGGTAACGGAAGTACTACGTCCGAAAGACTTCGCAGGCTTGCCACGCGCGCAGGCTTACGACTACGGCAACTTCAGCGCCAGCTACCGCAACTCGGTGCTAAGCAGCCTCACTGTGGACCTAAGCTACCGCCAGGGCGACGCATTAAACCTAGTGCCACGCGTTGGCTTCCTGCCCTATGTCGCAGACACGAACCGCACCGATATCAGCGTGCTATACCGCCCAATCGAGCGCCTACGCATCGATAACTCCTATGTCCGCACCGAGCTAGACGGTGGCAAAGTGTTCAGCAATGACATCTTCCGCAGCAGCTGGAACTATCAGTTTACTCGCGAGATGTCCCTGCGTTTTATCGCGCAGTATGAGAACACCGATGCCGGTCAGTTCACGCGCCTGAAGGATGACAAGAACATGAACTTCGACATCCTGTTGCGCTATGTGCTTAACCCTTGGTCGGCGTTGTACTTTGGTTACAACACAAACCAGAGCAACTTCGACATTATCGAAACCGAAGGCGTTCGCGAAGTGGTCACTACTGACGACCTCAAGCGCGATGGCAGCCAGTTCTTCGTGAAGTTCTCGTATATGTTCCAACGCTAAACCGCGCTCTTTGCGGTATAAAAAAAGGCGGGCCTCTTTATGAGTGCCCGCCTTTTTTTCGACTTCCTTGTCGAGTGTCTTACCGACCTTGTTTACGCCAACTTAAGCGGCAAGCGTGAGAAGGTTTTGCCAGTAACGGCCGTAAGTGCATTCGCAACCGCCGGCGCGATAGGAGGAGTGCCCGGCTCGCCTACGCCGCTAGGGGCATTGGTGGAGGCTAGGATATGCACCTCGACCTCTGGCATCGCATTCATGCGCAGCACACGGTAGTTATGGAAGTTACTCTGGTCTACTCTACCCTCTGTTAGCGTAATCTCATCTTCCAATGCAGCGGAAAGACCATAGGCGATACCGCCTTCGATCTGCGCCTTCACGATGTCGGGGTTAACCGCCACGCCACAGTCGACTACCGCCACAACGCGCTCTACCTTAAAGGTATCGCCGTCGACCGACACATCGACAATCTCGGCCACTGTCGAGCCGAAGGATGAGTGCACAGCTACACCACGACCCCAGCCCTCTGGCAACACCTTAGTGCCCCACTGCGCTTTCTCCGCCGCCAACTTCAGCACCGCAGTCTCGCGCGGGTTATTCTTCAATAGCGCAAGGCGATAGGCTACTGGGTCTTGCCCCGCCTTTCGCGCCAAGGCGTCGATGAAGACTTCCTTGCTAAACGCCGTGTGCGTATTGCCCACCGAACGCCACCACTGCACCGGAATTCCCGTTTGCGTAGTATGCAGTTCGACCTGACGCTCTGGCACATGGTAGGACATCTCCGTTAAGCCCTCGATCGAGCTGGCATCGATGCCATCGATGATCGAAGACGCCATGAAGGTGCCCTCCATGATCGACTGACCCGCCACACGGATCTGCAGGGCACTTGGCATGCCTTCGCTATCTAGTGCTGCCGTCAGCTTGTGCACATAGGCAGGACGGTAATAGCCGCCATGCATATCGTCTTCGCGAGACCACACCAGTTTGACAGGGGTGCCAGGTAGCTCTTTCGCGATGCGGGTCGCCTCTACAATATAGTCAGAGTTAGGGTTAGCGCGGCGACCGAAGCCACCACCAGCGAAAACCGTATTGATCTTCACTTCGTTAGTCTGGCCACCTAGTACGGCGGCGATTGCCGCTTGGTCGCCCGTTGGCATTTGGCAGCCATACCACATCTCTGCCTTCGTGCCATTGACTAAGGCTACGCAGTTAATAGGCTCCATCTGCGCGTGGGATAGATAAGGGAACTCGTAAACTCCCTCAAGTACATTCGAAGACGCCGCAATGCTCGCTGCGGCATTGCCCTCGCTTTCGGCGACGACTCCAGGGGTTTCCACTAGCGCATGGTAGCTCTTGAGGATCTCAGCGCTGCCGCGGGTCTCTGAGCGAGTCTCGTCCCATTGCACCTCAAGCAGTTCGCGACCCTTGGTGGCGGTCCAATAGTCGGCGGCCACTACGGCAACGCCCGACTCGATGGCAAATACATGTTGTACGCCCTTCACTGCCAGCGCCTTGCTCGCATCGAAAGACAGCACCTTGGCGCCGAAACGCGGCGGGTGGGCAACCACTGCCGACAGCATGCCGGGCAACTGGATGTCTTGGGTATAGATAGCAGTGCCATCGGCCTTGCCATCGTCTTTTCGCGTAGCCGCCATGGTGCCGATAAACTTGAAGTCGGCTGGAGACTTAAGGCTCAGGCTAGCCGTGTCTGGCGCTGGCAACAACGCCGCCGCCATCGCGAGTTCACCGAAGCTGGCGCTATGCTGACCATGCGTCACAAGACCGTTCGCTACCTGAATATCCGCAGCCGGCACGCCCCATTGGCTAGCTGCCGCGGACACTAACATCGCTCGCGCCGCCGCGCCCGCTTCACGCATCTGCATATAGCTGTTGGCCATGCCGGTGCTGCCACCGGTGCCCTGCATGCCCATGAACAGATTGGCGTATTTCTCGACGTCCGCTGGAGCGTGCTCGCATACGATCTGCGCCCAGTCTGCGTCCATCTCTTCTGCCACACAGGTGGCTAAGCCGGTGTAGATGCCCTGACCCATCTCAAGGTGCTTGATCAACACCTTCACTTGGTTGTCTGGACTGATGCTGACGAAGGCATTGAACTCGAGTTTGGCGGCGCCTGCACTCTGCGCTTGCGCGGTGCTTGTACCTAGGTTCATGCCTAGTACCAAGCCCGCACTAGTGCCCGCGGCGACCTTGAGGAAGCCACGACGGCTGATGTTGCTAGAGTTGGTTTTAGCAAAACGTTGCATATTCATTAGGCAGCTCCTCCTACGTTCTTCATATCTTTGGCAGCGAGCTTGATGCCGGCCTTGATACGGGAATAGGTGCCACATCGGCAGATGTTGCCAGACATCGCCGCATCGATCTCGGCATCGCTAGGGTTGGCGTTGCTCTCTAGCAAAGCCGCAGCCGACATGATTTGACCGGACTGACAGTAGCCACACTGTGGCACCTGCAATTCAACCCAGGCTTGCTGCAGTGCGTTGCCCGCTGGGCTAGCCAAGCCTTCAATAGTGGTAATGTTTTTGCCCACGGCGGAGGCCACGGTGAGAACACAGGTGCGGGTAGCAACACCGTCAACCTGCATCGTGCATGCGCCGCATTGCGCCAAACCACAGCCAAACTTGGTGCCAGTGAACTTCAGATGGTCGCGCACCACCCAAAGTAGTGGCATGTCGCCGTCGACATCGACATCGTGGCGCTCGCCGTTAATCATGAGTGTATAAGCCATAAGTCCTCCTAAGTGTGGGACAGAATATTCGTGGAGATTGGAAATAGGACACGCGCCCAAAGGCAAGAACGAGCGCCTGTTAAAAAATTTTGTTGTAAGGATGCGTACGATACTCCATTCGTTAAGGATCATAAACTAATTATGGCCAATTCAGGCCTATCGCCTGTAGAGACCCAATACTCGGGCTAACAGGCACTTACAAGAATAGGCGCGGTATTTTGCAAACTGTAGGAGCTTGATAATTAATTTTAAATCGCCACAATCAAGCCCTCAATAACGGAGGGCGCTGCCTTGACCGACTACCTGCTACTAATCTTTATATTCCTCTTTGCAGGAGTGGTCGCGGTGCCGATCGCCTCGCATTTTAAGCTTGGCTCTGTGCTGGGCTATTTGATCGCAGGCATCGCGATTAGCCCCGTCTTGTCGGTGCTCCTCGTCGACGTCGAGTCGCTGCAACATATCGCCGAGTTCGGCGTGGTGATGATGCTCTTCCTAGTGGGGCTCGAACTCGAACCTCGCCTACTGTGGCAGATGCGGGCGCGCCTATTGGGTCTAGGGGGCTTTCAAGTACTCCTCACCACTGGACTTGTTATGGGTGTCGCGATGCTACTCGGGCAGTCCTGGTCCATGGCCTTAGCGATTGGCCTAGTGTTCTCGCTCTCCTCTACCGCCATCGTGTTACAGACCCTCAACGAGAAAGGCTTGATGAAGTCCGACGGCGGCAAGGGCAGTTTCTCAGTACTACTGTTTCAAGACATCGCTGTTATCCCGATGCTGGCACTTCTGCCACTACTCGCCCTACCGAGCCTCACTGGTGGGCTAGAGCATGGCGCCGCGGCCCTTGGAGAAACGGCAGCACACGACGCTGGCCTTAGTCTCGTGACGGGCCTGAATGCTTGGCAGACCGCCTTGGTGACCATCGCCGCCATCGCCGCGGTCATCTTCGGCGGAAGCCGCCTGACTGCCCCACTGTTTCGCTATATCGCATCGGCGCGCCTGCGCGAGCTATTTACCGCTAGTGCCCTACTTCTAATTGTAAGTATCGCGCTGCTCATGTCTCTGGTCGGGCTCTCCCCCGCACTGGGCACCTTCTTGGCGGGCGTGGTGCTAGCCAATAGTGAATACCGCCATGAGTTAGAGTCCGATATCGACCCGTTCAAGGGCCTTCTGCTCGGCCTATTCTTCATGACAGTAGGGGCGGGCATCAACTTCGCGCTTCTATTCGACAACCTCGGTGTCATCTTAGCCCTCACTATCGGGCTAATCTTATTGAAGGCTGCTGTGATATTCGTGGTGGCACGCTTCTTCGAGCTGCGTGGCGCCAATCTATGGCTAATTTCGCTTGGTTTAGCCCAGGCTGGCGAGTTCGGCTTCGTACTCCTCTCCTTCACCGTTGCATCCAACGTCATCCCCAATGCAATCGCCGAGCAGTTACTGTTAATCGTGGCGCTTTCAATGTTGCTGACGCCGCTGTTATTTATTATTTACGAACGCATTATCGCGCCGCGCTATCAAGCCAAAATCAATCGCGAAGCCGACCCAATCGATCAACACTGCAAAGTAATCATCGCGGGCCATGGCCGCGTAGGCGGCATCGCCAATCGCATGCTGCGTGGCGCCGGCTTCGATACCACGGTGATCGACTTTAGCTCCTCGAACTTGGAGATGCTACGCGCGTTTAATATGAAGGTGTATTACGGCGACGCCACACGCCCCGATCTATTACACGCGGCGGGCATCGACTCCGCCGACATCTTGGTCATCGCGATCGATGGCAAGGAACACATCACCGAACTTGTTCGGTATATGACGAAGACCCATCCCCATGTACACCTAATCGCCCGCGCCGTGGATCGCCATCATGTTTACGATCTCTGGGCCGCTGGCTGCCGCGATATTGTGCGCGAGACCTTCGATAGCTCGCTGCGCATCGGCCGTTCCGCGCTCATTGCCTTGGGGCAGAGCGAAGCGAAGGCACAGCAGGTTTCGAGCCTGTTCGAGAAGGTGGACAGACGCTTCATGCGAGAGATGGCCGATCTCTACGACCCAGAGGTACTCCCCCACCAAAACCCCGCCTATGTCAGCAAGGTGATCGAGCTGAACGAGGAATGGGCACGGCAGATCAAGGATAAGACCCTCGCGTCGCAAGACGACGAACTGAGCGAAGAGGACATCGAGAAACTGGGGGATATCTACCTAAGCAACCCGACGAATGGCTAGCGCGATCATTGTGTGAGCTCCTCGTACACGATGGGGAGCAGGTCGTTCTGATTCCAGGTTGCCTCGCCGCCCCAGCGCTCGTCCAAATCCGCAGTGGGCGCGGCGGCTAAGACTTCCTCGAGGCTCATGCCTTGTGCAATCAAGGCCGCCACTCGTTCGCGCACAGTAATCATCATGTCATAGACCTCCACCATGCCCGCCCTGTCGCTGAGACCAAAGCCGTGCCCCGGGATCACCTTCGTATTGGGCCCGGCTATCTCGATCGCGAGCGCCATCGCCTCGATCATGCCCAAGTAGCTGCCACCGTTATAGTGGTCGATGATTGGATAGAAGTTGGTGCGAAATACGTCGCCAAGATGTAGCACATCGGACTGCACAAAATGCACGAAGCTGTCGCCATCGGTGTGCGCCGGGGGCGCTAAGAACACGCGCACCTCCTCGTCATTAAGATGAAAGCTGATGGCTTTTGAGTAAGTAATTACAGGACGCGCCTGCGCCGATGGCTGGGGAAAGAACATGCCGCCGCGCCGCGGGATACGCAGTTCTGTGAGCATCTTCAAGCGCACGCTCTCATGGGCAAGGATTACCACGCCATACTCGGCGAGATTATTATTGCCACCGATATGGTCCGGATGAATATGGGTGTTCACCGCGAAGCGAATGGGCTGATCCGTCAACTCCCCCACCGCCTCTAACAACGACTCTGTGTCTCGGTCCCAGCGATCGTCGATCAGCAACACACCATCGGGCCCATAGAACGCCCCGATGTTGCCACCGCCATCGGGCGCCTGCAGCATTACCACCTTGTCGTTGATCGGGATAATCTCGAAACCCTGCTGCGCGCTGACTTGCGCAGCAACGCTGCTAACGAAAATAAAGCTTAGAACCAGCACTAAAAAGTGCCTTGTCTTGGCAGAATTGAACATCATCACCTCATCCATATTTTTATTGTAGGACTTACTCGATTTGCAAAGCCTGCTCCGCCTCCACGTACTCGAGACCGAGTGCGTCAGCCACCGGTTTGGCAGTGATCTTGCCCGCATGCACATTCAGACCATTACGCAGATGCGGGTCGTCGTGCAGCGCCTTGTTCAAGCCCTTATTCGCCAAGGCACAGGCGAAAGGCAGAGTGGCGTTGGTTAGCGCGATAGTCGAGGTGCGCGCCACCGCGCCGGGCATGTTGGTGACGCAGTAGTGAATGATGCCATCGACCTCATACACCGGGTCCTCATGGGTAGTGGGTCGGCTGGTCTCGAAGCAGCCGCCCTGATCGATGGCCACATCCACCATTACCGCTCCCGGCTTCATGATCTTGAGCATCGCGCGGCTTACCAACTTGGGTGCAGCGGCCCCGGGAATCAATACCGCGCCGATCACCAAGTCTGCCTTGCGCAGCGCCTGCTCGATATTCTCGATTGTGGAATACTGGGTCGTTATCTGCCCTACAAAGAGATCATCCAACTGGCGCAAACGCGGCAGTGAGCGGTCGAGTATCGTGACTCGCGCGCCCATGCCCACCGCGATACGTGCGGCACTTAGCCCAACCACGCCCCCACCGATCACTACCACATTGGCTGGCGCTACGCCTGGCACGCCGCCGAGCAAGATGCCATTGCCACCGCGAATCTTCTCGAGGCAGAAGGCGCCTTGTTGCACAGATAATCGCCCCGCCACTTCGCTCATCGGCGCGAGAAGGGGAAGAGCTCCGTGGGAGTCCGTGACCGACTCGTAGGCCACACAGCTTGCGCCGGACGCCATCAGCATTTGAGTCTGCTCTGGGTCCGGCGCGAGATGCAGATAGGCGAACAGCAATTGCCCCTTGCGCAGCATCTTGCACTCCGCTGCCTGCGGCTCCTTCACCTTCACGATCATGTCTGCCTGCGCGTAGAGGGACTTGGCATCGTCTACAAGCTGCGCCCCTACCTGCTCGTACAGCGCATCATCGAAACCCGTGCCGGTGCCCGCATCGCGCTGCACCAAGACCTTATGGCCATGGCTACAGAGCTCGCGCACCCCCGCTGGAGTAAGGCCAACTCTGTATTCATTGTTCTTAACTTCCTTCGGAACTCCGACAATCATAAGCATTGCACTCCAAATGTTTAACGTTACTCCAGCTCCAAAGGTGCCAGAGTCATCGCTTTGATTAGTTTGATCAGCCCCGCGATATCGCGAATATCCGAGATCTCCGCCGGCGAATGGCTATAGCGCCCCGGCCACGAAAGCCCGGCATTCGGCGCGCCGAAGAAGGTGAAGCGCGTGCCATCGGTACCGCCCTGGGTGTGACCAATCTGATACGGAATGCCCATGGTGTCGGCCACCGCAACATTGCGTTTTAGCTCATAGGGCGTGGCCATGCTGCCATTCTCAATCGAGCGCAGAACCGGCCCGTCACCTAATGGCGCTAGTGCGAAATGCGGAGACTCCAGTGGCGTGTGGGAGGATACGAAGGTGTCTATGCTATAGACTCGGCGCGTGCTATCGCCATAACGTTTCGCCAATTCACCAGCACCACGCAGGCCGCCCTCCTCCTGTACCGACCACGCATAGATCATGCGGTTCTTAACCTGCGTTGGGTCTATCTCGTTGATCGCAGTAAGGAGCGACATGACCCCCACCCTATCATCCATAGAACGGGACGCGTAGCGATAGTTGCCCATATGATGACCCTGCTTATGCATCGTGATGCCCATGCCGACACGCACTCCTGCCGCCGCCAGCGCGTTAGCATTCATACCGAACCACGCCCGCACCGCCTCTGGGCGTTTAGTGTCGGGATTGGGCCGCTGCAAAAACACTCCCCGCAGATAACTCGGCGTGCTACTGGAGTTAGACTCCGCACCCGGGTCTATCTGCAGCACTGCCGGCTGCCCTTCCCATGCAGTGGTCACCACCCCGCCTAAGCTGCGCAGGCTTAGCGTGCCGTCAGCATCGATCTGCGTTATCTCCCAACCCACCTCGTCCATATGGGCAATGAAGACTGTCGCCTCGCCCGCTGGCTCACCGAACTCCACGGTCAGATTGCCAATCGTGTCGATCTGCGCCCGCTCTTGCGCCCACGCCGGCAGCCCGTCGTAGACATGCTGGCGTACCGTGCCCTCGTGACGCGGCACCCCCATCAGCTCAGCAAAAATATCGAGACGCTGCTCTAAGGCCATTAGCTCTGTTCGCTCAGGGTGCGCCCCGAAACGCGCAGGGTCGTTGTTGATGACCTTAGCGGGGGCCGGCGCCGCTATCCAGGCAGGCGCGGCCGCACTTGAATTGATGGCGCTCACCAGTGTTGCCATCAAGTCATTCGCCGCGCCGATTTTCATTCGCTCCATCAATGCGTCTGGGCTCGACACCTGTGGCGTAATCACGCGTACAGATTCAATATCGCGTTGCGTAAACACCACCCCGAGATTGCCCGCCAGAGTTGGCAGTACTCGATTGCTCGCTTGTGTGTCACCCGGCCCCACTAAGATAAGATTGTCTGCATGTGGAAGCCAACGCAGTGCGGCCGCCATGCCAGTCCAACCGAATACTTGCTGCACGCTGAGCACATAACTCGTGCTGCCCTGCGCGCCATTGAGCCCCGCTTGAGCCGCCGCGAACACCGCGGCACAAGAGACCCGTGCGCCAGCGCGGGGCCCTGCTAACTCGTCGCCATAGCTCGAAGCGGGCAGGTCGCGCAAGATCGGGTTCAGCAAGGATATCCCCAGCGCCGCGACCTCCTCCGCCGAGTCCACACCGGCATCAAGCCAGAGATCGTTCTGCGTTATCAACGCCGTCTCATCCGCATGCTGTGCTGCGAAGTGACCGTTCGCGACGCCAGATACGACAACCTGAGGGCCCGACTCCGTCAGGATGCGTAGGTGCTGCCCCTCATGGGCCTGATCCCAGAGCGGATGATTAGAGCCAGTGCCGATGCGATGCACCCGTATATAGCCATCGTCGGTAATCTGGCTAACCGAGTAGGCGTAGGAATCTAAACCGCAGGCCACAACGCGATGAGGACTCCCCTGCCCGACACTCTTGATGAGATTGCCGTAGCGATCGCGCTGCCAACCCGGAAAATTTGCCTCAAGTGAATCTGTAGCCCAATGCTCATGACCGGTAGGGGCGTCGAGCGCAACCCAAGAAGCCAGAATGTCGCCAGTGCTGGATTGGGCAAGGGAGAAGGTAGAATAAGAAATCGACAATAAGAAAATGGAGAACGCACATAACTGCTTCATAAGACCTCTTTCGAAAACGAGATTATCAACTAGTGGATTCGGCACTACTTTGAAGATGACATCCGTTTGCCGAGAACAGCAATTTTAGGAAGACAGCTTCTTGCAGCTTATACGCCAGTTTGTGTGCACGAAGGACCCATCACTGCTGATCCACTCGCCTCTCCAGTCAAAACCCTGCTCACTGATATTACTAAACGTCAGTGTAGAAAAACCGTCTATGTCGGTACCCGGCGCCTTCTGCGGCTGGCGCAGGACTATCTCCTCGCCCACCAAGCCACCGGTCCACTCGCCGCTGCCATATACCGGCATCGAGAAATAAGTGACCCGCCATTGCTGAGCAAGCGGATCGAAGACACGAATATTGCCGTTGTGTGCGCTGCCCCTCTAGCCACTGCTCCGTGCTCGGGTTGAAGACCTCGTCTTTACAGTCGTTACGGCCGACCATGAAATGAAACTGACTAAGCTGCGGCGGCGCATCGGGATTCGGCCGCCCGTAGGGATATTCTGGGCTTGGGTCATAGGGTTGAGCGCCAGCACGAGGCTCTGCGGCCTGGGCGATTAACGCGGTAATGCTCAAAACGAAAAATAGAATGGCTTGTTTCATTCCCCTTCTCCCTCGCGAGTGCACCTAGCGCTGATGCACTAGAATCGCAAGAAATGGGGCACACCGCCAGCAAAACATCGCAGGATACTCACTCAATTAAGGCTAAGTGATTGAACTGTAAGTGATTGATTCAATGCATGGAGAATACTGGCAGATTAAGAGCCAGCACTTTATAATACGCGGCCCGCAAGGGGCAGCTATAGGGCCTATAGCTCAGTTGGTTAGAGCAACGGACTCATAATCCGTTGGTCCCTGGTTCGAGTCCAGGTGGGCCCACCATTTTATGCTATTAAATCAATGCGTTACAGAACTTTATTGTTTTGTTAACGCATTTTTTTTGCTTACACACCGCTTACACACTCTTTTTTGCTGCTTACACACCTTTTTGGGACTTAAGCCTGCGCCTCTCCAAAGGCCCGGAAAACGTGCCTTACAGGCCTACTCCTCTCTAAAACACCAACTAACACTGCCTGCGTACATACGCGACATCAGCACTAGCCAGTGGCCGAGACATACACAAATTGGCTGTGCAAATGGATACGAGTGTTGAGATGCTCGAAAAGTTCTACAGCAAGGTAAGCGCAAGGCTTAATGCTGCTGAGCATGCTGGCCGAGGGCGTTAGAACACAACTTGTGTAGTAACAGCAGATCAGACTCTGTTAGCTGCCCTACTTCCCATACTTACTCTATGCAGCAATAACGAACACTAACCATTCTTCTACTGCTTAGAAGCTGTTTAATGCTGTCTGAGCAGGTGCTTATGCGAATGTCCGTTTGAACGGACATTGTTGGAAGGATAATGGCTTCGAATTAGTTAACCATAATGGCAGCTTCCAGACCAACACAGACATAATATCGGGTCTAGGGTGTTTTGGCCCGTAAAACCGAGCCCAGACCATAAAGTGCAAACGGAACGTAACGGACAAGGATAAGTCGTGCGTCAGCCGCGACATTTCCTGTAGTTGAACGAGCCCGTCCCAGTAAGTACTCTTTATAGGAATCGGTGACGTTTATCCATTTTCGATTGAGTCATGCTCCGGATTCTGACAAATTGTAGGTTACCTTGTCAGCACCCATCGAAGGCAAAAATTCACACTTTATCCAAACTACCCCTTCCAGCTTGGCTATATGAAGTGACCAGTACACTGCCAAACGATCAGGAGTTTAGTTGGGGCTGGCAGCGTCCTGTGCAAGATGCTCCATCATTTGTTGCATCATCATCTGCATCATACCCATTTGATCTTGCATCATGCTCATTTTCTCATCGATGCTCATGTTAGGCGCAGTTTTATCGCCGCTCATTCCCATCATCGACCCGCTCATCATGCCCATACTATCTCGCATTTCTTTCATGTGGGCCTGCATTAGCTCCTGACGTTTTTCCATTACTGGCTCTGCCTTTATTTCGGCCATCATTGCCTGCATCTTTGTCATATGCTCATGCATCATGGCCATCTTTTCATGACTCATCGATGCCATCATATCTCCAGACTTCGTAGCCCCAGTATCGTCAGCTTGGGTGTCGTGTAAGTGCTGATCTGCGGCACTAGCAGGTAATGCAAAGGCTAGCGATATAATGGCGGCTGTAATTAACTTATTCATTGTAATCTCCATTGTTGATTAACATTAAAGGAACTCTGTATCTTGGTCATACATATTCTAAAACCGCAAAGGGGCACTAATTACAATAGTTTGTTATATATTGTTGCTAACACTCAGGCTGTTGCCCCTGAAATTAGCGACCATAAAATCAAACCATAAAATACTCCTGAAAAGCGCATGTCCCATTCCCAATTTTCCATGTTGGAATGAACCATATAGCCACTTGCATTCATAGACATTCCTGGCATTTGCATAACAGCTAAAGAGCACACAATCCAGATTATGGAAAATGTTAAAGCGGTAGCGATTGCTAGTTTATTAGCGTTTATATTCATATAGCACCCTCCTGATTATTGGCTTTCATTTACTTTGTAAATTGATTTTTTTAAGCCTTGAATCGTTCAATATCACTGACAATGAACTGAACACCATAGCGGTACTAGCGATAATTGGATTGAGTAGTATTCCAAAGAAGGGTTATAAAACACTTGCCGCGATGGGAATACGTAAGAATAAGGCCAGTGATATTTATTAACTATTTCAATTGCATAATTAACTATTAACGCGATTCTACAGTGCTTATTATGATCTCATAACGCTGCGTGGCATTTTCGCCGTATTACCTACAACGGTAAGTTTCGGCTACATTTTCAAAGTAACTAGCCCATTCTCGTGTAAAGACTATATTCCCCGCTATGCACGACTGCTTTTCCGGTTGCTTGATGTAACCTACACCCGTGGGATGTCCATCGTCCATAATTGCTTCTTACAGTATGTTGATCTAAATCAGCTAATACCTACACTACTAGCTCTAACAAACTAACTATCGAGTTATTGTAGTGGTCTAGATCGCTGATGAATTGTGGACTTCCCAGAGTTCACTAGACACCAATTATCGTTAGAATCTAGTTCTACGAGAGGTGTTTATGAAATAAAACGCAATGCCTGCGAATCTGATGCAAGAAAAGCCACATTTAAATTGACGGGGTCAGAGAGTTGATTTATTAAGCTACTCTGCCCCCTTACTCCACACCAACTTGGGCGGCACATTAAGAGCTCCTAGCTGCGCCAAGTGACTGGAGCGAAGCCAGTCTTGGAGTTTTCTAGCCAGTTTTGGCTCACCCTTGACCGCAACATCTCCTTTCGCCACCGCATGGTTAAATGTCCTCTCGCAAATCCAAATTTCGGACATCACTTTAAGTGAGCAGGCGATCATGATATCTACTTCATAACCCGGGTCGTTCAGACATAGATCTATCTCGCCGCCATCTGAAACCAACCACCACGTTTTATTTCCTACAGGCGCATCGACAAAATCGAACTGGACCACAACCCTATGGCTAGGGAAAACCGAAGGATCGACGGTTCTTCTCATATCCCACATCAACAA
>TARA_R110002167_G_scaffold365312_2_pt1 | contig 37622 bp, 33 predicted proteins | sample TARA_R110002167 | Tara Oceans TARA_R110002167 (sample SAMEA4398238) | marine metagenome | biome: Polar Biome; feature: [MES] marine water layer (ENVO:01000295) within the mesopelagic zone...; material: water (ENVO:00002006), including particulate matter (ENVO:01000060) such...
TCGGTGAGCTTTGAAACTAAAGGACCAATAAGAATGCAGACTTCTGGACACGATTATTGGCGAGCGATGAAATCGCTTGAGACCGAATGTGAGGAGGCAACCTGGAGTGACATGCTGGCACAGTCCGAAATTGCAGAACGTCTTGAATCGATTACAAAGAAGCTGTAAGGCCTCGCTTGCTGCGAATGGGGATGCCACGGCAAAGAGCATGTGTTCGAGTATCTTTCGGGAAGAACAGTAACGTCTGTAAACTCCGCAGTTCGACTCCTTGGCATTGGCTATTATGACGAGGCACTTTCAATAAGTCGCAGGATTGCTGAAATAGGCAATCTTGCCCAACTCTTTTTCTCTGAAAACAAGCACATACGATCTTGGTTGGACGCGTCCGACCAAATCAGAAAAAAGAACTATAGCCCCGCTTCTGTAAGGAAGTCGTTGGAAAAAATTGGTTCCGTGATCCCAACGGATCAAGATACCTACACATGGCTGTGCGAAGTCGGAACACATGTGACGCCAAAGACAAGACCACAAGCTCACAATTCCACCGGACGACCGTTACTAGGCGCGGTGCTCCAACCGAAAGGGATTGAGATTGCGTTGCAATCACTTGCATGGTCTGTTTGCACAGTCTCTGGCCCGACTGCTAAACTTGCCATTATTCCGGAGGCAAATTCAAACGCGTTACTTGAAGAAACGATCGAGCATGCGAAAATTCTCTTTGAAAACCCTGACGGGCCACTCAGTGGGCCGTAACCACGGCATAGCGACCCTGAACGACGGACAGTTGGATTGGTGGGCTCTAATTTGCTTTCAATGTGCTAACGCGGGCGTCGGCGGTCCACTTGCCCTGCAAGAGACAGCGGTGCCAAACCGCAACCTCCCAGAAGGGCCTGCTTTTCAGAATCTGATGCTCGATCTATTTTCCGAACGCGTTTTGCCAAGTCGATTCGCGGTAAGGTGGGCCCAACGCTGCTATTCTCGACTATCCTTTCGCATAGCCCATTGGCTGCAACGCTTCTTTGATCTCATCCAAGACTGCGGGGTCGTCGATGGTAGCGGGCATCTTGAACGCCGCGCAATCGGCGATTTTGACCATGGTGGCGCGCAGGATCTTACCGGAACGGGTTTTTGGCAGCCGGTCCACCACCGCAACCAGTTTGAAGGCAGCCACCGGGCCGATCTGGTCTCGCACCAGTTTGATGCATTCGGCTTTGATCTCGTCGTCGGTTTTGGCGGTGCCTTTGTTGGTGCACACAAAGCCCATCGGCAATTGACCTTTGAGCTGGTCTGTGACCCCGATGACCGCGCATTCGGCCACGTCGGGGTGGCTGGCAAGCACCTCTTCCATCGCACCTGTAGAGAGCCGGTGGCCTGCGACGTTGATGACGTCATCGGTGCGCGCCATGATATAGAGATAGCCGTCTTCGTCGATCAGCCCCGCGTCGCCGGTTTCATAATAGCCGGGATAGGCGTGCAGGTAGGATTTGATGAACCGGTCTTCGGCGTTCCAAAGCGTGGCCAGCGTGCCCGGCGGCAGCGGCAGTTTGATCGCAATCGCGCCTAGCTCGCCGGGTTTCATCGGGTGGCCCGCCTCATCGAGGATTTGCACGTCATAGCCGGGCATCGCCACGGTGGGCGAGCCGATTTTGACCGCAAGCGCCTCGATCCCCGCAGGATTGCCCGCGATGGTATAGCCGGTTTCGGTCTGCCACCAATGGTCGTAAACCGGCACGCCCATGATGTTTTGCGCCCAGATGATGGTGTCTGGATCGGCGCGTTCCCCCGCCAGATACAGCGCGCGCATGCAGGAGATATCGTATTTCTTGATCTCAAGGCCCTTGGGGTCCTCACGCTTGATCGCACGGAACGCGGTGGGTGCGGTAAAGAACGAGCGCACGTTGTGTTCCTCGATGACCCGCCAAAATGTGCCCGCGTCCGGCGTGCCGATCGGTTTGCCCTCGAACACGACCGTGGTGCAGCCCGCGATCAGTGGCCCGTAGCAGATGTAGGAATGCCCCACGACCCAGCCCACATCGGACGCCGCCCAGAACACATCACCCTGATCGACATTATAAATCGCTTTCATGGTCCAGTTCAGCGCCACCAAATGGCCCGCGGTCGGGCGCACGACGCCCTTGGGCGCGCCGGTGGTGCCAGAGGTATATAAGATATAGGCAGGGTGGTCGCCGGACACAGGCACACAAGCGGCGGGGGTCACATCCGCCTGCACGGCGTGCCAGTCAAAGTCGCGGCCCGCGGTCAGATCGGCGGCGCATTCGTCGCGTTGCAGGATGATGGTGACGTCGGGCTTGTGCACCGATTGGGAGATGGCATCGTCAAGCAGCGGTTTATAGGCGACCACGCGGTTCGGTTCCAGCCCGCAAGAGGCCGCGATAATCGCCTTGGGGGTTGCGTCATCAATCCGCACGGCCAATTCATGGGCTGCAAAGCCGCCAAAAACCACCGAATGCACCGCACCGATCCGCGCGCAGGCCAGCATCGCCACAAGAGCCTCTGCCACCATCGGCATGTAGATAATCACGCGGTCACCGGCCACGATGCCCTTGTCGCGCAATGCACCCGCAAGGGCGGCAGTCTGGACCTGCAATTCGGCAAAGCTGGTTTTGGATTTACGCCCTGTGATCGGGCTGTCGTAGATGATCGCGGTTTGGTCGCCGCGGCCCTGTTCAACGTGGCGGTCCACGGCGTTGTAACACGCGTTGACCTGCGCATCCTTATACCATTCATACAGCGGCGCGTTATCGGCGTGCAGCGCCTTTGTCGGCGGCTTGACCCAGTCAATCGCCTCGGCTTGCGCCATCCAGAACCCCTCGGGGTCGTCTTGCCAGCTTTTGTAAACCTCTGAATAACGCATGATCATCCTCCCAAATGATAGTCATAACAGGTGTAAGCAGCGGTTTTTGGTCGGGCAAGCGCGGTTGCGGCGCTAACAGGAAATTACTGTAAATTTATTGACTAAGTTGCATCCGCTAGCCGTAATGCGCCACAGGGGTGCCGGCCAGCGCCGACATGTTCAACAGCCCGCGTGCGGTGATCGACGGTGTGACGATATGCGCGCGGTTGCCCATGCCCATCAGGATCGGGCCGACTTCCAATCCGCCGCCTTTCATTTTCAGAATGTTGCGCACGCCAGAGGCCGCATCGGTATTGGCAAAAACCAACACATTCGCAGGGCCGGGCAGATGTGCGTCGGGGAAAATGCGGTTGCGCAGTTCGACGTCCAACGCCGCATCAATATGCATTTCGCCCTCATAGTCGAAATCACGCGGTGCGCTGTCCAAAATCGCCATTGCGGCGCGCATCCTGCGGCCTGTGTCGCAATCAAGGTTGCCAAATTGACTGTGGGAACACAGTGCGATTTTGGGCGCGAGACCAAAGCGGCGCACATGGCGCGCAGCCCCGATCACGGTCTCGGCTATTTGTTCGGGGGTTGGTTCGGGGTGCACTTGGGTGTCGGCGATAAACAGCGGGCCGTCTTCCAATATCATCAGCGACAGGGCTGCGACCGCGTGCAAATCATCGGTGCCGAGGATCTGGTTCACGTAGTTGAGGTGCCAGAGAAACTGGCCAAAGGTGCCACAAATCATACTATCGGCATCGCCGCGATGCACCATGACCGCGCCAATCGCGGTGGTATTGGTGCGCATGATCGCCTTGGCCAGATCAGGGGTCACGCCTTTGCGGGCCATAATGTCGTGGTAGGTGTTCCAGTAATCAAAATAACGCGGATCGTTTTCAGGGTTCACGATCTGCACGTCGATCCCGGGGCGAATTTTCAGACCCGCACGTTCGCAGCGCTGTTCGATCACCTCGGGGCGGCCAATCAGGATCGGCTTGTCGGTGGTTTCTTCCATAATCGCTTGAGCGGCGCGCAGCACGCGCTCGTCCTCGCCCTCGGCAAACACGATGCTGCGCTCGGCGGTGCGGGCGGCATCAAAGACCGGCCGCATGATCATGGCGGATTTGAACACCGACCCGTCGAGACCTGCTTTATACGCTTCCAAATCGGCGATCGGGCGGGTCGCGACGCCGGTTTCAATCGCCGCGCGCGCCACGGCACCCGCGACAACCCCCATCAGGCGCGGATCAAACGGTTTGGGGATCAGGTAATCGACGCCAAAGGTGAGTTTTTCGCCAACATATACCGCAGCGGCCTCGGCGCTTGTGGTCATGCGCGCCAGCTCGGCGATGCCTTCGACGCAGGCGATTTTCATCTCGTCGTTTATGTCGGTGGCCCCCACATCCAGCGCGCCACGAAAGATAAACGGAAAGCACAGCACGTTGTTCACCTGATTGGGAAAATCCGAGCGACCGGTGGCGATAATCGCCTTGGGGTTCACGGCGCGGGCTGCGTCGGGGTCAATTTCTGGGTTGGGGTTGGCCAGTGCAAAGATGATAGGGGTGTCGGCCATTTTGGCAACCATTTCGGGCTTTAGAACGCCCGGACCTGACAGGCCCAGAAACAGGTCCGCGCCTTCGATCACATCCCCCAATGTGGCCGCACTGGTGCCTTGGGCATAGTCGGCCTTTTGCGGGGTCATATCCGTTTCGCGGCCATGATACACCAGACCCTCGATATCACATAACCACACGTTTTCGCGTTTCACGCCCAATTTAAGCAACATATTGAGACAAGCAATGCCCGCCGCCCCGCCACCGGTGCTAACGATCTTGATGTCCTCGAACCGCTTGCCCGCGACGCGCAGCGCGTTGGTTGCCGCAGCCCCCACAACAATCGCCGTGCCGTGCTGATCATCATGGAAAACAGGGATATTCATGCGCTCGCGGCAGATTTTCTCGACGATAAAACAATCGGGGGCTTTGATGTCTTCAAGGTTGATCGCGCCAAATGTGGGTTCCAGTGCACAGACGATGTCGGCCAGTTTCTCGGGGTCGCTCTCGTCCAGCTCGATATCAAAACAGTCGATGTTTGCGAATTTCTTGAACAAGACCGCTTTGCCTTCCATCACAGGCTTGGACGCCAGCCCGCCGATATTGCCAAGGCCCAGAACGGCGGTGCCATTGGTGACAACGCCAACCAGATTGCCGCGCGTGGTATAGTCGCGGGCGGTGTCGGGGTTGGCCTTGATCGCGAGGCAGGCCTCGGCCACGCCGGGCGAATAGGCGCGCGACAGATCACGGCCATTGGCCAGCGGTTTGGTGGCGCGAATTTCAAGTTTTCCGGGCTTGGGGAACTGGTGATAGTCAAGAGCCGCCTGCCTTGCGCGGTCGCGTGTGTCGTCAGCCATGTCACTCTCTCCAGTTATGATAGTTTAATATTAAACTATTTGTGCGCCCCTGCGGCAAGCCGTGTCTTATCAATAAACACGGATGGCGGCCTCTTGCAAATTTTGCTTATGCGTCAGAAGTTGCGCGGCATCACAAAATCGACCGGAATAAGCGCCCAAATGCGTCTGCCGACCCGCGATCTGCGCCCTGACCGCGCATCGCAGGGGCAGAAATTTGTATTCAACGAGGCCGCAAAATCGTCTTGGGCGCCGTTTCGTTGCCGGGCGTCTTTTCGACCGAAACCTGCCTTGCATTAACTTGACCAAGCGGTCAAACTTGGCCGAAACCAGGAGTAAGTGATGAGCTTGTTAGATGCCGCGACCGCCGTGCGCGAAAACGCCTATGCGCCCTATTCGAAATTCAAGGTGGGGGCGGCGATCCGCGCGACATCCGGTGCGGTCTATGTGGGGTGCAACGTCGAAAACGTGGCCTATCCCGAAGGCACCTGTGCCGAGGCCGGTGCGATTGCGGCGATGATTGCGGCGGGCGATACCAAAATCGCCGAAGTTGCCGTGATCGCCGACAGCCCGCAGCCGGTCAGCCCTTGCGGCGGGTGCCGGCAAAAAATCGCCGAATTTGCCGATGGCGATGTGGTGGTGCTGCTGCATACGGTCGACGGCTCGCAGACCCACACGACGATCAAAACGCTGCTGCCTGCGGGCTTTGATGCCGCCTATATGAGCCGCGTGTAGGGCATGGATGCGCGCGCGATCATTGCCAAAGTCAGGCGCAAACAGACCCCGAATGATGCGGAACTTATGTGGTTTACCAGAGGCTTGGCCACCGGTGTCGTGTCGGATGCACAGGCGGGTGCCTTTGCGATGGCGGTTTGTCTGAACGGATTGTCGCAAGCCGGGCGCGTGGGTTTGACCAAGGGGATGCGCGACAGTGGCGATGTGCTGGCGTGGGATTTTGACGGTCCGGTTCTGGACAAACATTCGACCGGCGGCGTGGGCGATCCTGTGTCACTTTTGCTGGCGCCTGCCTTGGCCGCTTGCGGGGTTTTTGTGCCGATGATTTCGGGGCGCGGGCTGGGGCATACCGGTGGCACGCTTGATAAACTTGCCGCGATTGCGGGCGTGAATACGGATGTGACCACGGCCAAGTTGCGGCACATCCTGCGCAAGACCGGCTGTGCGATTGTCGGCGCATCGGCCCGCATCGCCCCTGCCGACCGCCGTCTCTATGCGATCCGCGATGTGACGGGCACGGTCGAAAGCGTGGATCTGATCACCGCCTCGATCTTGTCGAAAAAACTGTCTGCGGGCCTGCAAGGGCTGGTTCTGGATGTGAAAGTAGGCTCTGGCGCGTTTATGAAAACCCAAAGCGAGGCGACTGCATTGGCGCGCGCCTTGGTCGACGTGGCCAATGGCGCGGGCTGTCCGACCGCCGCGCTGATCACCGATATGGACGAGCCATTGGCGCCTGCATTGGGCAATGCGCTGGAGGTGGCGATCTGCATGGAGGTGTTGTCGGGCAACACCGCCGCGGCACCGCGTTTGCACGATTTGACCGTGGCGCTGGGCGCGCGCCTGCTGGCGCTGCACGGCGAAGACGAGGCAGCGGCGCAAGAAAAGCTGACAGAGGCGCTGTCCTCTGGTCGCGCGCTGACGCGTTTTGCGCAGATGATCGCGCTGATGGGGGGGCCGCCCGATATGGCCGACGACTGGCGCACGCATCTGCCCAAGGCCAAAGTCGTGGGCGAGGTCGTGGCCCCGCAAAGCGGGTATATCGCGGCGATCGACGGCGAGGCTCTGGGTCTTGCGGTGGTCGATATGGGCGGGGGCCGGCGGGTCGAGACCGATAAGATCGACCCTGCTGTCGGACTGTCGGATGTTGTGGGGTTGGGGGTGAAAGTGGCTAAAAATCAGCCACTTTGCACAATCCATGCCGCCAGTGAAGAGGCCGCAGAGGCGGCAGCACAGGCGGTTTTAGGGGCCATGACCATTGGCGCTAAACCCGATCCCAACCCCCTGATCCGCGCGAGGATATCGTGATGGCGCGTGCTTTTTTGATCGTGATCGACAGTGTTGGCATCGGTGGCGCGCCCGATGCGGGCCAGTTTTTCAACGACGATGTGCCCGATACCGGTGCCAATACCGTGGGGCATATCGCGCAGGTGCGTGCCGATGCGGGCACGCCTTTGCAACTGCCGACGCTGGACGGCCTGGGGCTAGGCGCGGCGGTCACATTGGCGTCGGGGCTGGCAGCAACCGGTTTGAATGCGCAGCCAGCAGGTGCGTGGGGGGCCGCGACGCAAGTGTCGAACGGCAAGGATACCCCCTCGGGCCATTGGGAATTGGCGGGCGTGCCGGTGCCGTGGCAATGGCATGTTTTCCCCAAAACCGACCCCGCATTCCCGCCCGAAGTGACCGCGCTGATCTGCAAGCTGGCAGGCACTGAGGGCATTTTGGGCAACAGGCACGCCTCGGGCACGCAGGTGATCGATGATGAAGGGCCCGCGCATCTTAAATCGGGCTGGCCGATCTGCTATACTTCGGTGGATTCCGTGCTGCAAATTGCTGCCCATGAAGAGGTGTTTGGCCGCGAGCGTTTGATGAAACTTTGCGCCGATCTGGCCCCGACGTTGCACGCGATGAAACTGGGGCGGGTGATTGCGCGTCCCTTTACCGGTGATGTAAAATCGGGGTTCCAGCGTACCGAATATCGCCGTGATTTCGCGATTGCGCCGCCGTCCGATACCATCTGCGATGCGGTTCACAAGGCGGGGCATCCGGTCCATGCCATCGGAAAGATTGGCGATATATTCTCAATGCGCGGCATTGATGACCTGCGCAAGGGGCGCGATCTGGCGTTGATGGGGCATTTGCGCGATCTGGTCGATACCGCCGCTGACGGGGCGCTTGTTTTCGCGAATTTTGTGGAATTTGACAGCGAATACGGTCACCGGCGCGACGTGGACGGCTATGCGCGCCACCTTGAATGGTTTGACGCGGAACTGGGTAAAATACTGCCGCGTCTGGCGGCGGATGACCTGTTGATTATCACCGCCGATCACGGCAATGACCCGACATGGACAGGCACCGACCACACCCGCGAACGGGTGCCGGTTCTGGTGCATGGTTTGGGCGCAAAACAGCTTGGCCATCTGGCCTTTACCGATGTCGGGGCCTCGGTCGCGGCACATCTGAACATCCCATACACCGGCGAAGGACGCAGCTTTTTATGACATTGCAAACCATGCCCAAGGTCGAATTGCACCTGCATTTCGAAGGCGCCGCACCGCCCAAATTCATCGCCGGACTGGCGCGCGAAAAGAACATCGACATCGCAAAGATCTTTGATGAAAACGGCGATTATGCCTACCAGGGCTTTGACGAATTTCTCAACACCTACGAGGCGGCCTGCACCCCGCTGCAAAGCCCGCAAGATTTCTATCGCCTGACATTGGCGGTGTTGGAAGAAACCGCAAAACATGGCGTGGTCTACGCGGAAACCTTTGTTTCGCCAGACTTTTGTGGAGGTGGCGATCTGGGTGCCTGGCGCGAATACCTTGATGCGATCAGCCGTGCTGCACATGAAGCCGAGCGTGATTTGGGCATCACATTGCGCGGCATCATCACCGCAATCCGGCATTTTGGCCCCGAGCAGGCAAAGACCGCCGCGCGCTGTGCTGCCGAGACAAAAGGCGACTTTATCGTGGGCTTTGGCATGGCTGGCGCCGAAATGGCGGGCCGCCCGAAAGACTATGCCTATAGCTTTGACATGGCGCGCGAGGCGGGCCTGCCGCTGACCTGTCATGCGGGTGAATGGGGCGGGGCCGATATGGTTTCCGACACGATCCGTGATCTGGGCGTCAGCCGGATCGGGCATGGGATCAACGCAGTGCATGACCCGAACCTTTTGGCTGAAATCGCCGAGAAAGGCATCGTTCTCGAGGTCTGCCCGGGATCAAACGTCGCACTGGGCGCGGTCCCTGAGTGGGCCAGCCACCCGATCGAGAAATTGCGCGACGCGGGCGTGCAGATCACCGTATCCACCGACGATCCGCCGTTTTTCCACACCACAATGACCCATGAATATGACATGCTGGCCAAAACCTTCGGCTGGGGCGCGGACGATTTTGCCGTGCTCAACCAAACCGCCTTGCGCGCGGCCTATTGCGACGAGGCCACCCGCGCCAAAATTGCCAAGAAACTGGAGCCCACCCCATGACCGACCACCTGACCCATGTGACCCACCCGCTGGTGCAACACAAACTGACCCTGATGCGCGACAAAGACACCTCTACGGCGGTGTTTCGCCAGCTGCTGCGCGAGATCAGCCAGCTTTTGGCCTATGAGGTGACGCGCGGCTTGCCGATGACCACGCGGCGCATCGAGACCCCGATGCAGCCGATGGACGCGCCGGTGATTGACGGCAAAAAACTGGCGTTGGTGTCGATTTTGCGGGCGGGCAACGGGCTGCTGGACGGGATCCTGGAATTGATCCCCTCGGCGCGCGTCGGCTTTGTCGGGCTTTACCGCGACGAGAAAACCCTGCTGCCGGTGCAATATTATTTCAAGGTGCCGACCGAGCTGGAAGACCGCCTTGTGATCGCGGTCGACCCGATGTTGGCCACCGGCAATTCCTCTGTCGCGGCGATTGATCTGCTGAAAAAAGCGGGCGCCAAGAACATCCGGTTCCTGTGTCTGCTGGCGGCGCCGGAAGGTATTGCACGCATGAAGCAAGCCCATCCAGATGTGCCCATTGTCACAGCAGCGGTAGACAGTCATCTCAATGACCAAGGATATATTGTGCCCGGGCTAGGGGATGCGGGTGACCGCATGTTTGGCACAAAATGAGGTAATATTTGATCCATTATTGCGGACAATGGCTTTACAAAATGGTGATTGTCACGCATTCTCCCACAATATCTAGTGGGGGCCCCTATGTTTTACCGTGGTTTTATCAGCGCTGCATTTGTCGCAATCGTCATGTCGGCGCAGCCAGCCTTGGCCCAGACCAGCACATTTATCCCTGCCGAATTCCCGCCGTCGTCTTATACCGGCAACCAATATGTCGATAGCAAGGGCTGTGCCTTTATTCGCGCAGGCATTAGCGGCGTCGTCAACTGGGTGCCGCGGGTCAGCCGCGACCGCACACAGCTTTGCAGTTTTCAGCCCACGTTGACGGCCGCAGCCCCTGCGCCGGTGATAGCCCAAGCCCCGACACCCGCGCCGCGCCCTGCGCGCAGTGTCGGCGCGCCGATCCGCACGGTGGCATCGACAACCACGCCGCCGCGCATCGTGCAGCGCCCCGTGACCCCGGCACCGGTCGTGCGGTCGGCACAGATCAACACTGCGCCTGTCGTGCCTGCCGCGCCCGCCCCGACACCGGCACCCGCCGCGCGCCAGACATTGGCGGCGTTTTGTGTCGGTCGCACTGGCCCGCAGCCCGGTTTTGTCAGCTCCAGCACAGGGCGCACGATTGACTGCGGCGGCACCATCGCGCCGCCTGTGATCCAAACCGCGGTGACCGCCATCCAGCCCCCCGTTATCCAGCCCCCCGTCAGCCCGCCCGCTGCCGCGCGCCAGACAAAAAGCGTATTTTGTGTTGGCCGGCGCGGCCTTCAGCCCGGCTTTATCAGCAGCACGACAGGGCAGACCATTGATTGTGGCGGCCAGACACCGGCCCCGATTGTGGCTGCCGCATCGCCTGTGTTGCCGACCATGACCATGACCGAAGTCTGTGCCGATATGGATGCCACGGGGCGGAAATATATGAATGCGCAGACCGGCCTGCCGGTGCGTTGCGGGCCGCAAACCCAGCCGATTACCATCGCGGGGCCGCGCGCCCCCTATGCGCCGGGCATCGTGCCGCAAGGGCTTGCCAATTGCCCTGCCGGTATCTTGAGCGTGGGCGGTGCCGCGGTGCGTTGTGGCCCGCAAACCCAGCCGATCACACCGCGCCTGGCACGCAATAGCGACGCCGGATCGACCAACCCTTTTGCCTTCTTCACGCCGCCGCCTGTGCCCGCATCCAACCCTGTCGGGGCCTCCCAAACCCGCGTTCTGGCCCCGCCAAAGGGCTATACCCGCGTCTGGAGCGACGGACGGCTGAACCCGAACCGTGGCCTGCCCGCAACCCGTGTTTCCTATGAGGACACGGCCCGCATTTCATCGCGCAGCATTGCGCCGCAAGCCAGCACTGCCCCGCGCTATGTGCAGGTCGCAAGCGTGACCGATCGCGCGCGCGCCACTGTGATCGGGCAGCAATTCCAGCGTCAGGGTCTGCCTGTCGGACTGGGTGCAAAATCGGTTGCTGGCACGGCCTATAGCGTTGTTTTGCTGGGGCCTTTCGGCAGCGGTGCGCAGGTGAATAATGCGTTGCAAGCGGCCCGTAGCGCGGGTTTTAACGACGCCTATACACGCAACTAAGGTTCTCCCGGGAAAAGGCCCTGCACCCGCGACGCAGGGCTTTTTCTTGTGCGGTCAGCCGTTGCAAATACCCTGCAAGCGCACCCACGCCGCGTCGCTCAATATCACCGGCTCGTCGCGTTCTGCATAGGGGTCGGCGGCTATCAGGCCTGCGCTGCTCTGGCCTGTAGCGTCGCGCGCATAGGCAAAGGGCGCGGTGGGGATTTCTGCGGCTTCAAATGCCGCGATCAATGCGCTATCGGCGGGAAATGACGGATCGGCCTGCGTGACTGCGCGGGCATAATCAACCAGGCTGTCTGCGGGCAGATCACCGGTCGTCAACAGCTCGAATGTCTTGCCAAAACCCACCGCTTGCAACACGCCGGCCAACGGATCGCTGGCCTTGCGCGCCGCATCGGCAGCCACGATATATCCCGCAGGCACCGCCGGATCATCGGCGTTTTCAATGATGCGCCGATCCAGCAGGATAATCCCGCCCGCCAAGGCAACCGCCCCTTGAGCCAATTGCGGCAGCACGACGATCTGCCCCCCCGCATCGGGCCCGAGCAGACGGGTTTGCAATTGCAAAAGCGCCGCAGAGCCGTCCGGGTTGCGACAGCGCGGGCCGGTCAACCGCTGCACATGGCCCAGCACAATCGCGCCGATTTCGGTGCGTTTCACCATCGGCACCACCGAAATTGTCTGGCGGGTCAAGGCGCCCGGCAGCCAGAACACCGCAAGCGCGGCGGTGCCCGCCAGAAACCCGACCGTCAGCACCTGACGCAATTTTCCCGGTTGCGGGCGTCGTTTGGCCAGACTTTTGCGGACCTTTTCAATCGCGCCGATCATCAGATCATCATCGATCTCGACCCACTCTTCGGCATCTTCTCCGGGGGCAAAGATCGCCGGGCGCTGCCCCGGATTGCGCCGGATAATCGCGGGCAAAGACCAATGGGTCAGCGGACGTTCGGCATTGTCGGTGATCACCAGCGTCGCATTGCCAAAGGCCACGGTGACGTCGCGGCGCTGCGCATCCGCGTCCGCGCGCCATACCCCGCTGCTTTCCAACCGTTCATATTCACGGAGTGCCGTCATCTGCCTGCTTTATGTTATTTACCCCAGCTTAACGGGGCGCGGCGACTTTGTGTAGACACCTTAAAGCGCTTTGGCGATCATGCGCAGTTCAAATTTCTGGATTTTACCGGTCGAGGTCTTGGGCAGCTCTTGAAATACCACCCGTTTGGGGCATTTGAACCCTGCGATGCGGGTCCGGGCAAAGGCGATCATCTCGGCCTCATCGGCCACAGCGCCCTGTTTGAGCTCGACAAAGGCGCAAGGCACCTCGCCCCATTTGTCGTCGGGCTTGGCCACCACGGCACACAGGTTCACGCTTGCATGGTGCATCAATGCGCCTTCCACTTCAACCGAGCTGATATTTTCACCGCCAGATATGATGATGTCCTTGGCCCGATCCGAGATCTGGATGTAGCCGTTGGGGTGTTGGATAGCGAGATCCTCGGAATGGAAATAGCCGCCCTCAAACGCCTTTTTGGTGGCCTGCGGGTTTTTGTAATAGCCTTTCATCACCGCATTGCCGCGGATCATAATCTCGCCCTGCGTCGCCCCGTCCATGGTGACTTGCGCCATGTCGGGGTCCATCACGGTGATGTCTTCCATCATTGGCATGGCGACCCCTTGGCGGGCCTGGATGCTGGCCTTTTCGTCGGCCGGCAAGGCCCCCCACGCGGCGTCCCATATGCATTCTGTCACATGGCCATAGGTTTCGGTCAGCCCGTAGACCTGCGTGATATTGAACCCCAGTTTTTGCACAGCAGCCAGTGTCGCGGGGGCAGGGGGCGCGCCTGCGGTGAAGACCTCGACGGTGTGGTCAAAGCTGCGGCGTTCCTCGGCCTTGGCATTCACGATCAAGTTCAGCACAATCGGCGCGCCGCCAAAATGTGTGACCCCATGGTCGTCGATTGCGGCATAGATCGTTTTGGCCGAAATGTCGCGACAACACACCACCGTGCCACCAAGCGCGGGCATCATCCATGTGTGGTTCCAGCCGTTACAATGAAACAGCGGCACGATTTGCAGATATGTGATAAACAGCGGCAACTGCCAAGAAATCGGTGTGCCCATTGTCATCAGATACGCGCCACGGTGATGATACACCACGCCCTTGGGCCGGCCTGTGGTGCCCGATGTGTAATTCAGCGCAAGGCTTTCCCATTCATCTTGCGGCATGATCCACGCAAAATCCGCATCCCCCGTGGCCAGAAAATCCTCATAGTTGATCTGCTCGCCAATCGGCTTGATGCCCGCTTGCACATCCGGCACCTCGACCACCAGCGGGGCAGGGCCATCCATCAGCGCAATCGCCTCCATCACCATTGGCAGGAACTGGCTATCAACCAAAACCGCCTTGGCGCCACCATGATCGAAAATATATGCCACCGTATCCACATCCAGCCGCGTGTTGATCGTATTGAGCACGCCGCCACAGGCCGGCACACCAAAGCTGGCCTCGGACTGGGCTGGGATGTTGGGCAACACGGTCGCCACCACATCGCCCGGCTGGACACCCGCCTTTGACAGCGCACTGGCCAGACGGGTCACGCGGGCATGATACTGCGCGTAAGTCAGGCGCATATCGCCGTAGATCAGCGCATCACGCTGGGCAAACACACTTGCGGCGCGCTGCAAATGCGACAGGGGCGTCAACGGCACATAATTGGCGGCGCATTTGTCCAACCCGGTCTCGTCAGCCATCCATCCCATTGCGCACCCCTCCCGTGGTTCTGCTTGTCAGGTGACCCTAGGATATGTCAGACATTTAAATCAATGGGGGAAATGCACCCTCTCAAAAATCGGAATACCCCGCAATGATCACGCCCTTGCTTGAAACCAACCGCGCCGCTTGGCTTATTCTGGCGGGCATGATGACGCTCGGGTTCAGTGATAATCTGGTGCGCCTCGTTTCCGCAGACAGTTCCTTGTGGCAATTTCACCTGATCCGTGGGCTGATGGTCATCGCGGCACTGTTGATTGCGGCAACTCTCGGGGCGGGGTCGTTTTGGCCGCGCAAACCGGTCAACGTCTTGGGGCGCAGCGTTTTACAGGCCGGCGCAATGGTGATCTATTTCGGGTGTCTTGCGATCCTGCCGATCGGGGTTGTGGTGGCGGGGCTGTTCACCGCGCCGCTGTTTGTGCTGATCATCGGGGTGATATTCCAAGGCAAACGGGTCGGCATCGTGCGCGGCAGTGCCGTGGGGCTCGGGTTCATCGGTGCGCTTTTGGTCATCCGGCCAGATCCGAACGCGCTCAACCTGATCTCGTTCCTGCCGGTATTCGCAGGGCTGCTCTATGCGATCGGGGCCATCGCGACGCGGGCGTGGTGCGAGGGCGAAACCACACTGACCTTGACGCTATGGTTCTTTGCGGCCCTCACACTATTTGGCGGCATCGGCGTGCTGGTGTTGCCCGGCGGCGGGGTGGGGGCTGCGGGCTTTGCCTTGCGCGGCTGGATGCCCGTCACTGTGGATATGCTCGCATGGTATGTGGTTTTGGCGACCGGTGCTGTGATCGGGATTGGCTGCATCTTCAAAGGCTACCAGATCGGCGAGGCAGGCTCGGTCGCGGTGTTTGAATACACGCTTCTGGTCTTCGCCAGCTTCTGGGCATGGATGCTCTGGGGTGAAGGCGTGCCAGCGCTGGGGCTTGTGGGCATGGGGCTGATCGCCACGGCAGGGATCATCATCGCGGTCAGGTCAGACCCATGATCATCTCTCGCGGGCGCAACTATATCTTTGCGCATATCCCCAAAACCGGTGGCACGGCGCTGGCCACGGCCCTTGAAACCCGTGCAATGCACGACGACATCCTGATCGGCGACACGCCAAAAGCCAAGCGGCGCAAGGCGCGGCTCCAAGACCTGCGCGCTGCGGGGCGTATCTGGAAACACAGCACGGTGCACGACATGGCGGGCGCTGTTGATCCGGCGGACATGTTTGTGTTCACATTGGTGCGCAATCCTTGGGACCGGATGGTCAGCTACTACACATGGCTGCAAACCCAGAGTTTCCAGCACCCCGCTGTGACACTGGCAAAATCGCATGATTTCAGTGGCTTCCTGAACGCGCCTCACACACAACGCAGCATCAGGCAGACCCCATACGCCAGCTATGTGACCCCGAACGCGCATTTCTTCCGGCTTGAACATCTCGCTCGCGATCTGGCCCCGCTTTGGGACTATTTGGGCTTTTCGCTCACGATTGAACCGCTCAACCAATCCGCCCGTCCGCGCGATTGGCGGCCCTATTACACCGCCACAGATGCAGCCCTGATCGCGGACCTCTGTGCCGCAGATATCGCGCGCTCGCACTATCAATTTGATCCGACCTGACGCTCTTTGGTTTGCAAATATCCCCGCCGGAGGCTCCGTCATATCCCCGCGCAGACCAGACGCAAAAAGGGCGCGCGCCTTGCAGCCCGCGCCCGATACTCGTCACGACATACTATCTAGGCCGCTTTTTGCGTTTGTCCAAAGCGTCCGTAAAACGACTGCCCCTTGTCACCCATTTCGCGCAACAGCGCAGGGGTGGCAAAGCGGTCGCCGAACAATGCCGTCAGCTCGTCACAACGCGCGGCGGCATAGGGCGTGCCGATGATATCGAGCCAGCTGAACGGACCACCCGACCACGGCGCAAAGCCCCAGCCAAGGATCGCACCCACGTCACCTTCGCGGATATCCTCCAGCACGCCTTCTTCCAGCGCGCGCACCGCCTCGAGCACTTGTGAGAACATCAAGCGGTGCTGGACCAAGTGCAAATCGGGCTGCACGTCGGCCAAAGGATAGCGCTTGCCCAGCCCATCCCAAAGCCCCTGACGTTTGCCCTTCTGGTCGTAGTCATAGAAGCCGGCATTCGCCTTGCGCCCCAAACGACCCTCGTCAGCCATCCAGAAGATCAACTCGTCGGCGGTGTCGTCATAGGCGTCGCCCATGGCAATCTTCGTCGCTTTTGCAATCTTCACGCCCAGATCGATCGAGGTTTCGTCGGTCAGTTGCAGCGGGCCAAGCGGCATCCCCAACAGTTTCGCCGCATTCTCGATCAACGCAGGTGCGACGCCTTCTTGCAGCATCCGCACGCCCTCATTCACGTAGGGCAAAATACAACGGTTCGCGTAGAAAAACCGCTCGTCGTTGACGACGATCGGGGTCTTGCGGATCTGGCGCACAAAATCCAGCGCCTTGGCCACAGCCACATCACCCGTCTCCTTGCCTTTGATGATCTCGACCAAAAGCATCTTGTCGACGGGGCTAAAGAAGTGGATGCCAATAAACCGCTTTGCGTCCATCGCAGCCTTTGCAAGCTGGGTGATCGGCAGGGTCGATGTATTGGTCGCAAAAACGCAATCCGCACCCGTCACAGCCTGCACCTTGGCGGTCACCTCCGCCTTGACGCCCACATCCTCGAACACGGCCTCCACGATCAAATCACAGCCCTTGAGGGCGTCATAATCGGTGGTCGCCATGATCAGCCCAAGCACCGCCTCTTTCTTCTCGGGTGTCGCCTTTTTGCGCGCAATGCCTTTGTCCATATAGTCAGCCGCGTAGGATTTTCCCTTCTCTGCCGCTTCTTGTTTGGCGTCGATCAAGACAACCTCAATGCCAGCCAATGCAGACACCAACGCAATGCCTGCGCCCATCATGCCCGCACCGATAATCCCGACTTTCTTGACTTTCTGGTCGATCACAGCGGGCCGGTTCGCGCCTTTTTCCAGCGCTTCCTTGTTAATAAAAAGCGAACGGATCATGGCTTCGGAGCTTGGGTTCAATAGGACGTTTGTAAACCAGCGCGCCTCGATCTTGATCGCGGTGTCAAACGGCACCATCGCCCCCTCGTAAACTGCCGAGAGCAACGCCTTGGCCGCAGGAAATGCGCCTTGGGTCTTGCCATTGACCATCGCAGAGGCGCCGACAAAGGTCATGAATCCGGCCGGATGATACGGCGTGCCGCCGGGCATTTTATAACCCTTTTCATCCCATGGTTTTACGATCGGCGGGGAGGACAGCACCCAAGCCTTCGCCGCAGACAGCAACTCATCCGCGGGCACGACCTCGTCCACCAGACCCGCTTGCTTGGCCTTCGCAGGATCAGACAGTTTACCTTCCAAAAGGAACGGCGAGGCATTCATCGCGCCCAATTTGCGCACCAGCCGCGTGGTCCCGCCCATGCCGGGAAAAATACCGACCATGATCTCGGGCAGGCCGATCTTGGCCTTTGGATTGTCCGCCACAAAAATCCGGTGACAGGCCAGCGGAATTTCAAACCCGATGCCCAGACCCGTGCCCTGCATCGCACAGGCAATCGGCTTGCCACCCTTGTTGGTCTTGGGGTCCATACCCGCGCGCTCGATCTTGCGCAGAATGGCGTGGCTGGCCATCAGCCCTTCCATCAGGCCACGCGCCGGCTCGTCGCCGGCACTATCCTTCATCTTTGCGATGATATTGAGATCCATACCGCCGGCAAAACTACCCTCTTTCCCGGAGGTGATAATCACCCCCTTGATGGCATCATCCGCCAGCGCCTGATCCACCAGCCCGTCAAGGTCGACAAACCCCTGCTGGTTCATCACATTCATCGATTTCCCAACCGTATCCCACGTGATCGTGGCCACGCCGTCAGCGTCGGTTTTCATCGTAAAATCAGTCATTGTCATCTCCTGGATATGAGGGGCGCGACGGTGACGTCGCAGCAAGTGTTCGGGGCTGCGCATTGCGCGCAAGGTTATGAATGGGCGTCATCGGGTCACTTTGGCTCCGTATTTGGCTGCGGTGTCCATCCCGCATGACCACGGGCGTTCAAAATGGCCGACGCGCGCCAGATGCCAGCCTCGTGGGTCAGCAGCGCAGAGGGCGTAAAGGGTGCTACCATCCTTTGGCCGCGGCACAATAGCTCGGTCCGGTAGGTCCCGATGACCGTGCCATCCTCGCTATGTTCACACTGCAGCGGCGCGCGGAAAACCATATCCAAATTCATGGCCTTGCACGCCTGCACATATAGATCAAACTGGCTGCGCAAGTCGTCCTGCGTCTGCGACACATTCGGACCAGTGGCGGTGACAATCGAGAAGGGCAACGCAATCCGTCCAGCCCAAAGCTGAAAGTCATTGCTGATAAGACAGGTTGAAATATCAGCAAGAAATGCGGTGAACTCCTCGTCTGTCATCAGACCCTCTCGATGATCGTGGCCGCACCCATACCTGACGCGATACAAAGCGTCGCAAGGCCCGTGCTTTTACCGCTGCGTTCCAGCTCGTCCAGCAAGGTGCCGATCAGGATCGCGCCGGTGGCACCCAACGGGTGACCCATGGCAATCGAGCCGCCGTTCACGTTGACACGGCTGTGATCGACATCAAACGCCTGCATGAAGCGCAACACCACAGAGGCAAAGGCTTCGTTGACCTCGAACAAATCGATATCCGCAATCGACATGCCACTGTCACGCAAGATCTTTTCGGTCACAGGCACTGGTCCGGTCAGCATGATTGTCGGATCGGTGCCGATCTTGGCGGTTGCGCGGATCACGGCGCGGGGTTTCAACCCCATCGCCTCGCCCCACTCCTTGGACCCGATCAGCACACCTGCGGCGCCGTCCACGATACCCGACGAGTTGCCCGCGTGGTGAATATGGTTGATCTTTTCCAGATGCGGATACTTCATCAACGCGACCTTATCAAAGCCGGGCATGACCTCGCCCATCATCTGGAACGCAGGATTGAGCGCGCCAAGCGACTGCATATCGGTTTGCGGGCGCATGTATTCATCATGGTCCAAAATCGGCTGGCCGTTGATGTCGGTCACCGGCACAATCGACTTGGCAAACCGGTTGTCGGCCCATGCAGCAGCGGCGCGTCTCTGGCTCTCAACCGCCAATTGGTCGACCTGCTCGCGGGTGAACCCGTATTCGGTCGCGATAATATCGGCTGAAATCCCTTGCGGGACAAAATAGGTATCCATCGCAATGCTTGGATCAACCGCAATCGCCGCCCCGTCCGATCCCATCGGCACGCGACCCATCATCTCGACGCCGCCCGCGATATAGGCAGACCCGGCGCCGCCGCGCACCTGATTGGCCGCAAGGTTCACGGCCTCCATGCCCGAGGCACAAAAGCGGTTGATCGACAGCCCCGGAATGGATTGGTCCAGGTTGGAGGCCAGCACCGCCGTGCGCGCAAGGCACCCGCCCTGTTCGCCCACTTGGGTCACGTTGCCCCAGATCACATCCTCGACGGCGTGGCCTTCTAGGTTGTTGCGTGATTTCAGCGCGTTCAACATGCCCGCCGACAGGCGCGCAGAGGTCACCTCATGCAGGCTCCCGTCAGCGCGGCCTTTACCACGTGGGGTGCGAATGGCGTCGAAAATATAGGCTTCGGTCATAGGTGTCTCCTTTAGGCGCGATCGGCAGGCGAGCCGGGCATCAGATCATAGGGGTGTTTCCAACCGGGGGTCGCTGCAATGGCATCGAGCCACCGGTTGATATGAGGGTATTGCTCGCGCTCGAATGTGAACGGCTCGGGGTAATACAAGTAGCCCGCGCAGGCGATGTCGGCGATGGTCAGCTCTTCTCCCGCCAAGAACGGGGTTTTGGCCAATTGGGTTTCCATGATGGTCAAAGCAGCAGCCAGCCGCATCGACATGAAACCGATCACATCGGCATTGCGTTTGGCTTGCGGCAGGAAATTCATCTGAAACCGCAGCATACCCGCAACGCCAGACACCTTGTGGTTGTCAAAAAACATCCAGCGCAAAACCTCGCGGCGTTCAGCGGCAGATTTGCCGCCCAGCTTGCCGGATTTGGAACTGATGTAATCCTGAATGACGCCCGATTGGGTCAGGACCAAATCACCGTCTTGCAACACAGGCACTTCACCCATGATATTCAGCTCGCGAAATGCCTCGGATCTGGTCTCGCCGTTGAAGAAATCAACGTAAACAGGCTCCCACGCCTGATCGGCCAGCGCCAAGGTAAGTGCGGCCTTATAGGCATTTCCGCTTTCGCCAAAGCAATGCAGCTTCATGGTCATGTCGGGCATCCTCCCAGATGAAACACCTTATTGCAGGCGTCGTAGTTTGAGTATTTTCAAAAAAGCGAGACGAAGGCCCGCGTTCTTAAATCTTACTTAAGCACGAAGATGAAAACTTACAGGGCGGTACATGCTGGAGAGCCCCATTCACCAAATCGGGACCGTAAAAAGCGAGGCTCCGATGCCCTTGGATCAAACCCTGCGGGTGTCGGGCCTTTGCGCTCGCTTTTTCCCCAAATACTCATCTTTTCACCGCTTGCGGTCCTCCAGTTCGTTTTGAAACATGCGCAACCTTTGACCAAAGGTGTCCTCGTTGATCACCGAATTGAAATTCTCGAACAAAAACGACAAGGCTTCCCCTTCCTCCAGTTTACTTTCCGCGGCAAAGCGTTTGAGCCTGCGATACCCGTCCTGCGTCATGGCGACGGGGAAACGACGTGTCAGTCTCAGGCGCTTTGGCATATTTGGTCCAGTCTTTCGTAGGATGGGCTTGCACCCATCATGGGCCTAGAACTGATCAGCGTCGAGGGCCATAACCGTGCCCGCGCCGGTATTGATCCGCGCCAAATGCATCGCTGTCGCAGGCAATTGACGGGCCATATAATAGCGGCCAGTGGCGATTTTGGTCTCGTAGAACGCGCGGTCTTCGGCACCGGCGTCCAATGCCTCCATCGCAGCCTTGCCCATGCGCGCCCACATCAGGCCAAGACAAACATGGCCCATCATATGCATGAAATCATAGGACCCGGCCAAAGCGTTGTTGGGGTTCTTCACGCCGTTTTGCATGAAATACATCCCCGCCGCTTGCAGATCTTTTGACGCCGCCTTCAGCGGGACCAAGAAATCAGCCTTCAGCGCCTCATTGCCGTCGTTCTCTTTGATAAACGTCTTGATCATCTCGAAAAACGCCATGACATGCTTGCCACCGTCCAGCGCCAATTTACGGCCCACCAGATCGAGCGCCTGCACGCCGTTGGCACCCTCATAAATCATCGCAATTCGGGCATCGCGGGCGAACTGGGACATGCCCCATTCCTCGATATAACCGTGGCCGCCGTAAACCTGCTGTGCTGCAACGGCATATTCAAACCCCTTGTCAGTCAAAAACCCCTTAATGACGGGCGTCATCAATGACACGAGGCCATCGGCATCCGCATCACCGTTCTTGTGACTGCGGTCGATCAGGTTCGCACCCCACATGGTAAACGCGCGCGCGCCTTCTACAAACGACTTTTGATCCATCAAATTGCGCCGAATATCGGGATGCACGATCAGCGGATCGGCAGGGCCATCGGGGTTTTGCGCACCTGTCACCGCGCGCCCTTGCAGGCGGTCGTTGGCATAAAATACAGCGTTCTGATAGGCGGCTTCGGCCTGCGCATAGCCCTGAAGCCCGACACCCAAACGGGCCTCGTTCATCATCACGAACATCGCGCGCATCCCCTTGTGCTCTTGCCCCAAAAGCACACCCTCGGCCTCGTCGTAATTCATCACACATGTTGAATTACCGTGAATGCCCATCTTTTCTTCGATCTTGCCCACGGACACACCATTGGGTTCACCAAGCGTGCCATCATCATTCACCTTGATCTTGGGCACGATAAACAACGACACACCCTTGATCCCCTCGGGACCACCCGGAATTTTGGCCAGCACAAGATGGATAATATTGTCGGCCAGATCGTGGTCACCCGCCGAGATAAAGATCTTCTGACCGGAAATCTTATAGGTGCCGTCACCATTTGGCACAGCCTTGGTGCGCATCAGCCCCAGATCGGTGCCACAATGCGGCTCTGTCAGGTTCATCGTGCCGGTCCACTCGCAACTCACCATCTTTGGCAAAAACGTTTGCTTCTGGTCGTCAGTGCCGTGCACATGGATCGCCGAATAGGCCCCGTGGGTCAGGCCCTGATACATGTTGAACGCCATGTTTGCCGACACCGACGGCTCCAGTGCGGCCATGCTCATGACATAGGGCAGGCCTTGGCCGCCATAGGCCTCGTCACAATCCAATGTGGTCCACCCACCTTCGCGGACCTGATCAAACGCGGCCTTGAACCCTGTAGGCGTGCGCACAACGCCGTTTTCCAACACACAGCCCTCGATATCGCCGACCTGATTGAGCGGCGCCAGAACATCCTTGGCAATCTTGCCGGCCTCTTCGATCACCGCACCGGTAAATTCGCGGTCCAGATCGGCGTAACCTGCAATATCCTGCTGGGATACTTTCAGCAGGTCGTGCAGAACAAATTGCAGGTCTTTGGCTGGGGCGTTGTAGATCGGCATATGATGGCTCTTTCTAGGCTGGGCGTGAACGGAGGCAGGCGCTCAGGCCGCTGGTTTAGCTTTTGCAAGGGCGCGCAACGTGTCGGCGGCCCATTGCATCTGTGTCGTCATCTCGCCAATCGCCTCTTCCAACTCGGCCTTTTGGGCCTGCATGTCGGCAAGGTGGCGCTCGGCCATTTCATAGGTTTTGGACAATTGGGTCTGCTGACCGTCGTCCATGTGGTAAAGGTCCAGAAGCTGGCGGATTTCCTCCAGACTGAACCCGAACCGCTTGCCGCGCAGGATCAGCTTGAGGCGGGCGCGGTCACGCTTGGTAAACAAGCGGCGCTGGCCATCGCGGATCGGAAACAGCAACTCCTTGGCTTCATAAAACCGCAAGGTGCGTGGCGTCACATCAAATGCGGCACACATATCGCGGATCGTCATTGTATCGGTCGTCATCATCTAGTCCCATTCATGCAATGTGTCTTTGATCGCATGTGCGAGGTCATGATTGACCCTACAAGATAAATTGACGTTAACGTAAACGAAACGTGGCGTCATTTCCAAGTTGACGAAAGGTCAGTAAAGCTACCGCGACGTCACGCGTAACATTCGTAAAGCCGATTGTGTTCGCGTAACCGCACAAAACGGTGGCGTTTAACCCAGCGTGGCGGCAGTCTGGTCGCGCAGGCTTTGCAACTCCGCCAAGGTATCTTGCAACTGTTTTTGCTGCTCCATCAGCTCGGCGATCTGCCCGTCAGCCAAGGTAATCCACTGGTGCATCTGCGCTTTGGTGCCCTCGTTTTCGTAGATCAGCAACCATTGGCGGATGTCTTCCAACGAAAACCCGAACCGCCTGCCGCGCAGGATCAGCGTCATGCGCGCCAACTCGCGGGGGCCATAAAACCGTGCGCGGCCTTCCTTTTCAGGATGCAGCAGCTCGATATATTCGTAATACCGCAGGGTGCGCGGGGTGACGTCATATTTGGCGCACATCTCCTTGAATGACAGGCGTGGGTCCGACATCATATCCTCCATTGCATATACTCTACCCTGCCGCATTGTCGGGATCAACGCCGCTTTGCACGCCACGTTTGCACAGATACCGCTTGCCATCAGCCCGCCACATGGCAAGTTGCGCGTGACCCACAGGAGCCGCCCATGACCGAAATCACCGACCGCCAGACCCTGATTGCGCGCCAATTCATCGCAGCCATCCCCCATGCGCGCGAGCTGGGGATGCAAGTCACCGAGATCGGCGCGGGCCGCGCCACGATCACCATGGGCTATGACACACGGTTGATCGGCGACCCCGAGACCGGTGTGATCCACGGCGGCGCGGTCTCGGCGTTGATGGACACCTGCGGCGGGGCGGCGGTGATGGCGCACCCCAGCGGGCCGCTTGGCACTGCCACCCTCGATCTGCGTATTGACTATATGCGCCCCGCCAAACCCGGCGACACAATCACCGCCGTGGCCGAATGTTATCATGTCACCCGCTCGGTGGCCTTTGTGCGTGCGACCGCAATGGACGCCGACACTTCGCGCCCCGTGGCCACCGCAACAGGGGCCTTTACGGTGCAAATGGGGGACAGCGCATGAGGCGCCCCGAACCTGTGCAAGTCATCAAACAACGGCGCGACGCGATGCTGCAAAATCTGGTCGCGGGCGTGCCATATATCGGCTTTCTGGGCATCCAGTTTGAACGGCACGGCGACGAATTGACTGCCCTGCTGTCCTATCACGATCGCAATATCGGCAACCCGATGATCCCTGCCTTGCACGGCGGCGTCACGGCGGCGTTTCTCGAGGTGGCGGCGATCATCGAGCTAAGCTGGGCTGTGACATGGGAAGACATGGAGGCGGGCAACATCGCCGAGGACAAACCGCGTATCCTGCTGCCCAAAACCATCGATTTCACCGTTGATTATCTGCGGTCGGGCTTGCCGCGTGACGCCTATGCGCGCGCGCGGGTCAACCGTTCGGGGCGGCGCTATGCCTCCGTGCATGTCGAGGCGTGGCAAGACAACCGGACCCGCATATTCGCCCAAGCCACCGGTCACTTTCTGATGCCCGACCGCGATGGCTAAGGCGCTGACCCACAAACGGGTCCTGCAAATCGCGCTGCCGATCGTGCTGTCCAATGCAACCGTGCCGATCTTGGGCGTGGTGGACACCGGCGTGGTGGGGCAATTGGGGCAGGCGGCCCCGATTGGGGCTGTGGGCATCGGCGCGATTATCCTGACCGCATTTTATTGGGTTTTCGGGTTTTTGCGCATGGGCACGGCGGGGCTGACCGCACAGGCCACGGGGGCCGAAGATGCCGCCGAAGTCGCAGCGCTGCTGTCGCGTGCACTGCTCATTGGGCTCAGTGCAGGGGCGGTGATGATCCTGGGGCAAATCCCGCTGTTCTGGCTGGCGTTCAAAGTGTCGCCCGCCAGCCCCGAGGTCGAGACCCTCGCGCGGCAATACATGAGCGTCCGCGTCTGGTCGGCACCCGCAACGATCGGGCTTTACGGCATTATCGGCTGGTTGATCGCCCAGGAACGCACCCGCGGCGTTTTCGCAATCCAAGTCTTGATGAACGGGTTGAACATCATCCTCGACATGGTGTTTGTGCTATATTTCGATTTTGGCGTCGCAGGTGTCGGCTGGGCCACGTTCATCGCCGAATGGAGCGGGCTGGCGCTGGGCCTGTGGCTGTGTCGCGACGCTTTTGCCGGGACCGCTTGGCGCGATGGACCCCGCGTCTTTGACCGCGCCCGCCTGATCCGCATGGGGGTGGTCAACAGCGATATCCTGATCCGGTCGGTGCTACTACAAGCGATCTTTGTCAGCTTCCTGTTCTGGGGCGCGGATTTTGGCAATGTGCAACTGGCCGCCAACCAGATCCTGCTGCAATTTCTCAATGTGACCGCCTATGCGCTGGACGGGTTCGCGGCGGCAGCCGAAAGCCTTGTCGGCCAAGCGTTGGGTGCGAAAAACATCGCGCGCCTGCGCCGTGGCGCGATCCTGACCAGCGGCTGGGGGGCGCTGATTTGCGTCGGTCTGGCACTTGTTTTTGCAACCTTTGGGCCCGCCATCATCGACATCATGACCACCGCCCCTGATGTGCAAAGCGCCGCACGCATCTATCTGCCCTATATGGTGGCCGCCCCCGTTGTGGGGGTCGCGGCATGGATGTTCGACGGGATCTTCATCGGGGCCACGCGCTCTGCGGATATGCGCAATATGATGATTGTCTCGGCCAGCGCCTATTTCATCGCGGTGATCCCGCTGATGGCGGCGTTTGGCAATCACGGGCTCTGGCTGGGGCTGCTGTTCAGCTTCATCGTGCGCGGCGTCACCCTTGGCTGGAAATACCCGCGCCTCGAGGCCGCAGCGCGTTAATCAAACAGGTCCAGCGCATTTTCAGGCGGACGGCCGATCACCGCGTCATTGCCGACAATCACAATCGGACGTTCGATCAGGACCGGATTGGCGGCCATCAGGGCAATCAACGCATCCTCATCACCGTCTTTAAACGCCTTTTCGCCGCGCCGCACAATCTGGGCTGCTGTCTTGCCCAGCTTTGCCAGAACAGCGCGAATTTCCGCCTCTGTCGGCGGGTCTTGCAGATACAATCGCACCTCGGGGTTTGCGTCTTTTGCCGTCAAAATCGCCAGTGTCTGGCGTGATTTTGAACAGCGCGGGTTATGCCAGATAATTGTCATAGATAGTCACTCCGTCCTGTGCCCACCGCATCAGCCACCGATGCAAACCCGTCCTTGGCCAGCAGATCATCAAGCCCGCGTGCAATCTCGTCGGGCAATGACATGCCGCCAAACACCAATGCTGTATAAAGTTGCACTGCCGCGGCCCCTGCGCGAATTTTCGCATAAGCCTGTGCCGCAGAGCCAACACCGCCCACGCCGATAATAGGCAGATGCGTGCGGGATGATAATTGCGCCAAGACCTTTGTGGATTTTTCAAACAACGGCTGTCCCGACAGCCCGCCGGCTTGTGCAGCATAGCGCCCGTGCAGCCCTGTGCGGTCCAGTGTGGTATTGGTGGCAATGATCCCCGCGATCCCCGAGGCACCGGCAACTTGCGCCACGTCGTCCAGAGCCGCCTCGTCCAGATCAGGGGCGATTTTCAAGAATATCGGCACAGGCTTTGCCAGCGCCGCATTTGCCGCCATCACCCCTGCCAATAGGGCAGTCAGCGCGGGTTTGCCCTGCAAATCACGCAGCTTTTCGGTATTGGGCGACGAGACATTCACGGTGGCAAAATCCAGATGCGCGCCACATGTGCTCAAGACATGCGCAAAATCCGCAGCACGGTCTTCGCTGTCTTTATTGGCGCCCAAATTCAACCCGATCACCCCCTTGGGCCGCGCCGACAGACGGGCCGCGATGACCTCCATGCCCTGATTATTGAACCCGAACCGGTTGATTGCCGCCTTGTCTTGCGTCAGGCGGAACAGGCGCGGCCTTGCATTGCCCGCTTGCGGGCGCGGGGTTGCGGCACCGACTTCCAAAAACCCGAAACCCGTGCGCACCAGCGCATGAAGGGCGGTGGCATTCTTGTCAAACCCCGCCGCCAGCCCGACAGGATTGGGCAAGCTTAAACCGGCCACCTCGGTGCGCAACCGTGCGCTGGTAAATGGTCCCGCTTTCGGGCCTAACCCCGCATTCAACGCCGAAATCGCCAAGCCATGCGCGGTTTCGGGGTCAAACACCCGCAAGGCGCGCAGGCCCATTTGCTCGACGATCTTCATGTCAGGTCTCCAAACCGGTGCACACCGTCAACCAATGGCAAACCCCGCCACCACGCCACATCATCCATCCGCAGCGCGCGAAACAGATGCGGAAACAACCGCCCGCCGCGCGACGGCTCCCACTTTAACGCATCCAGACCCTCCGCCTGCACCGCCACCAAAACCAGATCCGTGACCCCCGCAAAATACAAGTCTGCGGTTGCCTGCACCGTTTCGGCCGTGGAAAAATGCACAAACCCGTCGGCCAGATCAATCGGCGCGCCACGGGTTTGCCCGTCTGCCTGCATCTGCGCCCATTCGGGCGCGCGGAATATCTTGTAAATCATCATGCGCGTTTCATGGCGGTTGCGCAAAGATTGGTCAAGCAGGCCCGTGGCACAACCGGCGTCACAAAGCTGTCGTTACGGAAAGCTATAGGAATTTCGCATCGGTGTTTGACTCCTGCAAGAGCGATTGCCAATCTGTGAACAATGTAACCTAGGGGGACTTTCCAATGCTTTCACGAATCCTGACAACCACTTGTGCCATTGCGCTGATGGCCACCGCCGCTGCTGCGCAAGACTATTCGCTGACCATCCTGCACACCAACGACGCCCACGCGCGGTTTGAACCCATTAGCAAATATGACAGCGACTGTTCCGCAGAAGATAACACCGCAGGCGACTGTTTTGGCGGCAAAGGACGACTTGTCACCGCCGTGGCGGAGGCGCGCGCGCGCTCCAATAACTCTATTCTTGTCGATGGCGGCGACCAGTTCCAGGGGACGCTGTTCTATACCTATTACAAGGGTGCGATGGCCGCCGAGTTCATGAACAAGCTGGGCTATGACGCAATGACTGTGGGCAACCACGAGTTTGACGACGGCCCCGAAGTGCTCGCAGGCTTTATGAACAGCCTGAATTTCCCGATCCTGATGTCAAACGCCGACGTCTCGGGCGAGCCACTGCTGGCGGGTAAACTCGCGAAATCCACCGTGATCGAGCGCGGCGGCGAGAAGATCGGCCTGATTGGCCTGACGCCGCAAAACACAGATGAACTTGCCAGCCCCGGCGACAACATCACCTTCACCGACCCATCGCAGGCGGTGCAAGGCGAGGTTGATAAACTGACCGCGGACGGTGTGAACAAAATCATCGTGTTGTCGCACTCGGGCTACGGCGTCGATCAACTTGTCGCGGCCAATACCACCGGTGTTGACGTGATCGTCGGCGGGCACTCCCACACGCTATTGTCGAACACCATCGAGGGTGCAGCAGGGCCATACCCCACTATGGTCGGCAACACCGCGATCCTGTCGTCCTATGCATACGGCAAATTCCTGGGCGAATTGAACGTGACCTTCGACGATGAGGGCAATGTCATATCTGCGGTGGGCGAGCCGATCCTGCTTGACGGCACCGTGGCCGAAGATGCCGATACTGTCGCGCGGGTCGCCGAATTGGCCATTCCACTGGAGGCCGTGCGCACCAAAGTCATCGCTCAATCAGCGGCCAATATTGAAGGCAACCGCGATGTTTGCCGGTTGATGGAATGCGAAATGGGCAACCTTGTGGCCGACGCAATGCTTGACCGCGTGGCCGATCAGGGCATCACGATTGCCATCGCCAACTCCGGCGGTTTGCGGGCGTCCATCGATGCGGGCGACGTGACCATGGGCGAAGTGCTGACCGTGCTGCCGTTCCAGAACACGCTGTCCACATTCCAGGTGACCGGCGAGGTCATGCTCGCAGCCCTTGAAAACGGCGTCTCGGATATGGCCGGGGTTGCAGGGCGCTTCCCGCAAGTGGCAGGCATGACCTTCACCGTTGATCCCGCCGCCGAAGTGGGCAGCCGTATCTCTGACGTGATGGTCGGCGATGCAGCCCTTGATCCGGCAGCAACCTATGGCGTTGTGTCCAATAACTATGTGCGCAACGGCGGCGATGGCTACAGCATGTTCAAAACTGCCGCCAACGCCTATGACTTCGGCCCCGACCTTGCCGATGTCACCGCCGAATACATGGCGGCACAAGGCGCCTACACGCCCTACACCGATGGGCGCATTACTGTGAAGTAGACGACCGGCTAATATTTAGACTCCCGATGCAAACCGCAACGGGGGTCTTTTCCATGTCAGAAGAGGCGATCAGGGTCCACACATGGTCACAGTCACGCAACACTACGACGCATACCCCTATCCGGCGCGCGACCCCAAGGACGAGGCCAAGCGCCTGATCGTCGGATCACCGTCACAACCCGTCGAGATCGACCACTTTGTCTTTGGCGGCAATCGCGACTGGTCGGTGCCGATCAAAATCCTTGTGGCCGGCGGCGGCAGCGGCGACGGGTTGATCCAATTGGCCCAAGGGCTGACCAGCGCCAAGCGGCCCTACGACATCACCTATATCGACCTGTCGACCTCGGCGCGTCAAATTGCGCAGGAACGCGCCCGCATACGCGGCCTGACGGGCATCAGCTTTATCACCGGCAGCCTGCTGGACGCAGGTGAATTGGGGCCGTTTGACTATATCGACTGCTGCGGCGTGCTGCACCACCTGCCTGACCCCGCCGCCGGTTTTGCCGCGTTGCGCGCTGCGGTCGCACCGCACGGCGGCATGGGGTTCATGGTCTACGCACCCTACGGCCGGTCGGGCGTCTATCCACTGCAAGAGGCCTTTTCGAGCCTGCTCGCGGGATGCGATCCAAAACAGCGATTGGCCCGGGCGCGCGCGATTTATGCGCGCTTGCCTGCGGACCATCCCTTCAAGAAAAATGCGCGGGTAGGGGACCATCTGACCAGCGATGCGGGCTTTTATGACCTGTTGCTGCACGGGCAGGATCGGGCGTTTGACGTGCCCGATCTGCTTGGCGTGCTTGCGCAAACCGATTGGTCACTGGTGGGTTTCTGCAAACCCGCACAATATGATCCGCAACCGTTCCTTGACGCGCCCTGCGATCTGCCCGCACCCGCAGCAATGGCTGTCGCGGAAAAACTGCGCGGCTCAATCAAGGTGCATGTGGGCTACGCTGTGCCTGTGGCAGCCGCGCGCCAACCGGCCACTGGCAAGGCGCTGTCGGCGATCCCCCATATCAGCGGCGGCAAGGTCAGCGCCTTGGCCAAAATTGTGCACAGCGGTAAACCGGTTGCACTCACGTCCGATGGTGAAAAATTGCAGATCTCGCTTGATCCGCGCAGCGCGACCGCGATCAATCTGGTCAACGGGCAGCGCACGCTGGGCGAGATTGCACAGAGGGCGGACCTTGATCCGCTCCAGTTCGGCAGTCTCTGGGCAGCGGTGCATGACGCGCTGACCGGCTGGGGCCTGCTGCATTATTCGCAGCTTTACCGCTAGGCGCGCACGATCTGTGCGCGGGTCGTTTTATGCGGGTCCTGCGGCAAACCCCGCCGTCCGGTAACGCACCATCGCGTCGGGGCCGCGCGGGTCCACATCGAACAGCGCCGGGCGTTTGGTCAGATAGGACCGCCAGTTGCTCTCGGGATAGGCACTGATGCGCGTGCCATGTGTCACAGACATTTTTGGCGCAAGATCGGCAATCCGCATCCCTTTCCCGCCGATGCTATGGGTGGCAATCATGCTGCGGATATTGCGATCAAATTCGGTCAATGCGCAGGGCGGTGCCGCGACCTCGCATGGTCGCGCGGCCTTGGGCGCGCCTTTCAGTTGCTTAAATGCCGAACAGGCCAGACGGAAACTTTGCGGCGCTTTTTGCTCGCCCACGCCCAGCACATGCAATCCACGTTCGCGCAGCCGCAGTGCAAGGTGGCTGAAATCACCGTCCGATGTGGCGATGGCAAAGGTTTTGATCCCGTCCAGCAGCGCAAGTTCGATCGCATCCATGCAGAGCAAAATATCCGCCGCATTTTTGCCCGCACCTGCAAACATCACGCGGTACCCCGCGGCGCTGTGCCACTCGGTCTGCTGCGCGCCAAGATAGACCCGCGCGATATCCACCCGCCCCAGCGTTTGAGCTTGCGCAAAAATCCTTGTGGCGTGCACCGCGCTGATATTGTCGCCGTCCACCATCAGGGCAATGCGCTGGTCCGTCATAAATATTCTCCAAAATGCCTGTCTTGAAATCCGGGTCCGTCATAGCGCACCATTGGGGCGATATTTTGACCTTTGGCAAAGCCGGACCCGTGGCCGAGACCCCACCGCGCAAGATCGGCAATCGCAAATCATACGTCAGGCATACGCGGATCATAGGGGCATTTTTCCCTTTTGATCGGGTCAGGCCGATGCGGGCGTTTTATCGGGTCGCGGTCCAAATATGCCGATCAACGCGCACGAAATCCTAGCACAAAATGCGGTTTTCGGAGGACGGGCATTCGTCAGGTGCGGTCACAAAGCTAAGCTGCGCGCCGTTATTGGCGGTATAATAGCCGTTGTTGCTGCTGATCTGCGGCGCAGGCAGGGCGTTGGAAATCTTGTTCAAAATACTCGACGTCATGGTGATTGTCCGCGACGCATTGTTGGAGGTCCAAGGCATCAAATCGACCCAGCCGTTTGAATAATAGCGGATTCGCGCGCTGCGCCCGCTCATATTTTCAAACTTGATCGTATCCCCGACATTCATATAAATCACCTCGGGGAAATAGCCCCGAGAGGTAATAAACACTTCATTATCAGCGGATTGCGCTGACAAAGCAGTTGCGCTGATGTAAAGCGCAAGAGTGATATTGCGAAGCTGTTTCATTTGATCCCGTCCAATCGTCAAAGATGTCGTCTTGAGAGGTGGATAAATGATGAATCTGGCAAAGATATGGCGAAAACTCTGCCCGTAACCGGCAAATCACGCTTGCATCGGGGGGACGCATCGCCATATAGAGCAAGCGCACGCGGGCGTTGTGTAATGGTAAGACCTCAGTTTTCCAAACTGAAGACACGGGTTCGATTCCCGTCGCCCGCTCCACTCCTCATGACCGGATGATTTGGGTCCACGCAGGCCGTTCGGGACTAAAGTTTAGGACCGACCACATGGCCAAGCCCCCCCGTATCAACGCCGAAGACCGCGCGACCTCCAAAAAAATCGGCGCAATGGGACAACTCTGGCCATTTGTGCGCCCGTATAAAAAGATGGCCGGTCTGGCACTGGTTGCCTTGACCTTTACCGCGATGATTTCATTGGTTTTACCGCTTGCGGTGCGTCGGGTGATCGATAACTTCAATATCTCCGATGGCGCAATTCTGGACAGCTACTTTGGGGTTGCCTTTGCAATTGCGGGGCTTTTGGCTGTCGGCACGGCACTGCGTTATTATCTGGTGACCCGTCTTGGTGAACGCATCGTGGCGGATATTCGCGTGGCGGTGTTTGACCGCATGATCGGCATGTCGCCTGCGTTTTTCGAAAAAGTCATGACCGGCGAGGTGCTAAGCCGGATCACCACGGATACGACGCTGATCTTGTCGGTGATCGGCTCGTCGGTGTCGATTGCGCTGCGCAACGCCTTGATTTTTGTCGGCGGTATCGGGTTGATGTTGTGGACCTCGGTGAAAATGACTGGCTTGGTGCTATGGCCGATCCCTGTGGTTTTGATCCCGATCATCCTGCTGGGCCGCCGCGTGCGCGCCCTGAGCCGCGAAAACCAGGACTGGATCGCGGCCTCGTCGGGCGATGCCTCTGAACAGCTATTGTCGGCCCAAACCGTGCAGGCCTTTACCCACGAAGCCTTGTCGCGCAAGAAATTCCACGGCGTGACCGAGAAAAGCTTTCTCGTAGCCAAGCGCCGCATTGAGACCCGCGCCCTGATGACCGCAATTGTGATTTTCATCGCGTTTTCGGCCGTTGTGGGGTTTTTGTGGATGGGCGCCGCGGATGTGCGCGCGGGCGTCATCACTGTGGGCGAATTGGTGCAATTTATGATCTATACGATCATGGTTGCAGGCGCGTTGGGCGCGCTGACCGAGATCTGGGGCGAGTTGCAGCGCGCAGCAGGCGCCACCGAGCGGCTGGTAGAATTGCTACAGGCCGATGATGCGGTCAAGGACCCGCACAACCCTGTTGCGGTGCCCGATACGCAAGCCGCTGAGATTACGTTTGAAAATGTGACCTTTGCCTATCCCGGACGGCCGACAGTTTCGGCGCTGGATGCGGTGTCCTTGACGGTGAAACCCGGCGAGAGCGTGGCCTTGGTTGGCCCGTCAGGTGCGGGTAAATCCACTGTTATTCAACTGTTGCAGCGGTTTTATGACCCGCAAGAGGGGGCTGTCAAAATCGACGGTGTGGACCTGCGCGATATGATGCGCACAGATTTTCGCCAGCACGTCGCACTGGTGCCGCAAGATCCGGTGATCTTTGCCGACACAGCGCGCGAAAACATCCGCTTTGGCCGGCCCGACGCCAGTGATGCCGAGGTTGAAGCGGCCGCAAAAGCAGCCGCAGCGCATGACTTTCTGACCGCTTTGCCCGAAGGTTACGACAGCCAGGTGGGCGAGCGTGGCGTTATGTTGTCGGGCGGGCAAAAGCAGCGCATCGCGATTGCCCGTGCGATCCTGCGCGACGCGCCGATTTTATTGCTCGACGAGGCCACAAGCGCGCTGGACGCGGAAAGTGAGCAACTGGTGCAAAAGGCGGTCGAGGATCTGGCCCGCACCCGCACCACCTTGATTGTCGCGCACAGATTGGCGACGGTCAAAAAGGCCGACAGGATTGTAGTGTTTGATGGTGGACGCATCGTGGCCACCGGCACCCATGATGCTTTGGTCGCCGAGGGCGGGCTTTATGCCCGTCTGGCACGGTTGCAGTTTACCGCGGGCGCCGCCAGCTAGCGCGGCATTTCGCAGCGTAACAGTTGCCAAGCGGCAAGAACTTCCACACTCTGACAGCGAGGTTACCACGCGACGGTTCAAGTTGCGGACATCACTGCGGGGAGGAGACTTGCATGACTTATGCGACAATGGAGGATCGTATCGCGATCCAGAATGAGGCGGCCTGGGCGGATCGGGAGATGCCGGTTACGACATACCAGATGCTAAGTCAGACGGTTGCGAAATTTGCGGATCGCAAGGCGGTGAGTTTTCAGCTTTTGTCTGATCCGGCTGCAAAATGCGAGACGTTGAACTGGCAGGAATTCCACGACAAATCGGTGCAAACCGCCAATATGTTTCGCGCGCTGGGCATTGGAGAGACCGATGTTGTGGCCTATATGCTGCCCAATGCGACAGAGGCCGTGCTGAGCTATATGGGCGGTCAGATCGCGGGCATTGTGAACCCGATCAATCCGCTGCTGGAGCCAGAGCAGATTGCAGCAATTTTGCGCGAGACCAATGCCAAGGTGTTGGTCACGATGCGCGCATTTCCCAAATCAGATGTCGCCCAGAAGGCTGCCGCAGCCGTGGCTTTGGCCCCGAATGTCGAGGCTATAGTCGAGGTGGATTTGCACCGCTATCTGACAGGCATCAAGAAACTGATTGTGCCGTTGATCCGTCCGAAAAATCCGGTGACACATAGCGCCAAGGTTCTGGATTTTAACGAAGAGATGAACAAGCAGCCAAAGACGCTGGCATTTGCCGACAGTCAAAGCGACCGTGTTGCCGCCTATTTCCACACCGGTGGCACGACGGGAATGCCCAAGGTAGCCCAGCACCGCTATTCGGGCATCATATATAATGCGTGGCTGGGGGCACGGCTGTTGTTTACCGAAAAAGACGTGCAGATGTGTCCGTTGCCGATGTTTCATGTATTTGCGGCGATTGTGTCTTTGGGTGCCTCGCTTGGGTCGGGCGCACAGATCGTTTTCCCGACCCCGCAAGGCTATCGCGGCGAGGGTGTGTTTGACAATTTCTGGAAACTGGTCGAACGCCACAAGGCCACTTTCCTGATCACGGTGCCCACGGCGATGTCTGCGTTGATGCAGCGCAAAGTGAATGCCGATATCTCGAGCCTGCGGTTGGCATTTTGTGGATCAGCCCCGTTGCCACTGGAGTTATACCGCCGCTTTGAAGAGGCCGCCGGTGTCACGATTTGCGAAGGTTACGGGCTGACAGAGGCCACATGTCTGGTGTCGATCAACCCGCCTGACGGCGAAAAGCGCGTGGGTTCGATCGGGATTCCGTTCCCCTATACAGATGTGCGCATTGTCAGCGTGGCGACCCAGCTTGATTGCGGCACCGACGAAATCGGTGAGATCTGCGTGGCGTCACCGGGTGTTTACGATGGCAAGACCTATACCGAGACTGCCAAGAACAAGGATTTGTTTTATCCCGGCGAAGGCACGCCTCTGGGTGATACCGTGCAATATCTGCGCACCGGCGATTTGGGCCGTATTGATGCCGACGGGTATTTGTGGATCACGGGCCGTGCCAAGGATCTGATCATTCGCGGTGGGCATAATATCGACCCCGCCGAAATCGAAGAGGCCTTGGCCGGTCACGAGGCGGTGGCCTTTGCCGGTGCGATCGGACAGCCCGATGCGCACGCGGGCGAGGTGCCTTGCGCCTATGTCGAGCTGGTTGATGGCGCCACCGTGACCCAAGAAGACTTGCTCGCCTATGCCAAGAGCAAAATTCACGAACGTGCCGCCCACCCCAAATTTTTGGAGATTTTGGACGAATTGCCCAAAACCGCCGTGGGCAAGATTTTTAAGCCTGACCTGCGCAAACGCGCCATTACCCGCGTCTATAACGAGGTTTTGCAAAAGGCCGGTGTTGCGGCCAAGGTGAGCCTTGTGTCGGAGGACAAAAAGCGCGGGCTTGTGGCCCATCTGACCAAAACCGGCGATGTCGATGAGGCGGCAGTGACCAAGGCGCTGGGCGCATTCACCTCGCCGTGGGACTGGGCGGAGTAGCAGGGTAATCGAGGGCAGCTTGGGTTGCCCTTTTTTATGACGGAGACCGCCATTGGATCGGAAAATTGCAGCCCTGTTGGCCAAGCCGGTGTGGCACGCCGAGCGCAAGGCGCTCCGCGATATCCTGCTGGGGTGTGGACTGACCGAGACGGTGAAATGGGGCAACCTGTGTTATACCGATTCGGGCGCAAATATCGTGATGATCCATGCGCTGAAAGCCTATTGCGGTCTAAGCTTTTTCAAGGGTGCTTTGATGAACGATCCTGAAAAGGTGCTGTATCAGAGGTCCGAGCAGATGCAGGCCGCGCGGTTGATGCGGTTCACCGGTTTGCCTGCGATCAGTCAGGCAAGGGGGCAGATTTCTGCGTTTGTCGCAGATGCTGTCGCGATCGAGAGGGCGGGCCGCAAGGTCGAGATGCTGGCGAAGGATGCGCTGGTCTATCCGTCAGAATTGCAAGACCGTATTGCTGATGATGCGGAGTTTGCGCAGGCATTTGCGGCGCTGACACCGGGGCGCAGGCGCGGGTATGTGTTGCATATCGCGGGTGCAAAGCAATCAGCGACGCGCCACGCGCGGATCGACAAGAATGCGGCGCGGATATTTGCAGGCAAAGGGATATTTGACTGTATTTGCGGATTGTCCAAGCGGATGCCACGCTGTGACGGCGCGCATAAAACACTGGAATAGCGCGGGGGTGGCCGGTTTGATGGTTTTGCGCCTGCGACAACAGCCTGCGGCTTTGGCTTGGTATTTGCGCGTCAGGCCAGTGTTTGCAAGTTGGGTGGGGTGTATCGCGCTAGCGCAAGGCGTAGGCATGGAATCGGTCCAGGAGAGCGGCCGACTATGTGGTGGAATCGGATGTGCTGCCTTGTGAACCCGCTGAAAGCAGAGTTATCCACAAGCTACAGCGCAAAAACGATGCGATCGGACTTGGAACACCCGGACTCCGCCGATAAATTCTTTATATAAATAAGGGGAAAACAGTCCCAAACTCGTTCGCTGAAGAAAACTTGGATTTTCTTGATATTTGGGGTTGCGGGTTTTGTTGGG